>Ga0209629_10000491_pt1 | contig 21729 bp, 29 predicted proteins | sample TergutCu122P5_FD_187286 | JGI IMG/M metagenome (GOLD analysis project Ga0209629, IMG submission 187286) | Cubitermes ugandensis P5 segment gut microbial communities from Kakamega Forest, Kenya - Cu122 P5 (SPAdes) (version 2) | ecosystem: Host-associated > Arthropoda: Insects > Digestive system...
ACCATGAAGTTCAATCATTTCAATATATTAAATGAAAATATCCCCACAAATATATCTCTCAACAGTAGGCACCGGCGTTATTTGTTAGAGTCATTTTGCAAGAGGCTCATTCATATTCCATAAAATAAATGTACTAACAAAAACGCTTAGAGGCAAGCTGTTTTTATACATACAAAAACATTTCCCCTTGCCATCCGCCCACCCTTTCGGCTACCATCTCCCCGCCACGGCAAAAAACGTGGCCGGGATTGGCGTCCCGAACTCTAGGCGGACAGCCGCCACCGTAGGGGCGAAAGATTTTTCGCCCCTCCATTCTCTGGCGGCATTTTTGTGTCCGTGGCATGGCCTCGCTTCATTTTGGGCGGCGCTGTGCGGGGAGCCGCAAGGCTCGCCGGTGCCTAGAGCCGGTACGCCAACCCGTACAGTTGCCGCCCTTTTTGATTGGCGTCAAACGGGCGGCTCAAAATCCTTTCTAGGAGGTAGAGCCATGCGTAGTAACCCCACTAGCAGTCCATCCACAAGTCAACAAACCCCTTGCCATCCGCCCACTGTTTCGGCTATTCTGCCCACGTCACGCCGAAAACGGGCGTGGCCGGGTATCGCAGCCCGAATAGTAGCGGCACAACCGCCGCTGTCATTCCGCGCGAAGTCGCGGAATCTATTTTGGCGGTTTTTTTGTGCCATCATTCTTGGCCTGCCATTTCTTTTGGGCAAGGCCGCACAGGGAGCCGCAAAGCTCGCCGGGCGCTACCCCCGGTCTTCCAACCTGTGCGGTCTTGCCCATTTTTTTTCGGGTTTGGAAGCCCAAGGAGTAGCGAAATGAGTACAGCAGCCAGCAGTCCATCCACCGTTCCCACCCCCCAAGCCGTGCGCCTGGGCGACATCTTTGCCCGCTTCGCCGAGAGCCGCGATCGCTGCGACCGCGCCCTGGACAACTGGGCCGCCGACCCGGGCAAACAGCTCGACATCACGTGGCGGATCCTGCACCAAGCCCTGGAATTCCAATGGGCAAGCATCGACTACAACGCCGACCCCTCCGCGCCCCAGGCCCAAGTCGTGCGCATGATGGCCTGGGCCATGCACCGCTTGAGCCTGTACAGCCTGGTTCTCGACCACCACCGTAGGGGCGAAAGATTTTTCGCCCATTCCAACCAATAAGGAAATTCAGCCATGGAAAAATCACTTGTCCCCTTTGCTTTTGAAGATGCTCTGGTGCGCGTGCTGCAAGATAAAAACGGCAATCCGCTTTTCGTTGCCAAGGATGTGTGCCGCGCGCTTGGATATGCCGACGCCAGCAATACAGCCCGGCTTATTGCCCATGTGCCGGAAGAGTGGAAGGGGGTGAATCCGATTCACACCCTTGGCGGTGAACAAGACGTCCTCACACTCACCGAGCAGGGCCTCTACTTCTTTCTCGCCCGCTCGGATAAACCGAAGGCCCTGCCCTTCCAGAAGTGGCTGGCTGGTGAAGTCCTGCCCGCCATCCGCAAGACCGGGGTCTATGTCTCGCCGGCCCGGGCCAATAAATTCAACATCCCGCTCATCCCGGAATCTTTGGGCTTACGGCGGTCGATGCGGCAGCGGCTATGGAGCGATGCCTTGCAGACGGCGCGGCTCGATAACGGCAACGCCGAAGATGCCGTGCATTGGTTCGCCGAACTTTGCCGCATGATCACGGCGCAGCCGCCCATGCTGACCGAGTCTGATGAAATCAGCCGCTTCCTCGACGAGTGCTGCGAGCGCGAAACCAAGTCGCCGCCCGGCTGCCGCTGGCAGAGCCGGATGCCGGTGGCCAAGTTCGTCGCCATCCTCAACCGGTGGCTGGCCAAGACCCGCGGCAACACCTACCCGTACAGCGCCCATCGCGTCACCAAGGCGCTGGCCGAAAAGGGCATCCACACCATGAAGAGCAACACGATGTATTACCTGGGCATCCGCATCCGGCGCGAGGTGTGGCAAGGCTACGGCGAACAGAGGACAGAAGACAGATGGCAGATGACAGTTTGAAGACAGGCGCTTCGCGCGGCAAAGAGACGGAGGGCGAGAGTCTGTCCTCTGACCTCCGTCCTCTGTCCTCTGTCGGCGATGTCTTGCGCCATCTCCAGGATGAGGCCGGGCGGCAGGTCAAAAAAACCAAGCTCTATGAGGACATCAAGCGCGGCCTGTTGCGCAAGGAGGGCGGCACCTTTCGCCGGCGTGATGTCGAGCGCTATGCCGCCAGCCTGCCGCGGGCCACGACGCCGGATGGCCGGGTGGCGGCGGCGGAAGCGATGCAGCGCCGCGCCGAGGAGGCGGACGTCCGCATCAAAGAGGCCCGCGCCGGGCGTGAGGAAAAGCGCAATGCCATCCTCGACGGCCAGTACGTCGCCCGCGAGGATGTTGACCAAGAACTGGCCGCCCGCGCCGTAACCCTGAATACGGCGTTGAAATCGAAAATCGAGGCCTCGTCACTCGACGTCGTCGCCAAAGTCGGCGGCGAACCAAAGCGGGCGATGACCTTGGTGCGCGAGATGGAAACGCTGATCGACGCCGCCTGCAACGAGTACGCGCAGCCGCTGGAAATCGACGTGCATTTGTACAGCGAGGACGGCGAGGATGAAAACGGCGAGGGCGCCGATGAATAAACCGGATGGGGAAATAATAACTAAACTACAGGATCAACCATGAGAGAGATCGGGCAGCGCGTCGGCGCAATTAGCCATACTATCGAAGAGACAGTTTATTTGTTTGGATTTGGCGTCTATGAGGGTGACCACGTTCCGCCGGATGGAATCGGTTTCGGATTTCCTAATCCGCGAATAAAACTGGACAACGGCAAAACCGTCTATGGGTGCGAATGCTGGTGGGGAAGTGAGGAAAAAATAAAATTTATAATTGGCGAAAGGAAGGTAATTGATGTGGATATGGACCAGGCGCGGAAAGATGCCAGCCGCGCAGAGGTAAAACTATGATCACCATCACCCCCGAAGAACGCGCCGAGTGGCGTGCTATGTGTACACCGCCGAGCTTTGATTTTGAGTACAAAATATTGCGGTTGCTTGACGCCCTCGAAGAAGCCGAAGCCGAGCGGAATGTGCTGGCGGCCCGCCTCGCGCAAGATGATGTGCCCTGCGAGGAATGGGGCGAACCTTGCCCGATACATACTTCGCCCGGTGGAAACCATGACTGTATCAGGCCAGCGCAAGAGTGCTGGTTATTTTTGGCAAGGAGTAAGGTGTCGGCATGAAAGAATACTCAATAATTTTCTCCGGCTTGCTGATTCCCGCCGTCCTCGATTTTCGCAAAACCATGACGCGGCGCGTGATCAAGCCGCAGCCGAGGCCTCCCAACGGTATTTGTCGAATCGTTCCTCATAGTTTAGAGGCCGGTGGTTTCGGTTTTTTTGACGAAAACCGTGATTATCGCTGCCCCTACGGGGAACCCGGCGACCGTCTGTATGTAAAAGAAAGGTGGCGCTATTACGACTGGACAGAGGACGGCGACCCGTGGATTGAATACGCTGACGGGACAACAAAATTATGCGCCGCCATTGACGATGAATGGCGCGAAAAGACCAATAATATTTGGGCCGACCTATCGGACAGCGAAAACATGTTGATCAATGGCCGCGCCGCTGATCAAAAGTGGCGTTCTCCCCGCTTTATGCCGAAATGGGCCGCGCGGATATGGTTAGAAAACACCGGTGTATGCGGCGAGCGACTGCAAGACATCAGCGAGGAAGATGCCATCAGCGAGGGGATAAGAGGCAATGAGCACGAGTGGGTGAATTATGTGTATCCAGAAAACGGGCGATGTTTCTCCTCTGTAACGTCGTTTGCATCGCTGTGGGATAACATTTACGGAATTGGTGCGTGGGATAAGAACGATTGGGTATGGGTAATCGAATTTAAGAGGATTGAGCCATGAGCGTTACATCTATAGAATGGTGTGATATTACGATAAATCCAATTGTCGGATGCACAAAATGTTCGGAAGGGTGCCGCTCATGCTATGCCGAACGCTTCGCCGCGCGGTTAGCGAAGAACCCGAAGACGGCGGCGAAGTATGCTGGCGTGGTCGATGAAAATGGGAAGTGGACGGGGAAATTAAGCGCCCTTGATCTGTCTTGCTTTGACAAATTGCCCATGACGCCTAAGCGCATATTTGTCGGCAGCATGACTGATTTGTTCCACGAAAAGTCCAATTATGAGAACGTGGACAGAATATTCCTCGCTATGAATAGACATCCCGCACACACATTCCTAGTTTTGACAAAACGGCCTGAAAGGATGCGCAGATATATCACCTCGAGCCGCGATGGCGGCATTCGCCACCCCGACGACCCACCCTGGCCGCCGCTCAACCTCTGGATCGGCGTCACGGTCTGCGATCAAGAAGAGGCGGACGAAAAAATCCCCATCTTGCTGGCAACTCCGGCGGCAAAGCGCTTTGTCAGCATCGAGCCAATGCTTGGGCCCGTGGATTTGTTGCCATCCATATTTGATAGCTCATTACCATTGTTGGATTGGGTCATCTGCGGCGGCGAAACAGGCCCCAACGCCCGTCCGATGCACCCGGATTGGGTGCGAAGCCTGCGCGACCGGTGCCAAGCGGCTGGCGTTCCGTTTTTCTTCAAGGGTTGGGGAGATTGGCAAATCGCCAGTTTTGAAAACGGCCATTTCGACTACAACATGGAAAGGAACAAAGCTTTTTGGGTATTCCCGGATGGCGTGCAGCAAAAGCCATCCGGCATTCGCCATGGCTATGATGGCGGGAAACCGTGGGCGATGATTCGTGTCGGCAAGAAAACCGCTGGCCGCCTGCTTGATGGCCGCGAATGGAATGAGGTGCCGTAATGCTTGCCCGTAACAAGAACCGATATCTGTCGTATTGCGACACGAACGCGATGGTCGCGGAATCGGTTGCATACTTGCGTTCAAACGAACCTCCTGATGGATATTATGTCGGCTTCTCTGGCGGCAAGGATAGTATCGTGACTTTAGATTTGTGCCGTCGTGCCGGTATCAAGCACCAGGAATTTTATTCTTGTACCCGCATTGACCCGCCAGAATTGCAGCGATTCATTCAGGAGCGTTATCCGGAAGTTGTTTGGCTCTATCCAAAGGAAACATTTTACCAGGCAATCAGACACAAGGCTCCACCGCTACGCATGATTCGCTGGTGTTGCGACACGCTGAAAAAAGAACCAGGCCGCCAGTCACCATTGAAGTGCCGGGTAATGGGCATCCGCGCCGAAGAATCAACTCGGCGGGCCGCAAGGGGCCGAACAAGCACCTTCAAAAAACTCGGACAGACAATCTTCAAGCCGATTTTCTTTTGGAGCGAGTATCACGTTTGGGATTACATCGAATCGCACCAACTTTCCTATCCATCGCTATATGACCAAGGATTTTCCCGGATCGGCTGTGTGATCTGTCCTTTTATTATGGGCCGAGGGCCGGCGGCTGTGCGCCAGCGGGCGGAGTCACTGCGCCGTTGGCCTGGCATGTGGAAAGCGTTCGAGAAGGCGTGTCGGGATTGGTTTGAGTCGTTGCCGGATGACAAGGCACGAAGAAAAGAACCGACTTTCGAGTTGTATTGGAAACGATATTTGAATGGGTTTGAGGATTGAATACCGCTGAAAAAAAACATATCGCCATGCTCTTCCCCTCCTGGCTGCCGCCGTCTCTTGTCGCCCGCCTCGGCGGCAAGGTGCGAGTCCGCTTCCAGTTCAGTGAGGCCGAGCGCACGGTGTTGCGCAAACGCAAACCGGAGCGACCCAGCGATTGGGCCGAGCGCTGGCGCATCGTGAAAGATTCCAGCCTCCCCGGACGCTGGCAGAATATCTTCGCGCCCTATCTCGCACCCTTGATGGATGCTCTGCGCTTTCCCGGCGTCGAGATGGGCATCATCTGCAAATCGCCGCAAACCGGCGCGACTGAGGCGGCCCTCAACCTCTTGGGCCACGCCGCCGATCACGCGCCCGGCCCGGCCATGATCGTCTACGCCGACAAAGACACGGCCAAAGACATCAACCGCGACCGCATCCTGCCGATGTTCGAGGAATCACCGCGCCTGCGCCGCTATCTGCCTGGCCAGGTCGGCGACGAGTCGCACATCCGCATCAATCTGCGCCATATGCCGATCTTCCTCGGCTGGGCCGGGTCGGTATCGCGCCTCGGCTCGCGGCCCATCCGGCTGATGGTTTTGGATGAGATCGACAAATACCCGGAGAACAAAAAAGAGGCCTCCGCCGAGGCTCTGGCCGAAAAGCGCACGATCACCTGGCGGGGCCGCCGGATGATCATCAAGCTTTCGACACCGACTACCGAATCCGGCCCGATCTGGCAGGCCTTTAGCGAGGAAGCGCACGCCAAGTTCGATTGGCATGTCGTGTGCCCGGCCTGTGGCAAAATGCAGCTCATGCTTTTCGAGCGTATCCGCTGGCCAGAGGGTGAACGTGACCCGGAAAAGGTCTTGCAGGGCAAACTTGCCGTCTATCGCTGCGCCCACTGCGCCGCCGAGTGGGATGACACCATGCGCGACTTAGCCGTGCGCAAGGGCCAGTGGATCGAACGAAAATCCGGCCTCGACTTGTGGACGCATCTGGAGCTGCACCATCCCGGCAAGCTTGGTTTTCATATCCCGGCCTGGATTTCCTACTTCGTGTCGCTCTCCGAAGTCGCCCACGCCTTTCTGCGCCAAAAAAAGAGCGGGCGGCTGACAGACCTGAAGGACTTCGAGAACCAATACTGCGCCCTGCCGTGGACGGAGCAACATGCCGAGCGGCAGGAAGACGCTATCCTCGCCCTCTGCGATGACCGTCCCCGTGGCCGCGTGCCAGGGCCGGTCGATGGCATTCCGCGCGTGGCCGCCCTCGTCGCCGGCATCGACACGCAGGCCAGCTACTTCCGCTATGTCATCCGCGCCTGGGGTTTCGGCGAGGCCGAGGAAAGCTGGCTCGTCCAGTGCGGCACTGCCCCGACCTTTGCCGCCCTTGACGATCTCTTGTGGAAGAGCGTCTACACCGATGTCGCGGGCAATGAATACCGCGTGCGGGCGGCGGTGATCGACGCCATGGGCAACCGCACCAAACAGGTCTATGCCTGGTGCGCCAAGCGGCCCCGTGTCATGGCCTACCAGGGCAAGCAGAACCAGGCGACGCCGATTGCCTATTCGCCAATCGAGTTCTTCCCGGATGACAAGGGCACGAAGATCAAAATCCCCGGCGGCATCCTCTTACGCCGTGTCGATACCACTTTTTTCAAGTCCGACCTATCGGAAAAGATTACCATCTCCCCCGGCGATCCGGGCAGCTTCTGGCTGCACGCCAATACAGGGATCAAAGGCCAGGAACCAGGCGTAGGGGCACAGCGTGCTGTGCCCGATTTGCCGAATACCGCGGTCACGGCACGCCGTGACCCTACGCCCGGTTTGCTGAACGAATACGCCAAGGAGATGTGCGCCGAGGTCTTCAACCCGGAAACTCTGGTCTGGGAAAACCCGAAGAGCCGGCCCAATCATTTCTGGGACTGCGAGGTGATGAGCCTGGTCGCGGCCTGGGAATTGGGTCTGCGCTATCGCCGGCCAGCATCCCAGGAGACAGGAGACAGGAAGCAGGTGCCAGGGAATAAAGGACAGGCGCCAGGGGCCAGGCGGTTGACCGCCGGCGAACGATTGGCGGCATTGCGCGAGAGGTGAAACATGCGAGATGACACGAAACTGAACTGGCAGCAGGCGTGCCGGTTGTTGGGGTGCAGCCGGTCACATTTTTATAACCTGATCAATAACGGCGACCTGCCCGCCGAGCGCAACGGTAGGATCAAAGGCGTCACCGTCCGCCGCGAGGATTGCGAGCGGTACTTGCGGCAATGGACGGATCGTGTATGTAAATAGACTTTTCGCTACCACCGAGTGGGGCTGGTGTGGGAAATTGTTAAACAGGTATATGAATATGCCCCTTGCTTTCTCCGCCGCGCTTTTGTAGCTTTTGCTTGGTGCCTAGAAAACACCTCAAGGCGGCGGCCAACCCGGTAGTTTGGCTTTTTTCACCCCTCGTTTTCGTGAGAGGGGCAGTAGCCTGCTTTATGCCGGGTGTGGCCGTTATGTCCAGGGTTCGCCTAAAGGCGGCCAGCAGTTCCTTGAGCTGTTTCTAGCACCCGGCATTTTTCTCTGCTAGAAAAAAACTCAAGGATTCCGCTATGCCTTCCCCACAACCAGCCGAACGGCTGGATCACATTGTCCCGGCGTTGCGCGACATCGCCCTTTGGGTGCGCGAGATGGGCGAGCGTTTCGGCAGCGAAGCGCTTCTCGACAGCATCCCATTTTCCTTGGAATGCCTGGCCGATGATCTTGCCGCCCGCGTCAAAAAGACGTAGCCGCAAATTTTTTGTCCACGAAGTCCACCACGTCCACCACGTCCACGACAAATCCGCCAGAACGGATACTGTCGGGGCATGGAAACCTACAAAGGATACAGCATCGCCGAGGCGCAAGCCGAGCTTGAGACCTGGAAGAAGGCGAAACACGCGGCGGCCACCGGCAAATCCTACACTATCGGCACCCGAACGCTTTCTCGCTATGATCTCGCCGAGATCAACCGCGAGATCGCTTTTTTCACCGACATCTGCGAGGCGCTGAGTTCGTCCCGCCGTGGCGGCCCGGTAAAAGTCCGAGCGAGGCAGGCGCGATGGTAGCCCAGCGCCGCCCCGTCCGCCTCGCCGTCGACGCCCAGCGCATCTCGCGCAACGCCGGGGCCTTTCGCGGCTCGCTGTTGAAATGGCGGGTGCCGGAAACTGTATCACTGGCCCATCAGGCCACCGAGCGTCAGACCGCGCAGAATCGCGCCGCCGATCTGTCCGTCAACGACTGGGCCGCCTCCTCGGCGATCAACTCGATCGCGCTGAACGCCGTCGGTACCGGCCTGCGCCCGCAATCCCGCATCAACGCCAAGCGCCTCGGCATCAGCCCGGATGCCGCCCATGAGCTGCAACACGACATCGAGACGTGGTGGCATGGATGGACGCCCTATGCCCATGTCCGCGGCCTGCTGCACTTTGAAGACATGCAGTTTCTTGGCCTGCGCACCATGCTGCGCGTTGGCGAACTGGTACATCTGCCGGTGATGTCCGACGATCCCTACCGCCCGCTGGGTCTGGCTATCCAGGATGTAGCGCCGCGCCGCCTGCGCACGCCGTTTGACCTGTCCACCAACCCGGCTATCGTCGATGGCGTCGAGATGTCGGCTTACGGGGCGCCGCAAGCCTACTGGATCGCCACGCCGCCTGCCAATTACGCGCCGGGTCTCGGACTGTCTATTCTACCCTCTGGTTTTTTCACGCGCGTGCCGGCCCGCGTCGGCCACCGTCCCGGCTGCTTCCACCTCTACCGCTACCTGGAAGATGAGCAGACGCGCGGCGAGTCGATCTTCTCGCCCGGCATCAACCTGTTCCGCCATCTGTCAGACAGCCTCGACAACGAACTGTTGGCCCAGGTGGTCACGGCATCTCTCGCCATGTTCGTCGCCCGCGAGGACGGCGACACCCGCCTGCCTGATTATGTCCGCGAAGAAAGGTCGGAGAAAGGCGAAGATGCGCATTTTTACGAGGAAGTTTCTCCGGGAACGGTCATGTACGGCAACCTGAACGAAAAGCCCTACGTGCTCGAATCGTCCCGCCCGTCACCGAACTTCGCTTCATTTTCCGAGTTCGTCTTGCGGGCCATGGCCGCCAGCGTCGATATGCCCTACGAGGTGATCTCGAAGGACTTTTCCAAAACCAATTACTCATCGGCGCGGGCGGCCCTCTTGGAAGCCTGGCGCGTCTTCAATCTGTACCGTGCCTGGCTGGTGCGTCACTACTGCCAGCCGATATTGCGCATGGTCATCGAGGAAGCCTGGCTGGCCGGCCTGTTGAAATTCCCTGCCGGCGCCCCCGATTTTTATGACGCCATCGATAGCTACTGCAATGCCATCTGGATCGGCCCGCCGCGCGGTTATGTCGATCCAGTGAAAGAGGTCACCGCCACCGTGATGGCGCTTGAAAACCGGCTGATGACCCATTCCGAGGCCATCGCCGAACGGGGCCGCGACTTCGAGGAGGTCATGGACGAGTTCGAGGAAGAAGATAAGCGTATGGCCTCTCTGGCGCCGATTCAGAAGACAGATGGCGGAGGACAGAAGACAGGCATCCAGAAACAGGCCCTTGTCCTTGTGAATGAAGAGGAGAAAACTCATGCCGCCTGAATACAGTCCTCTGTCCCCTGATACCTGTTACCTGCCCCCTGATCCGTCCGCGTTGGCCCCCACTGCCAACCCCCTCGGCGCGGGCGGCGGTGATGCCCATCCCGCCAGTGACTATTCGCTGCGGGATGGGGTTGCCGTTATCCAGAAAATGGAGGTGGCGGCATGAGCGAACAGCAATGTCATAGAGTGGTCGCCGCCCTATCTCGGCAGCCGTGGGCCATAACTCCGGACGGTCTTGAGCTGGTGCTTGGTATCGCGCAACGAAATATCAGCGACAAACAGGCCGTGCTGGCGGTGCCGGCAGAGCGGCGTGAGGGCGGCAAAGTGCGGAAGCGTGACGGTGTCGCCCTCATCTCGATCATGGGGCCAATCATTCCCCATGCCGATGGGTTTTCAAATATTTCCGGCGCCACCAGCATCGAAAGGCTTGGCCTGTCTTTTGGTGAGGCCGTTGCCGCGAGCGATGTCAAAGCCATCGTCTTGCATATCGACAGCCCAGGCGGCCAGGTTACGGGCACGCATGAACTTGCCGGGCAAATATTTGCCGCCCGCCAAGTCAAGCCGGTCACGGCATATGTCTCAGGCGTTGCCGGCAGCGCCGCCTACTGGCTGGCCAGCGCCGCGGCAAAAATCGTTGCCGATGAAACGGCCATCCTCGGCAGTATCGGCATAGTTTCGGCCTGGACGGATAACAAAGAGGCCCGCAAAACCGCCGGGCTTACCGATTATCAAGTTGTTTCCTCACAATCGCCCAACAAGCGCCTCGATCCAAGCAGCGATGCCGGTCGCGCCGCCTTGCAGCGGCTGCTTGACGAGACGGCGGATATTTTCATTGCCGATGTTGCCCGTAACCGGGGCAAGCGGGTGGCAACAGTGATTGACCAATTCGGCCAGGGCGGTGTGATGCTCGCCGCTGAGGCCATCAAAGTAGGCATGGCTGACGAAATAGGCAGCCTTGAGGACGTGATAGCCGCGCTGTCTGGTGCAGCGCCCAGAACTGGCCGGGCCGGACTCGATGCCCGAACAACCAAGGAGATACACATGACGAAAGAAGAACTGGCCGCCCAGCATCCGGACTTGCTGGCGCAAATCCAGGACGAGGCAAAAGCCGAGGCTAGAGACGCTGCTATCGTCGAAATTGGCGAGCGCGTAGCCGCCCACAACGATGCCTGCCTGGCGATGGTCAAAGCTGTCGCTGGCGATGCCGTCACCGCTCAGGTGAAAAGCCTGCTCGATAGCGGCTGTACCGCCGCCCAGATCGAGGCGCTGTTCCAGGTCACAGGCTACAGGCCACAGGGAACAGGGGATAACGCCTGTAACCCGTCACCTGACACCCGTGACCTGGACAGCCGCGCCGCGATTCTCGATGGGATTAAGAAGGCCACGCCCGCTGCGCTGGCCACGGGGAAGCTGCCCGCGCCGAATAATCCGATAGACGCGATCGTCGAGCGCATCGGCGCTATCGCTACCAAATAAGGAGGGATGCCATGCAGGAATTGGGAAGTTATCAGCGTAAAGCCTTTATCAAAGATCACCCGCCAGTGCTGGCGCGGCTCTTGATCGGCTCGACCGGCAGTGAATCGACGCTCTTGGCCGGCAGTGTTTTGGGCCTGAAAACAGCGGACGGCAAGCATTACGCCTACGTAGCAGCGAACCAGGCCGCCGCCATCCTGGCCGAAGACGTCATCGTGCCGGCCACGGGCGACATTTATGGCCTGGCCTATCTGCACGCCGCCGTCGTCGCCTCGGAGCTGATCTGGGCCGATGGCGTCAGCGCCACCGAACAAGAAACCGCCCTCGCCGCCCTGCGCGGCCAGGGCATCTACGCCAATGAGGCTTGAACATGGCTGATATTGATTACTTCGACCACCGCGTCCTGACCGGCGTCATCAACAAGCGCCCGCTGCAGAGCGACATCTTCGCCAGTTTCTTCCGCCGCAATCAACCGTCGGCGTCCGAACTGTTCGAGCTGCATGTGAAGACGCGCAACATCACCATGCTGCCGGCCATTTCCAACGCCGCGTCCGGCACCATGCGTTCCGGCGATGTGGTGACCGCCGGTGTCGTCAAGGCGCCGCGCTTCCGCCCGAAACGGGCCTTCATGGCCAGCGACCGTTTCAAAACTGCCGCTGGCGTCACTCCCTACGATCCGAATGAAAACTCCACCGAGCGGGCCATCGCCGAGGATATGGATTTGCACCGCGCCGAGATTGACTATGCCACCGAAATCATGTGCCAGCAGGCCATGGTCAAGGGCAAGGTTACCCTCTACGACCAGGTCGATGGCGGCAAGGCGGTGCCGCAGTTCACGGTCGATTACAAGCGCCCGGCGGAGCACACGGTGGCGCTGTCCGGCGGCGCCCTGTGGTCGGCTGCCGGCAGCGATCTGAATGGCCATGTCGAGGAATGGAGTCTGATGATTCAGCAAGAGACCAACGGCGCCCCAGGCACTGACCTGCTGTTGGGCAAGAATGCCTGGTCGGTCTTCCGCCGCCACGACGATGTCAGAAAGGAACTCGATAACCGGCATATCGACATCGGCGACCTGGCACCACGGGTGGCCAAAAAGTTGAAGGGCGTCTGGAACGGCCTGAACATCTGGACGATTTCGGGCAGCTACATCGATCTGAACGGTGTCGTCTGTCCGTTGCTGGATTCGAACTGCGCCCTACTGCTGACCAACCTGGCCGAATCGGTCATTGAGTTCGGCCTGCCGGTCGATCTCGAATGCGCCGGGCCGGTGGAGATTTTCGCCAAAGGGTTCGAGCAGAAAGACCCGTCCGGCATGTTCACCATCGCTGAATCCCGCCCGCTGGCCTGGACGAAACAGCCGGGCTGGACGGTTTACGCGCAAGTTGTGTGAGTGACAGAAAACAGAAGACGGAGGATAGGAAAACGTCATGGCAAAGATACAAGTTAGGTTGAAAGCGGTGCTGTACGACGGCAAAAACTATACCCCGCGCGGCACGGAACTCAGCATGGAGCAGGCCGAGGCCGAGCGTTTGGCCGCCGCCGGTATGGCCGAGTTGATACCAGGAGCCAGGGAACAGGTAACAGGTAACAGGAAACAGGTAACAGGAAACAGAAAACAAGTAACAGGCGCCAAAGGCCAGGAAGCGGATGCCAGTGACCTAAAACCCGACGCCAGCACCCTGGAACCTGACACCTGTGACCTGCCACCTGATGCCGAACTCGACCCGGACGAAATGTGAGTGCTATGCAGGTGCCAGGTTCCAGGGGTCAGGAAACAGGTAACAAGATACAGGGGTAAAAAATGAAATCGAAAATACTGGTTGTTTTCTGTCACCTGATCCCTGTTACCTGGATCCTGAATGGCTGCGCCGGCAAGACCACCTATGTCGCACCCAACGGCATCACCTATAAGGTAGATGCCGAAACGGCCAGGATGATGACGATCCGCGATATGGATGAGGAGCGCATCAAGGCGATTACCAAGGCCATGGAAACGGCGACAGCGGAAGGCCGCGGCTACCTGGCCGTAATCATGGCCCTGCGCCCGGCGCCGACGATCGAGCGCGAGCGTACTTGGGACGAGCGTCTCTTTCCCTGGGTGCAGGCGTTCCTGCCGTGGTGGATGACCTATCATTCTTCAAGCGTCGGCGGCGATGGCTCGGTCGCGGTTTCGGGGACAGGAAATTCCGTGAATTACATCCGCGACGTTCGCGGCTCGACTGTGGCGCCTGGTGTGTCGATGAGTACTTCACCATCTTGGGCAATGGCTACTGGCAATGGCGTGTCTGGCGGCGGGGTGTTCACTCGCGATACTACGGATGATCACAGCGACGATCATTCAACACCAGCACCGGAAGTGACGCCATGAGCCAAGAATTAAAGAAAATAGCGATGCCAATTGTCAGGCCGGTGCCGCTGAAAACGCGCGACCAAGGTTGGTGGACGCGCACCAAAGCCTGGCTGTGGGCCGCCCGCGTTTGGGAAGTGACCGAAGATTACGTCTACCAGCCAGAAGGATTGCCCGCCCTGCTCATCCCAGCGGGATTTATGACTGATTTCGCCTCCAGCCCGCGCTTATTTTGGGGGATAGGAATGGATCCGGCGGGCATCCTGCTGATTCCCAGTCTGTTCCACGACTTCGCCTACCGCCATGACTTTTATCTCGATGCCGATGGCAACCGGATTCTGGAGGGCCAAGGCAAGCGTTTCCACGACCGCCTACTGCAGCAAATCAGTGCCGAAGTGAACGGCATGGCCGCGCCGGGCTGGTTGGCTATTGCGGCGCTGGATGTATGTGGATGGCCGGCTTGGTGGGCCGCTTGCAAACGACGTACCGGCGAGATTGATTTGCTTGGCGAGTACGCTGATAGATAGCGTAATTAGGTGATGGAAAACGATATTATGCTTTCTGATTGTATCGCCGCCGTAGCGGTTACCGCCGAGAGCGGATTGGTCTTGTCAAAGCTGGATGAAATAGATCGTTTAGGCGAGGACGTAGTTGACTTATATCCGTTTATTTTGCATTCGATTTCGCAGATTAATATATGGATTATCATAATTTTTTTAATGCTGATCAGCGATGCCTTTTCCCACTTGTGGGCCGGGATCGTCCATCAAGAAGACCATCTAAAGTTAAGCTCGTTCGTTCGCGGAATTATGGCAAAGAGCGTGACTTATTTTTCATTCATTGTCGGTAGCGTTTTTTTCTCGATGACATGGCATAACGGCGCTGATCGTTTGCGTATAGAAGGGTGGACAATAGGTGTCATTTTTTTGATTGAGGCATTGTCCATTTTGGCAAATATTCTCAAATGCCATGGCGTTTATCTCTATTTCCCGTCGATATTAACCGCGATTGCCGGAAAATTAGGAATACGCATACAGTTCCGAACGATGGCACGGCGTAAAGAAGATAAAAACAATGTTCCTGGAGCAAAAGATGAACCCGATCATTAAATTAACCGACGTCGATAAATTTTGGCTGGCGCTGAACGCCTACCACGAGGCGCGTGGCGAGTCCGCCGACGGTATCCGAGCGGTGATCCACGTTGCGCTGAACCGCGCCGCAAAACGCAAGCAATCGGTGTTCCAGGTTGTCACCGCGCCGAAGCAGTTTTCCTGGACGATTGGCGACGCCTGGCCAATCATCAAGGATAACAACGCCTTAGGGCGTATTTACGCGCTGTTTCCTCAGGTCGAGGCCGAGCGCGACAAGGCGGCGGCGACGGGAACTCTGCCGGTGAGTGGCGCCGACCACTACTACGCGCCGAAAGGTATGCCCGGCGGCAAGCCTCCGAGTTGGGCGGCGACGATGAAGTTCGTCCAGCAGATCGGCGGCCACCGCTTTTACGTCGCGTGAAGCCATGAGCGCATTTCGTGACACACTGGCCGCCGATTTGGACGCCGTTTTTCTCAACATAGAGGAATTCGGCGAGGAAATCGTCTTGAACGGCCAGCGGCTGATTGCCATCGTCGATGAGAGCGGCCAGTACGCGGAGAAAAACCGAAGCGGCGCCTTCGATCGCACATCCGATATTGATATTCCGCAACAGATAAAGGTTATACGCATCGCCAAAAGAGGCCTGGCCGCGCCGCTGGTCATAGATCGCCCTGTCATCTTGGATGGCGAGCCGTGGCTCACCACCAATATCCAAGAGGAAGATGGATTGTTGGTCGTGACGTTGCTGGCCGATTTTTCCGTTCTGCTGGCGCAGGCGGGCGAGGATGTGCTGTGGAACAACGAGGACAAGCGGTGTTTCCGCCGCGACACTTTCGCTATCAAAGCCGAACTGTACAACAATTATGTCCACCGCTGCCGGTATTGGTTTGCCGCGGGCGATATTGAGCCGCCGCTGGTGAATTCAGAAGTCGAAGTGAACGGCACGGTATGGATGGTCGAGGAAGTGATTGGCGACCACCGCCGCATCTGTGTTTGTCTGGTACGCGACCGGAGTTGATGAGTTATGGAACTACAGGTTGAAATTTCCGAAAAAGATATTGTGCCCATGCTGATAGGTGTGGAATCGACAGTCGTCCGCGCCCGCGTCTCGGCCTTCAGGAAAACGGGCAGCCGCATACAGACATCTGTAAGGCGTGGCCTGGCGGCGCGATTCCAGGCGCCGCAGAAAGCCTTCGCCTCCCGCATCCGGATCAAGAAATTAGAGAAGGACAGTCAGGAATTGGTGGTTTGGATCGGCACCAAACCGTTTTCGCTTTTCCGGTTGGGCAAGGTTCAGGCTTACGGAACGCCAGGGCGCAGCGGCGGCGTCGATGCGGGCCGCTACCGCTACGAAGGCGCGTTCCTGAAAAAAGTGTTTGGCCACCGCGAAAACGTCTGGATTCGCGCGAGATCGAAATATTTCAACCCGGAAATATTCCCAGGCAAGCCGGTTGGGAAAGGCGCTTCCATGGGCGACAAACGGTTTCCGGTGGTGAAAGCCACCGTGTCATGGCGCCGGAAGGCGGAAGATTTGGCCAATGCGGAACTGCCGCAATACCGCGCCTGGTTCAAACAGTATTTCGCGCATGATTTCCAATATTTTTCCTCTTTGGCAGCTAAATGATAACCGAACTTCGCGACGCCATATGCGCCAAGCTTGAATCGTTAGGCTCGCTCGGTGGGGTCGAAAGATACTTTGGCGGCGCGGCAGCCGCGAAGAAATTGCCGGTGGCGGTGGTGTTCCTGGCGACAGACGAGGAAGTAAACCATGACGTCCCGGCGTCATCATGCCGGCGATTGACGTGGGAAATCTATATCATAGCCAACGCCACGCCCGCGCCTGGCAAACCGGAAATTGGCGCGGTTCTCGATGAATGCCGCAACGCCTTCATCGGCTGGAATCCGGCCAAAGCGGGCATGTTGCGAAGCAAAGGGCCTAACATCAGGCTTGACGGGCAAGAGGGAGCGTCTTTGATCTATGTCTTGAGCGTTGAGACTGTGGTGTATCCGCTCGCTTTCGCTCTATAATTCTAACAATGAGGTATTGTCATGGCCCAGTACAACGGTGAAGGAACAGTCTATTTTCAGAATATCGACGAAAACATGCGGCCTGTTGGCGGCTGGCGCGATGTCGGCAGTGCCTATCCTTTTACCCTGCAAACATCCACCGAGGTGGCCAAGCATATCAGCCGCCGCGCCGACGGCAGCGCCGGGCAGACGCTGGCTACCTTGGTGGCGCCGGGTAAAGATGGCGTGACTGGGGCTATGACACTCTACGATTTCAAGGCGGAAAATCTCGCCGTGGCCTTATCCGGCGCCGTCAAACCCATGGCCGCCGCAGTCACGCCGCTCACCGACGAGGATTTCACCATGCCGGAGACGGTGGGTGAATACCTTGACCTTGGCACCGGCAAATTGACCGGCGCCGTCACCGTCAGCATGGATTCCACGGTGCTGACGCCAGGCGTCGATTACCGGATCGAGGAAAAACTGGGTATGATCGCGGCGCTTGCCGGCGGGGCGCTCGCTGTGGGCGGCGAAGCCATCACCGTATCGGCCACGCCCGCCAAAACAACCGGCCTGCAAATGATCCAGATAGCTGCCCAGCTTCAGAAACGGGTCGGCGTCAAGATTGCCCTAAATAATAAAGTCACCGGCCAGACCCACGCGGTGGTGCTGCATCGCGTGGTCTTGTCCGCCAAAAAAGACGTCCCCTTTATCTCATCGGACGGCCAGGCGTTCGAGTCCATCGATTTGGAACTTTCGGCGGAGACGCCAGCGGGCATGAATTCGCCGGGTTACATCGACGGTGTGCCTCTCTGAGGACGGGAGACAGGCGCCAGGAGACAGGAAACAGGAAACAGGCGCCCGTGACCTAGCACCTGAAGCGCCGGGGAGAGACATGGCCATTACCATTAGCGACGGCACAACCACCATTAACCTGCCGCCCGATTTGCTGTGGCAGGATGAGCTGTGGTCGCCGGTAGCGCAGAGCGCCGAGTACAGCATCGCTGGGGCGCTGATGGTGCAAACCGGCCTCATGCGGGCCGGGCGGCCCATAACCCTGACTGGCGATACCAGCACATGCTGGATCGAGCGCGAGACGCTCTTGGCGCTCATGGCATATGCGGCGGCCCCCGGCCAGGTCTTTACTCTCGCCATGCACGGCGAAGAGTACCGCGTCATCATGCGGCACCAGGACGTCGCCATCGAGGCCGAGCCGGTGCCGGTTGGGCTGGTTGTCCCGCTGCCGGACGGCCAGATGTACAACAATTTCATACTGCGCTTGATGGCGGTGTGATGCAATCAATAAAAACGAGGGGAAATGAAATGAAGAGCATCGCCATCGGTAATCACGGAACCATCAATATCCACACCATGAATGTGAAAGAGGTTGGGGAAGTGATGCGCGGGCTGAACAATTACCAGCCGACCGGCGCCGATCTGATCGCGCAGTTCGACACCGACATCATGTTGCCGGAAACCGCTGTGCTTCTGGCGACCGGCCTCACCGCTGACGAACTGGGCGCCTGGCTGCCGGAGGATATTCCGGCCCTGTGGCGGGCGGTGGCCGAGGAAAATGATTTTTTATTGCGGACGCTGCGCAAACGCCTGGGCGGCAGTCAGGCGCCGGGAGACAGGAAACAGGTGTCGGTGCCCTAATGCGGGCTGTCTGTTTCCTGGCAAGAAACGGCTACGGCGCCGGTATCATCGACTGGCCGTGGCCGTGGTTTATGGCGGCGCTCGAAGAGGCGTCAGCGGCCAAATAGCGAAAGAAACAACACAATCGCGGCGAGGACGATAGAAACCGCGCCCATCCAGGCTATTTGTATGAAGGCATAAAAGCCAAAGCCATTGCCGCTGGCCAGGATAGCAACCGGCCAGCACAAGAAAGCCAAGAACAATATTCCTTTTGCCAACTCCCATAAGGCCATGGACGATTCCTCCCTTAAAATCAATATAAGCGTTGAGGACAAAGAAATAAAGTCCGGCTTGAAGTCGGTGATGGCCGACTTCAAGGCCCTAAAAAGCGACATTAACAAGAACTTAGAAAATGTCACTGGCCTGAAAACTCTGGAAAACGCTCTGGCCGCGACGGGTAAAGCGCTGGACGATGCCAAGCAAAAATTTACCAGTTTCCGCGAGGTCGAAACTTTATCCCAGCAATTCGAGGCGCAATCCGCCGCCGTCGAAACGGCGCGGGCCGCGCTCGAAAAAGCGGGCGTCGATACCGGCGACCTGGTCGCGGCACAAACCGCGCTGCGCCAACGCTTGGCCGATTCCACCAAAGAATTTCAAAGCATGGCCGATGTCGCCGGCAGCCGGGATTTTCTTGGCCTGAAGGCGCACAAGGACATTCAGGCGCAGATTGAAAAAACCAAACAGGCGTATCAGATACTGACCGACTCGCAGACACTCACGGCCAAAGAGCAGGCGCAAGCCTATAAGGCAATGAGTGACCGCATCGCCAACCTGAAGACGCAAACCAATGGCTGGGCTGACTCCCTCAAGCAGGCCAGGGTGGCCATTCTCGCCGCTTCCGGCGCCTTTGCCGCTTTCGGTAGCGGGATGAAGAAAGCCATTCAGGGCGCGATCGGGGACGAATCCGCCTTCTCCGGCATCAAAAAGGTGACCGCCGGGACGCCGGAACAGTTTGCCGCCCTGTCCAATGAAATTGTCAAAATGACGCGGACGATTCCTGGTGGTGTCGCTGGCCTGTCTAAATTCGCTGAAGCTGGCGGCAAGATTGGCTTGCCGGTTGACGAGATCGCCCGCTTCACCGAAAAGGCGGCCAAGATGGGCCGCGCCTTCAATATGCCCGCCGAAGAAATCGGTGCGGCGGTTGGCGGTATGCAGGCCTCGCTGCGGACAACGACGGATGAGACCGCGGCCCTCGGCGATACCATCTTGGCCCTCAGCAAAGGCATGGGCGCCACCGGCGGCGATCTGATCAAAGTAATGACCGGCATTGCCGGATCCGCGAAATCGTTTGGCTTGGCCCACGACAATGCCGCCGCCCTCGCCGCCGCCATGCTCGATCTTGGCCGGGCGCCGGAAGAGGCGACCACCGCCATCAATAACCTCTTGTCGAGGCTGCAAAGCGCCAACGTGCAGGCGCCTAAATTTAAAGACGCCCTGGCACAAATCGGCGTCGGCGCCGCCCAAATGGCGGCGCTGGTCGCCGACAACCCGCAAAAGGCCATCAATACGTTGCTCGAAGCGCTGGCCAAACTCGACGGCCCGGCGCGTGCGGAAGCGCTGACCGAGATTTTTGGCCCGAAGCGCCAGGGCGATATTGCCATATTGGTCAATGGCCTCGACGCCTACCAGAAGGCATTAGCCATCGCCGCCGACAAGGAAGACAATCTCGGCGGCGTTGACCGCGCCTTTGCCGCCAGCTCCAAAGGCACCACAACACAACTCGACCTGCTCAAAAACGGCCTGCAAGAAATCAGCAACAGTATTGGCCGGCTTTTTACACCGGGGATCAATCAGGCGGCGGGAGAATTAAAGGAACTTGCCAATGCCGTCGCCGATTTCATCAAAGAATATCCCAACTTGACGCGGGGCATCGTCCTGGCTACTGGCGCGCTGTCCCTGGCCGCGGTCGCCTGGACGGCGCATAAGGCCATATACCTCGCCTTCCCCGGCCTCATCGGGCCGGTTGTCAGCGGCTTCAGAAATATATCGACGGCGGCGGCTGGGATGGGTGCCGCCATCAATAGTTTGGTGGCGCCCTCTGGCGGCGGCGCGACCATCAAAGACGTCCTCATCCGAATACGGGCCGGCTTTTCCTCGATCCCCGGCGCCGTGATCGCCGGCGTCACCAAAACCGACAGCGCTGTCGCTGGTTTTTTCACCAGGATGAAGACAACCGCCGCCGACACCGCGAATAGTTTCAAGAGCAAGATGTCCAGCGCCATCAGTGCCACCGGCGAGGCATTCCGCAATCCGGGTGCCGCCGCCAGCGCTTTTGGCACAAAGATGAAGACGGTGGCCGATAGCGCCGTCACCGGCGCCGGCAACATGGCCAAGGCCATCGGCGCCATCCGCCTGCCGGTAGAATCGCTGAGCCATGCCCTCGGCGCGCTCAGCCTGCTGTGGACAGCCTGGGAGGTTGGTCAAGAGATCGGCGCCGTCTTGGAAAAATGGCTATCGCAATTCGATTGGTTCAAGCAGGCGATGAACCGGGGTATCTATGAAATATCCATGGGCTGGGCCAACCTGAAGATGCTGTGGGCGGAGTTGTGGCGTGACAACGAGGCTATTCAGCGGGTCAACGCCCAGATGCGGGAAATTCAACTCGCCTATCAGGCGGGTCTCGAAGAGCTTGGCAAAAAAAAGAAGGACTCAGCCGCCGAGCGGCTGGCGGCGGAAAAACAGGCCAGCGCGGAATGGAAAAAGACCATCGCTGAGACCTGCGCCGACATCGAGAAGTCCTGGGCCGCGAGCGCCGACAAACAGAAACAAACCGTCGGAATCGCTGTCAAGCAGTCCTCGATGATACTCTTTGTTCGGGACAGGCCAAGGATAAAAAAGAAAAAAATGAGGAACTTCCCCAAAAATTTCAAAAGCTTGTGGAAGTTCATCCCAG
>Ga0209629_10000492_pt1 | contig 21704 bp, 13 predicted proteins | sample TergutCu122P5_FD_187286 | JGI IMG/M metagenome (GOLD analysis project Ga0209629, IMG submission 187286) | Cubitermes ugandensis P5 segment gut microbial communities from Kakamega Forest, Kenya - Cu122 P5 (SPAdes) (version 2) | ecosystem: Host-associated > Arthropoda: Insects > Digestive system...
ATTTAAGCCAATACGACAGCTACAAGCAGCACAGTGCGGTTTACGACCAGTACAGGCAGCTCGACCCGAAGAAGCGCGATGCTTTCAAAGAAAAGCACTCCGGGGAAATCCAGAGCTACGAAGCCGCGAAGAAGTATCTGGACGCGGTTATGAACGGCAAGACGACCATCCCCATCAAGACGTGGCAGGCGGAACGCGACAAGCTGACCGCCGAGAAATACGCGCTCACCGAGGAATACTACACGCTCAAAGACGAGGTAAAGAGCGTCGAGGTATTACGGCGGGGCGCGGAGAGCCTCATGCGGGAGGCCGCACAGCGGACACAGCCGCAGAGGGCGCAGGGCATGGAACTGTAAGACAGTGTGGGGGTAAAGAGACTCTTTTAGGCTTTTCCTGTTACTAAACACGGAGTACCTTTGGGACGATCTTTACACCCCGCTCCACGACAAGCGTTGCAATACGATTGCGGAACTTCTTTGCCATTTACGATACGCCAACCAAACTTTTTATCAATCTCGCCCTTTCCGTCGGCAGTTTTGCCGCAGCAAGGGCATTCTGCCCATACCTTATTAGCCATAACCTAACCTCCCAAATAAAGAACACATAAAAGATAGTTCACTATTGTAAAATGTTGTTTATTATTCGTTGATAAGTTCGATTATCCAATTCAACCAGCCTTTTATTGTGGAAGAACGACGCTCAAATGTGCTGTCACTTTCCACATTATAAAGATTTGATTGTTTCATTATACAGACGATTTCACCCGTCGATGGCATACGCCCACTTTCAAGATAGTTACGGAGTGTATCTCCGAAGGCTTTGTGGGACAATATACAAGCACAAAAAGCTAACTGACGCTGTTTGAAATTCAGGCTTAAAATACGCCTACCTGTATCACTCAATGTATAAACTGGAGTTACCCCATCTTTCTTCTTTTCGAGTAAGCCGAGATAACGCGCGGCGTCCGTGTAGTAGTTAGTTTGTCGAACGTCAAACGCATATTGCTCTGTTACATCATTGCGGCTCAATTCTTGTTCATTCAATAATTCGCAAATATTTATAACACGTTCAAAACTATCCGCTTGTGGAAATGGAATCGGCGGTTCTTGTATAGTTGCTACTTGACGCAAAACAGCTTGAATATCTGTAATCTCAATAGCAGTATCCTCAACGGAATAATTACGTTGCCGAACTAAAACGAGCGAATTGTAATTATTGATTTCTTGAAACGCATATTCGTACAATCGATAAATGCCATTTGAATAGACAAGAAAAAGTGGTCTGACTGGCTTAGTTACTCGATTCTGCCATACTCTGAATGGATAATAAAGCTGTCGAACCAAAAAATCATCCGACAAGTCACGTTTAGCTTCAAACAGAGCTAAACCTTGCACTCCCTCATATGCGGCGTCTATTTCGATTTGTGAATTGTTGACCTTAATAGAACACGGTTTATTGCCTTTTGAATTGAAAATCTCAAAGGTAAATGTTCCTGACCCCATACGGCCAGATACAGTAGGAATTATATCTTCGTCCTGTAGAAATTCCGTAAGAATACCCGAAGCTACGGCACAATTCAGAGCGATAGCTTCACTTGGTATATTATTGGAATCTAAGCTTTGTATATAAGTCGGTAACGATAATCTTGTTATAGGGGCGTTATCAGGCTCAAAAGTATGGTATGCATTAAAATGAGAGATAACATAGTCGCCCCTCGTTATCGGAAGTATTGCTAACTTGTTATCAGAAAATATTTTTGGAAGGTTGATTGTATGGTCAAATTTTGCCATGAGTCGGGGTTCTCTGAACTCTTTAATTTGAGTAGCAGAGATGACAAATTGACCATTAACGTCAACACGATTGATAATATCGTATTTTGTAAATAGTTGTTCCCACGCAGAATCATTCAGGCTTTTAGGCTGGCTACTCATAGTTTCTCACCACTACCTCATCAACTTCTCCGCGTTTTGCGCCATCCGAATTTATTGCCCTTTTGGCTTGCACTACCGTTATTTTATAGGCGGCGTACTGTTCTTTTATAAAATCTGTCGCAGAGTTAGAAAGCATGAATTTAAGCCCTCTTTTATGCAGTTCATCACAGCATTCGCGCAATCTTATCTGGTCATCACGAGAGAATCCACCTCTTGAATAACCAGTAAAACTTGACGTGTCTGAAACAGGGTCATAAGGCGGGTCAAGATATACAAAAGCACCCTTTGGTAAGTCTCTTACTACTTCCGCATAATCGATAGAGGACATGTGAACCGTCGCTGCATTCAAATAGGAACTTACGGCTCTAAGTGTTGGGGCATTTACTATGTTCGGATTACGATAGTTGCCAAATGGCGAATTAAACTCTCCTGCGTTATTTACTCTGAATAGTCCATTGTAGCAGGTTTTATTTAGATATAATATACGCGCAGCTTTTTGGATCTCAGATAATGAGCCGTATTTTTCTTTATCCCTATCCCAATCCCTTACGGTATAGAAATAATCGGCCTCATTCTTAAAATCCTGCAATGCAGTAACCAGAGCCTCTACATCTTTCTTGATAACCTCATAAACACGGATTAGCTCATCGTTTATATCATTTATATAAGCAACTTTTGGTTGTAAATCAAATAGCAATGCTCCACCGCCAACAAACGGTTCACAATAGGACACAAATCTGCTGGGCATCAATGGCGTGAGAACTTCAAGAAGCTGCCGTTTGCCGCCAACCCATTTAAGAACGGGGGCGACCAGTTTATTTTTTTTCATATGCGAGCCCCCTTCATTCACCGAACCTTAGTTTCCTATATGTTATCATAAACTCTCCCAAAAAACAAGACGAATATTCTTCTCCGATTTTTACGTCCTTGACAAAAGAACCCGAACGGCCTGATATTGGGGACGCCCGGAAGCGGTAAATCCTTCGCGGCAAAAAGGGAAATCACCAACGCTTTTCTTGTGACAAACGATGATATTTTTATCAACGATCCCGAATCGGAGTACGCGCCCCTTGTAGACGCGCTGCACGGCCAGGTCATCAAGATATCGCAGAATAGCAGGGACTATGTGAATCCTATGGATATTAATTCTAATTACAGTGAAGAAGAAAATCCCTTTGCGCTGAAATCTGATTTTATTCTGTCGCTGTGTGAACTGATCGTCGGCGGTAAGAACGGGCTGGAGCCTATTGAAAAAACCGTCATCGACCGCGCCGTCGTAAATGTCTACCGCAATTTCTTTGTGAGCGCGATAGAGAACGGCGGCGTTCTCGATCCCGATAAAATGCCGGTACTGGAAGACTTATATGATGAACTGCGCAAAATGCCGGAGGCTGAGGCCCAGAGAGTGGCGACTTCTCTTGAAATCTATGTCCACGGCTCACTAAACGTATTCAATCACCGCACGAACGTTGACATCAAAAACCGGCTGGTGTGTTTTGATCTGAAAGACCTGGGCAAGCAGCTTAAAAAACTGGGTATGCTTATCGTCCAGGATCAGGTTTGGAACCGGGTAACCGAAAACAGAACGGCAAAGCGGGCGGCGCGCTATTTCATGGATGAGATGCACTTGCTCCTGAAAGACGAGCAGACCGCCGCGTACAGCGTGGAAATTTGGAAACGTTTTCGTAAATGGGGCGGGATGCCTACCGGGATCACACAGAATTGCAAGGATTTACTGGCCAGCAGGGAGATCGAAAACATTTTTGGTAACTCTGATTTTATCCTCATGCTGAATCAGGCGGCGGGCGACAGGGAAATCCTCGCGAAGCAGTTAGGCATTTCGCCGAAACAAATGGCCTACGTCACACAATCAGAGGCGGGCGAAGGGTTGATATTTTACGGTAACGTTATATTACCTTTCGTAGATAAATTCCCTGAAAAATCCATGCTGTACAGGATCATGTCAACCCGGCCATCGGACGGGGCGGGAGTGCGGCAATCGGATAGCGCAAGTTAAGGCGGGTGATGAATCTTGCAGGAGTTTAAAGCCCGTGAAAAGATCGTGCAGAAGATGACACGCGCCGGCGCGGTTGAGGTGAGCAAGACCACAGGCGACGCGGAGCGGATCAGTTCGCGGGAAACGGACGCGCCGGGAGCGGAGCGGGAACCCAATAACGGAGCAGGGCGTTTGGCTGACCGCACAAAATCAGAGCATCGGGCGAAGGTTAAAAAACGTTCCGTCAGAAAGTTTACAGTGGATAGTGGGCAGCGGACAGTTAGAGAGTTTACAGTGGATAGTGGACAGCAGACAGTTAATAAGAAGATTACTCCGCAAAATCAACCAAAACTATCAACTTTCAACTATCAACTTTCAACTGCCATTCATGGCAAAGTACGCGAATCCGAAAGCGAAAATTCCGGTGTTGAATCAGCGCACGCTACGGATCGGGTAACGGAGCATGCCGCCGGTATCGCGGGGCAGGCCACCAGCCGTCAGATCAATAAAACGATCCAGAAACGCAGGATAAAGCGCGACTACGCTACAGCTTTCCGGCAGGGCGATATCGAAAGCGCGAAGAAAACGGCGGAAGCGGTAAAGAAAACGGCACAAAAAGCAAAAGAAGCCGCGCAAAAGGCCGCTGCGTTTGCCGCCCGGCATGGGAAAGATATCGGTATTGTTATCGCCGTTATCGCGATGTTCGCGCTATTGTTCTCCGGGCTGTCCTCATGCGGGATGATGTTGCAGGGCGGGTTCCAGTCCGTGATCGTAACGTCATATACCGCCGAGGATACGGATATTACAGCCGTTGACGAATCATATACGGCGCTGGAAGTGGGATTACGGAACCGGATTGACAGCATAGAGAACGAATATCCAAACTATGACGAATATAAATACAACCTTGATGAGATCGGTCACGACCCGTTTGAACTCGCGTCTTATCTTACGGCGAAGTTCAACAGCTACACGCTGAATGAAGTACAGGCAGAATTGCGGCGTCTTTTCGGTCAGCAGTATACGCTTACAATCACGCCTGTAACGGAGATACGTTACCGTACGGAAACGCGTACGAATAGTTATACCGACGCGGACGGCAACTCGCATACTAATACATATACCGTCGAGGTTCCTTACAACTGGTATGTTCTCAACGTTACGCTGGTCAATCGCTCTTTGGGAAGCGTCGCCCTTGCCAACCTGACCGCCGATCAAGCCAAAATGTATCGCGTATATCTGGAAACGCAGGGTAATAAACCTGATCTGTTCGCGGGTAATGTTTATGTTCAGGGCGACTATACGGATTACGACATCCCGCCCGAAGCTCTGACCGACGCAAAGTTCGCGGCCATGATACAGGAAGCGGAGAAATACCTGGGTTATCCGTATGTCTGGGGTGGCAGCACCCCGGCGACCTCTTTTGATTGTTCGGGGTTTGTATGCTGGGTGATCAATCATTCGGGCGTAGGCAATGTTGGCCGGACGACCGCGCAGGGGCTTTACAACCTTTGCGCTCACATCCCGCCCAGTGAGGCGAAGCCCGGAGACCTCGTATTTTTCACCGGTACCTACGCCAGCGCGGGGCCTGTGTCGCATGTGGGAATCTACGTTGGAAATGGAATGATGATCGCGGCGGGCAATCCCATACAGTACACAAACATTACTACGTCTTATTGGACAAGTCATTTCTATGCGTTATCCAGATTACCGTGACGTGACTGAAAATTTTAAGGTAGATAACCTTAGCAACGATATTATCAAAAAAGGAGCTTTTAAGCAATGGTTAAATTTGAAAAAATCGAACAGGAAACACTGAGAATCAGGGAGAAGATCGCGCAGCTGCAAAACAAGCTCAAAGAGCTTGACGAACAGCGCGTCGAACAGGAGAATTTGCAGATAGTTCAGGCTGTCCGCGCCTTGAAACTTTCACGGGACGAGCTGGCGGCATTCCTCGCCATGGGGAAGCTGCCGGCGTCCGAACAGGCGGCGATTCCAAAACAGAGGTATTCTAAACCGGGAAATGGAAGCGAGGACAATATATATGAAGAATAAAAGAAAGAACGAAAATATAAATAACAGACCTTTGATGATATTTATTATATCTGTTGTTGTATTTATTATCGCAACAATGTTTCCGATTACGGCGTTCGCCTTTGTGCCGCCCGAAGCGGAGCAGGCGCAGGGAGCAGAACCGGCCGCGGCCCCGAAGGTGGCCCCGGCGAAAACGCCGGGGGCCTCGCCCACGTCTACGCCCACATCTACGCAGATGCCGGCGCCCACGCCAACGCCGGAACCGTACACGCTTACGCCGGTAGGCAATATGACGTTGGTGGATGATATATCCGGGGCACAGGCGCAGGACAAACAGTTTATCACCGTCGTTACAAAGAGCGGCAAATACTTTTACATAGTCATAGACCGGTCTAACAATAACGAAAACGTCTACTTCCTGAATCTTGTAGATGAATCGGATTTAATGGCTCTGATGGACAATAAGGATGCCGCGCCGGAAACTTTGCCCGCTTCAGCACAATCGCCTGGAGTAACACTTTCGCCGTCGCCGTCGCCGGCAGTGACGTCCACGCCTTCTTCCGGGACGGATAAAAAGCAGAATAATACAAAAGGGATTTTGATTCTGATCGTACTCGTGGTCGCGCTGGGCGTCGGCGCGTTGTTCTATTTCAAATTCCTAAAGCCAAAGCGCAGCGTGGCGGGCAACACCAATGTTTCCGAGTTAGATGACTTCGACTTTGACGATGACGAAACGGACGCGCTGATCGGAGAGCCGGAGCCGGAAGAAACAGAAGAGCCGGAGGAATCAGAGGAATCAGACGAATCACAAGAGCCAGACGAATTAGACCCCGCTAACGGGGCGGAAACGGAGGACGATCAATGAATAGAAACGGAGTACGGCCAATGAGTATTTCTTCTGCAAATATCCTGGTTATCGCGGAAAAACCAAGCGTCGGCATGAGTTTGGCGGCTGTGCTGGGCGCAAAGAAGAAAAAGGACGGATATATCGAGGGCGCGGGGTATATCGTGTCATGGTGCGTAGGCCATCTTGTAGGGTTGGCCGACGCCGGCGCATATGGCGATTACGCGAAGTGGAGATTATCTGACTTGCCGATCCTGCCGGGTAAATGGGAAACGGTTGTCGCGAAGGATAAGCAAAAACAGTTTAATATATTACGCGGACTGATGAACCGTAAGGATGTGACAAGCCTTGTCTGCGCCACGGACGCCGGGCGCGAGGGCGAGCTTATTTTCCGTTTCGTCTACGATATGGCCGGGTGCCGGAAGCCGTTCAAACGTCTATGGATTCAGAGTATGGAGGAAAGCGCGATTAAAGCGGGTTTTGCAAACCTCAAAGACGGCCGCGAATATGATAATCTATATCAATCCGCGTTATGCCGGGCTAAAGCAGACTGGCTGATCGGCATAAACGCTTCGCGGGTTTTCAGTTTACAATCCGGCAAGACATTGAGCGTCGGGCGCGTCCAGTCCCCGACACTGGCGATGCTGACGGAGCGGCAAAAGAGGATATCCGGTTTTGTGAAGGAGAAGTATCATATCGTCCGGCTGGACTTGGGCGGCGGCAGGATTGCCGCCCAGAGCGAACATATCAAAGACCCGGAGGAAGCGGAAAACATACGGGCGGCGGCTGATAAAAAAGCCGCCGTTTGTGTTTCCGTCACAAAAGAGCAAAAGAGCGTTTCCCCTCCGAAACTCTTTGACCTTACGGCCTTGCAGCGCGAGGCCAACCGGCTTTTCGGCTATACGGCAAAACAGACGCTTGATCTTGCGCAGGCGCTATATGAAAAGAAGTTGCTGACGTATCCCCGGACCGACAGCCGGTTCCTAACGTCAGACATGGAAAAGACAATCCCCGTCGTCGTCAATCAGGCCGCGCTGTCCGTCGGCTTTATCCGGGGCAATGCCGGCGTCCCGATTGATTATATCGGGAATGTGATCAACGATGCGAAGGTATCCGACCATCACGCCATTATCCCGACCATGACGTTACGGGATTTTGATATTTCCAAACTTCCGGAGACCGAGCGCAATATCCTGATCCTTGTAGCCACCCGGCTTGTATGCGCCATAAGCGATAAGCACGTCTATGAATCGGTAACGGCAATATTTGAGTGTGGCGGCCATACTTTCACGGCTAAAGGGAAAACCGTTATTACGGACGGCTGGAGAAAGATTGATGCTCTTTTCAGAGACGCGCTGAAACTTAAAGACGATGAAGGCGAGGAAAATGAGGATGAGACAGCCAATGCGCCGGAAAATGAGCTACCCGCTGTCGGTTCTCAACTACCCGCTGTCAGCTCTCAACTATCCACTGTCAACTGTCAACTATCAACTATCATAGAGAGGCAGACCTTTGAAAACGCCGCCGCCGGTATCACGGAACATTTCACCGCACCGCCAAAACCGCATACAGAGGACACGCTTTTATCCTCAATGGAAACGGCGGGAGCGGAGGAAACGAACGGGGACGCCGAGCGCAAAGGGCTGGGCACGCCCGCGACCCGCGCCGGCGTTATTGAAAACCTTGTCTCACGCGGCTTTATCGTTCGTAAGGGCAAACAACTGATTCCAACCGCTGACGGCGAAAGTCTGATCAACGCCCTGCCAGACTTACTGAAAACGCCTGGCCTTACTGCCGAATGGGAGAACGCTTTGACGCTTATCGCGAAAGGCGAAGCCGATCCCGAAAGCTTTATGCGCGGCATAGAGGATATGACGCGTAACCTCGTCACCGATAACACGAAAACCCCGTAGAACGCAGGGGGGAACACACTTAGCGGGGGAAAACACACTTAGCGGGGGAAAACACACTTAGCAAGCATAGGGACAGGGTACCCTGTCCCGTGAAACCGCCGTTCACTCGGCGGTTTTTGCTTGCAAGGATGTTTCCCTGACACTCTTTTTGGGAAGTATCCCAAACCCTCTCTTGCGGACGCCTTGCGCCCGCAAGAACCATTAATACAAAAAAGGAAGTGATATCACAAATGCCTGAAAACAATGACTTTTACAACGTCAGCGATTACGGCGACAGACTGAAACCGGCGGACAGCATAAAAATCGAACACTCAATATATCTCAACAGGGAAAAGGATATATCGCATTTAACCGCTCTGTCGTTAGAACGGTTGCAGGCCATGCGCGGGGAAAGCGCAGCGGCAGAGCAAAAAGTATTCGACGATTTACGCCTCGCGGCGAAAGCGTGGGCACCTCTGGCGGCGCAGACCCGTCTATTCGATAGCGCAATCGAGTACGTCAAAACACCCCCGGTCAAACACACAGAGAATAAGTGGGAAAAGGACGATTACGGTTACCAGAGTATCAGCAACATGGTTTACAAAATGGATTACCGTATTTACGAAGATACAAAATATGATCGGGTGACGCAGAAATCCCTACCCGTGGCATGGTATCTCACTTGGGATGTTCGCACCAACACGCCTGACGGGCGGCGCGGAGAGCAGATCGCCGGACAGGACAGGAAACGGTTTACGGATAAACCCTCGATGGAGAAGTATCTTGACGGCCGCATAAAGGCGTACGTCAACCTGTTTACGGAAATATCGCCGCCTATTCCGCAGGAATACGTAACCGGCTTTCAGAAAAACGGCCAGCTATTGCCGGGATATACCGTGGCGGGGCAGGCGGTGGAGCGAAGGGAATGTGAGGCCGCAGCAGCCTGTATTTCCGCCGCGAACATATCCGCCGCGAACATATCCGCCGCCCCTTGCGTTACCGCCAAAGTCTCGAATAAACCAATACCCACGCACGCCGCGCCGTTTGCGCTCGTCGCCGATAACCCGCGCGACAAGCTGAAAGAGATCACGAATAAACTCGAACAGGGCATACAAGGGATTTTTGAGAGCGAACAATATAAAGATTATCTCAAAACTCTATCCAAATTTCATAATTACAGTATGAACAACTGCCTGCTGATCGCCATGCAGAAGCCCGACGCCAGTTATGTCGCAGGGTTCACCGCATGGAAAGATAATTTCAAGCGCAATGTCATGAAAGGCCAAAAAGGTATCAAGATACTCGCGCCCGCGCCGTTTAAGGTGAAAAAGCAAATGGAAAAGATCGATCCCGATACGAAGCGCCCGATTACAGGAAGGAACGGCAAACCCATAATCGAAGAAGTGGAGATCACCGTACCGGCGTTTAAGGTTGCCACCGTCTTTGACGTTTCGCAGACGGAGGGCGAGCCGTTGCCGCAAATCGGCGCGGACGAGCTGACCGGCAGCGTGGACAGATATAAGGATTTTTTCGCGGCGCTGGAAAAGGCGTCGCCTGTGCCGATTGGTTTTGAAAACATAACAAGCGGCGTAAAAGGCTATTTCAGCCACACCGATAAACGGATAGCTATCAATGAAGGCATGAGCGAGCTGCAAACGCTGAAAACATCTATACATGAAATCGCGCACGCCCGGCTTCATAATATCGATCCGGCTTCGCCGTCAAACGCGCTGACAGAGACACCGCGTCCCGATCAGCACACGCGAGAGATTGAGGCTGAGAGCGTGGCCTATGTCGTTTGCCAGCATTACGGGCTCGACACGTCGGATTACTCTTTCGGCTATGTCGCCACATGGAGCGGCGACAAACAGCTTGACGCGCTGAAAGCGTCGCTGGAAACGATACGCAGGGAGGCCGGCGCGCTGATTACCGAGATAGACGGACACCTTGCGGAACTTCGGCAAGAGTTAACAGTTGATAGCCAGTTGACAGTGGGCAGTGGACAGTTGACAGTTAAACCTGAACAGACTGACAGCGTATCCAAACAATCAACTTTCAACTATCAACTATCAACTACGACGGCAAAGCCGTCGAATGATACGTTCACCATTTATCAGCTAAAACGCAATGACGATACCTGGGATTACCGCTTCCAATCGCTTAAACAGCTTGAAGCGATTGGGCTTGTCCCTGATCCGGCGAACTACTATCATACATACACCGCGCCGCTTGATAATGGCATGACTCTTAATAAGATTTACCGCACGTTCAACATGGACAGGCCGGAGGATTTTAAAGGTCATTCGCTTTCCGTTTCGGACGTTGTGGTGCTGAACCGTGACGGGAAAGAGACGGCGTTTTATGTTGACAGCAAGGGCTTTCAGGAATTGCCGGGGTTTCTCTCGTCGAAAGAACAGGAGAAGGAAACGCCCGCGTCCGCGCCGGCGGAGCCGCCGCGCGGGGAAAACGTCGCGGCCATTGAAGCGAAAGTCAAAGCGGGTGAAGCGGTTAATCTCTCTGACCTTGCCGGCGCGATCAAGGCTGACAGGCAGGCCGCTACAGCCGGGAAGCCAACAGACGCCCATTCGTCTCCAAAACTTTCAACTTTCAACTCTCAACTTTTAACCGCTAAGTCGAAGCCGGAGCGCAAGCCGTCCATCAGACAGCAGATCGCGGCGGGCAGGGAACAGCTCGCCGGGCAGAAGTCCGCGCCCTCAAGGGCTGCGACCCAGAATAAAAACGCGGGATTGGGGGGATTAACCAATGCGGAAATATGAAAACGTCGATATCGTGGCCGCCCTGGGCGCGGTGGTGGAACTTAACACCGAACATTATAAAAGCGATTTCAAGTATGATATCGAACAGTTCAAAAAAGCCGCGCAACACCCCGACGGCGACAACAACCGCCTTTTGTGGATGTCCCGTCAGCCCGGGACATGGTGCTTTCCGGAACGCGACGTTTACGTAAAAGACACGGAGGCCTTTAACATATGGAATGGCTACGCAAAACTGCTTGGCCCGAAAGACAGCTTTTATCAGACGGTCATTGTTCAAGACCGCATAATCGCGTATGCCGTGGATATTAAAAACGTTGAAAACGGCAGGATAAAGGGCGACTTGTACGAACTGGACTACCGCGATCATATCCGGCAGCTTAATCATGATGCGCTCCCTGTCCACACGGTCAGTGCAAAGTATCAGGACGGCACGGATATACAGCTCCCGTTCGCGGAGTTTAACAGCAAAAGCGAACGGCTTTATCATCAGCATGGTAAAATCCTGTCTTATCGCGCAGACCCGGAGGACACGGGCGCTTTGCGGGATATTCTGCAACAGGCGCGGGACAGGCGTGAGGATGAAGCCCGACCCGCCGCGTTCAAAGTACGCGTGCAGAATCCCAAGCCGCAAAAGCCGTCTATCAAACAGCAGATCGCGGACGGCAAACAGAAACTTGCGCGGGAACGCTCTGACGCGCCGCAGAAAGCGGCGACAAAATCTAAAGGAATCGAGGTATCCGTATAATGAACTATCTTAACTTTACGGCGGAGGAATCCGCTCTTATCGCTATTTACCACGACGCAACCCGCACGGCCGCGCTTGCGCGGATCACCGGCGCGCTCCCGCACATGGACGCCGGCATGCGGGTGATTGCCGAAAGCGCGGCGCGGAAACTGACCGCGCTGGGCAATCCGGAATTTGCCGCATTTTCCTTCGCGCCCGCCGACGATACGGAGGGTTAGGCCATGCCAAAACTATCTAAAAAGGCATGGCTGGAATGGAACTTTTTCATCGGGGCGAACGGGCGGCGGCAGTATAACACCCTTTGCCGGAAATGCCGCCGCGAGTGCAAGCAGTCTTTTCGAGCCGTGGTGCTCGATTGCCCGGAGTATTGCGGCAAATGGGCGAACGGGCCGAAAAATGTATGAAAAAGGTGCTGTTTTTGAGCAAAATATCGCCTGAGAGCGGCGATGTAGATGGCGGCAGGGTGTTTGTATGCCCTGCCGCCTTTTTTGTGTTGTGGGGCGAAAAGGTGGGGGAATGATACCTTTGCGTTGACTGTGCCTTTTGAGCATTGTCAACATCTCCCTTAATGTAAAACACACGATGAACGGCAGGCACTTCTTGGTGCGCACCCGGCGAAAGGTGCGCACCGAAATTGCTTTACTCTTTTTGGGATATAATCTGAAAAGAGCGGTGGGCGTCCTGGGTTATAAAGGGATAATGGCAAGACTGACTGCCATTTCCCGTTCATTTTTGGCACGGCGCGTCCAATTCGTGATTTTGTTATGACTGCCGCGTAAATTTTGTGGAGTTTTGTAACGGTCTGCCGCCCCTACGTGTCGAAGCTGTTACTCGCAAATGATGTGTGAGCCTGCTGGTGATCACTACAATTTCGGAAGAACCTGTTATGAGGCGGCTCGGACAGGTAGTTGCACCTCATAGTTGATTACGTATTAACTTCGACTTTATCCCAAGGAGAATCTGATGTAATCCACTCAAAAGCATATTGTCTCCAATATGAATAAGCACTAAGTTGTGCTATTTCTGATTGCGAACATTTATAAATAGCCTTTCCTCTATATAACAAGTCATCACCCGTAGTCATTTCTTTTACTATATCAGCATGCACTTTGCCGAACACGGATAGAACAAGGGATTCCATGCTAATTTCCCTAAATACTGGCTTATTACATTCCCTGATCCTCCAATTCCATAACATTGCCACTTCACGTTGATATAAAATATCCGCCTCATCGCGAAGCGTTGTTTTTAATAGGAGTTTTTCAAGTGAGTGATCTTTGCGTGCGTCAAGGACTAGGTGAAAATCATCATAAACGTAATCATCGTATTTTGCAATACAGTCAGCAAGGCCAACAGCCCAAAGACAAGGTAGTATTGCTTCATATTGAATTTGATGGGCCAGTATACCAGTATTTGTTACACGATCAACTTTCTGATTAAAAATTTCTTTTTCAACATTTGTTAAATATGACAAATAGTTATTTCGTTCCAACCAATTAATAATTACATTACGCTGTTTTTCCCTTTGGAATTTTGAATAATTCTCCCCTTCAATTACATTTCTTTCTAGGGCACATCTGTCCGAGAGTAATAACAAAATGATTGCCCTAATGATAATTTCTCTCTTATCTTTCAAAAAAATCCTCCTATAGATTTATATTAATCGGCTAGGCATAGCACCGGCCATGCCTAGCCGATTTTAACAATTATTGATTCAAGCTAAAACCACCTTGCCCATTGGGCCCAGGATGGAGATAATTTTGCAGAGCGGGACTCTGATGTTGTGACTTAGGTATCAATTCTAAACGGCCGGGAGCATCTGCAGGATGATGCCATTGCAAGTCGGAGGATGGGTTTTTGAGGGATCCCTTTCCACTTTCCATATGCTTCATAACATCATAACCCATTCGATTGTCCATCGTTCCCTTAAAGTTAGGATCGTTCTGCATTTTGTTATAAATCTCATTATTAGCAGCGTTTCTATGTGCGGAACGTGAACTGCCTGAACCCTGATCAGCTTCATAAATAACATCATACGGCCTGCTCGATGACCTACTTGCCATATAAGAGCGACCCGCCTCATATGCACCTGAGGCAGTCAAGCTCATAGCAAAATTTGCCGCCATATTGCTCGGATCAGTTGCTGATTTGAGTGCACATTTCAGACTTCCTGTCTGAAAATATGTTCCGACAAAGTTACCAACTTCACCTGCAACAAACCCCGATACAGTATTGGAGACTAATCGCCCGCCCACTGTTTCCAGAACGTTAGTGCCAACTTTAGAGGCAAGCGACGAAAACCCGCTTGAGAGACCTCCAAATACGGCACCTCCAACAGCGCCACCTACAAAGCCAACAGCAGCATTTGTAGCTGTGTCACCAAGTATGTCGCCCCAAGATTTATTATAGTTCTTGTCAGTTAGCTTTGTCAGTCCTTCTGTTACAAGGGTTTGTGCAGCACCGCCCGCCGCTCCAGCCAACGCAAATGAGCCAGTTGTCGCCAAGACTGCCCCGGCGGCTGCCCCTCCCGCAGCAGCCCCAACATAGGTTTGCCAACTTGACGCCTTTCCGGACACAACGTCACTGACAACTTGCCCGACAACACCGACGACAGCGCCGGCAACTGCAGCAAATAATTGCCAAAATTCACCACTTGGGTCAACATACGTCTTCGGATTGTCAGCAACGTACTTATACCAGTTCAGCCCGTCCTTAGCCGGGTCCCTGCTGATAAACGTCCGGTCGGCGGCGTCATAGAACCGCGCCTGGGCGAAGTACATATCCAGTATAACATCGAACTTGTATCCTGTAAAGTTCGCCGCCACAAAATTTCCGTGGTCGTTGTTGATCAGCTTGTTCGGGCTGACGGGCAGGCCCCACGCATCGTATTCCAAATCCGCGAAGCACTGGCCGTCGGTCTTGGTGTAGCGGCGCGTCGTGCCGAGTAAATCCTCGTGGACGTAGAGCAGGCGTTCCTGGCCGTTGCTGGCTTTGTCGGTGATCTGCGCCACGCGCTCGCCGCCGCGGTAAACGTGACTCTGCTCATACTCGCCGTCGGCGTAGACCATCAGGTCGTTGTTCTTGTCCTTGCTGTTGTAGTCGATCACGTAGTCGCGGGAGTAGGTTTGCCCGCTGTGGGAGACCTGCGTGTTGTTGATGCGCAGGAATAATGCGTTGTAGGTGTACAGGCTGGCGTCGCCGTTCTCGTTGACGCCCTTGACCATGTGGTTGGTCGCGTCAAATTCAAAGGTACGGCTCTTGTTCTTGGTGTCCTCGCGGATGAGGTTGCCGCGCTTGTCGTAGGTGAACGTGCTGGCGTCGCTGTTCGTGCCCTTATAAACAAGCTGGTTCATCGCGTTGTAACGGTAGTCAATGACCTTGTTCTTGTTGGTCTCGGTGATCAGGTTGCCCAGGGTGTCGTAGACATATGTTGTAAGGTCGTTGTTGCCGTCAAGGCTGCTGACCATGCGGTTGAGCACGTCGTATGTGTACACATGCCCGCCCTTGTTGGCTTTGGCGTCGCCTGAATCCGGCTTGCCCGGATCGATCGGCGGCGGAGGGTCGTCGGGGTCGGTTCCCTTGTCCGGGCGGTTCTTGCGGTTAAGTCCCGGAGGCGGGTTGCCGGCGGGGTTGACGATGGTTCCGTTATCAATAACGGTCATCGGCGGCGGTATGGTGTTGACGACATTGCCGTTGCCGTTACCATTTCCGTTGCCGTTAATATAACCTGTGCCGTTATTTGTATTACTTGTATTATTCACAGCGCTGTTGTCCGTATCGTTTTGCGGCGTTGAAACTGAATCGCCGGTGTTATCCGCGGGGGCTTCGGGAGCTTGTTCGGTAGGTTCCGTAACGCTGCCGTTATTGATGTTGTTACTATTGCTATTGACGTTATTTCCGTCGCTATCGTCAGTGACGTTCTGTGGTGTCGGAACTGTCGCGGCGGTGTCCGTTTGGGCTTCAGGAACTGGTGTGGCAGGCGCTGTAATACTGTCATTGTTCGCGGCATTCCCGTCGCTGTCGTCTGCGACGCTCTGCGGTGTTGAATCTATCGCGGCGGTATCCGCCTGGGCTTCGGGAGCGGGCGTGACAGGTTCTGTAACGTTGCCGTTATTCGAAATATTTCCATTGCTGCTGTCCGTGACGTCCTGCGGTGTTGAGGCTGTCGCGGCGGTATCTGCCTGGGCTTCGGGGGCCGACGTGGCAGGCTCTGTAACACTGACGTTGTTCGAGGCATTCCCGCTGCTGCTGTCCGTTGCACTCTGCGGTGTTGAAGCTGCCGCGGCGGTATATGCCTGGGCTACGGGAGCCGGCGTGGCAGGTTCTGTAACACTGTCGTAATTCGCGATATACCTGTTGCTGCCGTCCGTTACGCTCTGCGGAACCGGAGTTGTTGAGGTATTACCGGGTGTTTGAGCAGTAGGTCCTGTAACGCTGTTGTTATTTCCGCTGCCTGTGCCTGTGACGCTTGCCGACTTTACGCCGCTGCCGTTATAAACGATTTCCACGGTATAGCCGTAAACATCGTATGTCTGCGTCGTATTTTTCACAAACGGAACTACCTGATTGAACACGCTGCTTCCGTCTGTTACGGTGATAATCATATTGTTGCCGGTCTTTGACGTTGTGACGGTAGGAGCGGCAGGCGCGGGTTTGTCCTTATTACCGTTGTCGCCGTTATTGTCCGCGTTGCCGTTATTGCCGTTACCGTTGTTGTCAGTGTTGCCGTTGTTGCCGCTATTGCCGTTGTTGCCGTTGTTGTCAGTATTGCCGTTGTTGCCGTTATTGCCGTTGTTGCCGTTGTTGTCAGTGTTGCCATTATTGTCCGTGTTGCCGTTATTGCCGTTGTTTCCGTTATTGCCGTTATTGCCATTATTGCCGTTGTTGTCAGTGTTGCCGTTATTGCCGTTATTGCCATTATTGTCCGTGTTGCCGTTATTGCCATTATTGCCATTGTTGCCGTTATTGTCGCCGTTTGTACTTTGGCCGTGATTGTAGTTGATTTCCGAAGTCAGATTGCCCTCGGCGTCATGGCTGTAGGTGGTCTTGTATTGCTTCTTTCCTCCCAGGGTATACTCGTCCGTTTCAACCGGGCGATCCGCTTTGTCGTAGAAGTAATGCTCCGTCTCATAGTTCGGGTATTCCTTGTACGTGATGTTCCCGTTCGGATCATAGCCGAAACGGTAAACGCCGTCCACATTGTCCACAAGCTCCGTTATCTGGTTTTCGGCGTCGAAGTAGTAATCCGCCTGCGTGCCGTCCGGGTAGCCGATGGAGGTGGTATTGCCGACATTATCGTAGCAGTACCGCGTCAAACGGTTGATATGGTCGTTCACGCTCAATATGCGATTCAGAAGGTCGCGGCTGATAGATGTTTTGCCGTTCCAATCCCTGAACTCGATCAGCTCGCCGGTGCCGTTGTACAGGAAAGCGGCATGTTTGCCGTCGGCGTAGTTGGTTCTGCTGACCAGATTGACCGGGCTGTACTCATGTGTTGTTACATTCCCGTCCTCGTCGGTTTCCTGAATCAGGTTGCCGTTGCCGTCGTACACGCTGAATTTGCCGTTGCCCAGGGCGTTGATCTCTTTTACCTGCAATCCCCTGTGGTCGTAGCTGTAAAGCGTCTCCTGTATCTCGTCCACATTGTTCTTGGCGTCTATGCGGCGTAAGCGTACTTTAACCAGCCGGTTCATGGAATCATACTCGAAAAACGAGCTGTGCCCGGTGGCGTCGATAGATTCTACGGTATTGCCGTTGCCATCCAGGACATAACTCGTCTTGTTGCCGTTGCGGTCCGTCGTCGCAACAATGCGGCTGTCCTTATCATACGTAAAATACTTCGTATCGCCGTTCGGGTTGGTTTCCGACGTCACGCGGTTTAAAAGATCGTATGTGTATACCGTGGTATAGCCGTTGCGGTTGGTGTACTCGGTTTTATTGCCGTTGGCGTCATATACGTTATGCTCCTTGTTGCCCAAACCGTCGGTATAGGTGATAAGGTTGCCCTTGGAGTCGTAATCGAATGTGCGGCGAACGCCGTTCTCATCCGTCTCGGCAATAACCCTGTCGCGCGGGTCATACTCAAACAGCTTGTAATGCTGGTAAGCGTCCTTGACGGATATAAGACGGCTCTTGGCGTCATAGGCATATTCGGTCACCGCGCCGTCCTCGTTGACAGCTTTGATAACGCGGCCCAGCTTGTCATACGCAAAAGTGACTGCGCCGCCTTCTTCGTTGACATTCTTGACAGCCCTGTTGAGCGCGTCGTATTCAACCGTTTTGGAATTACCGCGCGGGTCCGTGGTTTGTTTCAGGTTTCCGTTTTCATCGTAATAATAAAGTGTCGTGTAACCTTCGCCGTCGGTATAGGCCGTCTTCTGGTCGTTTAAGTCATACGCGTAAGCTTCAACGCCGCCGTCCGGGTTGCTGATCTTCGTCAGGTTGCCGTTGCCGTCGTACGCGTAAGCTGTCGCGTTGCCGTTCGCGTCTTTGCTCTTGACGGGACGGTTAACCTTATCATATTCATAAGATACCTTGTATCCCTCCGGGTCTTTGACGGCGATGACGTTGTCGTTCTCGTCGTAGGTGTACTCGGTAACGCCTTTCAGCGCGTCGGTTTCCGTCTTAACAAGCCCCGTCGGGGTGTACGTCTTGGTTGTTACGCCGGTCATTGGGTCGGTTTCCGTCAACTGCCGGTTATTCTTGTCGTATGTGTAAGTTGTTACATTGCCGCGTTCATCCGTCTTGGATAAGACGTTGCCGTTCAAGTCATACACAAAGGTGACAAAAGTTCCGTCCTCATAGGTCTGCTTGACTACGCGGCCCATCTTGTCATACTCATACTTGACGCGGTGGGTGTCGCTGCCCGGCGCGGCCAGTTGATTGGCGTCCTCTACCTTGCGTTTATCGGCGTCGTAAGAGGTTGTGGAGATACCGCCCTCGGCGTCCTTCACGGCGACGATCTGACCCAACTTGTCATAGGTATACTTGGTGGTGCCGCCCAGCGCGTCCGTTGTCTGAATGAGACGATTGTCCGCATCGTAGGCGTAATTGGTGGAGTTCCCGCGCTTGTCGGTCAGGGTGGCCAGATTTCCGTTGGCATCGTAGGCGCGCTTCTCGGTGAAGTTCAGCGCGTCGGTTTGGGAAGTAAGCCAGTTGTTATAATTATAGGTTGATTTGAATACGCCGCCCGTCGGCTTGGTAACGCTTGTAACATTGCCTACTCCGTCATACCCATAGGAAGTTACCTCTTTCTCGGCGTCCGTCGCGGTGGCCAGGTGATTTTCCTTGTCATACGTGAAGAAGCTGCTGTTGCCCCGGTAGTCATTGACTTCGAGGATATTGCCGTTGGGGTCGTAGACATAAGAGGTAACAAATTCCCGCTGATTCTTATGCCCAGTCAGATGCCCGTCCTTGTCATACGTCTCATAAGTTGCGTAGGTCTCGGGGTCGGTAGTCGATACCAGCCGGTTTTTGCTGTCATAGGTGTAGTATGTAACATAACCGTTGGCATCCTTGGAGGTCAGCCGATTTCCGTTGGCGTCATAGGTATATTCCAGCGTGGAATTATCCGGGTTGGTCTGTTTTACGATCCGCCCCAGCTTGTCATACTCATACGCCGTCGTCAGCCCTAACGGCGTTGTGGAGGATATGAGGCGGTTGTTGGCGTCGTACTTGTAAAACGTCTTTCCGTTTACGGTATCGCTGTCCGCCGGATTGATCTCCGTCACAAGGTTGCCGTTGGCGTCGTATTCATAACGCGTGGCTAAACCCAGCGGCGTACTCGACAGGATCAGGTTTTGCTTCTCGTCATATTCATTTCTGTAAACCCCGTTCAACGGATCGGTCTTCGTAACCTGATTGTCTCTCGGGTTATAACTGTATGCCGTGGTGTAATTTTCCCCGTCCGTCGTCGCTGTATTGCGGCCCTTGGCGTCATAGACATAGCTTGTCACCGCCCCATTCTCATTTACCATCTTAATCAGGCGGCCAAGCTTATCGTATGAGTTGGTGCGCACATACCCTTCCCGGTTGGTCAGAGTCGCGGGCCGGTTTAGTTTATCATATTCCGTCGTCGATGTGTTGCCGCGCGGATCGGTCTCTTCTGTGATATTGCCGTTCTGGTCATATACGCGGCTGGTTAAGTTACCCTCCGGATCAGTGCCGGAAAGCTGCTGATCCTTCTTGTCATAGACGAAAACCTCATGGCCGCCGTCCGGATGGAATACGTCGGTCAGGTTGCCGTTCTTATGATAGGCGTAACGCGTTGAGTTCCCATTGGCGTCAATCGTCTCGATAAGGCGGTTGTCTTTATCGTATGCGTAAGAAGTATCATTATCCTCGGCGTCTTTTACTCCTGTGACGTTATCGTTCTCGTCATAGCTGTATTCTGTTACGCCGTGCATGGCGTCTTTTTCCGTTTCAACCTGTCCGGTAGGCGTATAGGTTCTTGTCACGGTTCTGTCTATATCGCCGATAAGCGGGTAGGTCGTCTTCAGAAGCTGATTGTTTCTGTTGTAGGTGTACGCCGTCACGTAGCCGCGCTCGTCCGTGACGGTGGTCGTGTTGCCGTTAGCATCATAGGTATAATGAACCGTCGTGCCGTCTTCGTTGGTTTTCCGGGTAACGCGCCCCATCTCGTCGTACTCATACTTGACGCGGTTGGTATCGCTGCCGTCTACGGCAAGCTCGTTGGCTTTCTCGATGACGCGCCCGTCGGCGTCATATGTTGTAGTGCGCACTCCGTTTTGGGCGTCTTTAACCTCGACAACTTGTCCGAGAACGTTATACTTGAAAAATGTTTCGCCGCCCAGCGCGTCGGTTATTTTCGTAAGCCGGTTGTCCTCGTCGTATTCGTACTGCGTCGTATTGCCGCGCCGGTCTTTAAGGCTGGTCAGATTGCCGTTTTTGCCATAGGCCCGGTATTCGGTATATGTCAGCGGGTCGGTTTTATCGGTCAGCCAGTCGGCTTTGTTATAATCGGAAGCCGTTTCGCCGCCGGTAGGCTTTGTTAAACTTTTAACATTACCCAGCCCGTCATAGACATAAGCTGTCACGCCGCCCTCGGCTCCGGTCACGGTGGAAACGCGGTTGTTCTTGTCATAGACAAAACTGGTCGTATTGCCCCGCGCGTCCTTAACAGCCGTGATGTTGCCGTTCTTGTCGTACGAATAGGACGTGATGCCGCCCTTCGGGTTTGTGTTCACTGTACGGCGGCCGTTTTTGTCGTAATCCTCATAGGTGATATTGCCTTCCGGATCTTTTGTTGATTTGAGGCGGTTGTTCTCATCATAGGTATAGGTGGTTATATACCCATTGGCGTCTTTGGAAGTCAGCCGGTTGCCGTTGCCGTCATAGGTGTTAGCGCTTTCACACAGCGCGCAGCAATAGCCGCCCCAAGTCGCGCGCCAACAGCCGGAATCCGCGCGCACTCCCGTTCAGAAGAAATCCGAATGCGTTCACGCATTCGGATGGATATGGGCGTT
>Ga0209629_10000493_pt1 | contig 21683 bp, 16 predicted proteins | sample TergutCu122P5_FD_187286 | JGI IMG/M metagenome (GOLD analysis project Ga0209629, IMG submission 187286) | Cubitermes ugandensis P5 segment gut microbial communities from Kakamega Forest, Kenya - Cu122 P5 (SPAdes) (version 2) | ecosystem: Host-associated > Arthropoda: Insects > Digestive system...
ATTTCCATACTTTTTTTAATTATGAATTATTAATTTGTTCATCTATCTCTTCCTCCTCTTTCCTATCTCCTGTCCTGTCCGAATTTGCAAAAAAAAATCGGCAAAACTCATATTGAATTTTACCGATATAGAATAGTTTATAGTAATTGTATTTATTCTATCGCTTGCAAATCATAATACATTGAACGCGTTTTTTCTTTTTCGTCTTCGCTTGTGAGAAAATCAAAATTATGTTTCTGATAAAAATGTACGGCGTTTTGATACGCATCTACGGTCAAAAAACGACAGCCTGATTGCTGTGTTTTTGCAGAATACATCTCGCGAACTGTCTGTAAAATAAGTTTTCCAAAGCCGTTGCCTGCAAAATCTTTTCCTACCGCTAAACGACCTATTTTTATGGCAGGATAAATACTGCGAAGTTTAGCGTTTGGAATGGTCTTTTTGATTTTCTTCCAAGCATCTTTGTCAGCAAACAAACGCAAAACAATGTCATTTGACAAACAAAAATAAGCAAGCGTTTCTGTATCATTTTCAATTAAGTAAGTAACGGCAAGACGTTGTTTTAAATAGTTTTTTGCATCGTTTTTCAAAAAATTATTCAAATCTTCATCTTCGCTTTCAAATGGCTTGATTTTAGTATCAAGTTCCAATCGTTTAGGTTGCCAAGCAAAGTCAATTCCTTTCAAACTCATAACATCGGAAATGTTGCGCGTGATTTGAATAACTCGTAAGCGCGGCGTTGTTCTTCACGCTCGCGTTTTGGCATTGGTTTTACATTTTTCATTCGCATTTCAAAGCGAATAGCGTCTTCGCCGTACAATATCGGCGTAGGTTTAATTGGACGTGCCATAATTCTAATTACTTTAATTATTTTTATGGTACAAAGATAACACCTTTTTCGGTAAAATTCAATATGTCAAAGAACGTTTTCAAAACTCCTCGAAAATATATACTCAGTACTCAAGGAGATTTATCTGTAAATTTTTACTGTATTTGTATTTCCAAATCCTTCCAAGCCTGAGATGACGACTTCTTCGCCGACATTCAGTCCGTTGATTACTTCGACATAGTCGTAGTTGCTGTCGCCCAGATTCACTTCTCTCTGGACAGCTTTATCACCTTTGATTACCCAAAGAATATAACGATTCTTTTGCGTATAATACGAGCCGTTTTTAATTCTTACGGCATCGTCTTTTAATCCGATCATTACATAAACATCGACTTTCAGTCCGCTGCGAAGTTTGGGATGATTCGCCTCTTTCAAAGAAACGGTGAAATTCACAATGCCGTTTTTCGACGAGGGAACGATGTTCAATACCGTGCCTTCCAATTTCTCGGAGCCGACCATTACGTAAGCCGCAGAACCCGGATGAATATAATCGGCATAACTGTCGGCGATTTCCGCATCCACCTTGAAGCGCGACAAATCGGAAACAATGGCGATTTGCGTACCGGCGCTGACCTGAGAACCAATCTGATTATTGACGAACGTGAGCGTGGCGTCCATCGGCGAATGAATATTTGCATCTTTCAGCAGACGTTGGCTTTCGGCAAGGGTTTTCTCGGCAATACTCAAATCCAATTGCTGCACTTTCAATCCGGCTGCGAGGTTTTTACTTTCGTTGGCGATTTGTTCTTTCAACTGTTCCAATTCCAAACGGGTAACTTCGTAATTGAGTTCCGCCTGCCGGACTTTATCGGTAGTGCTTGCGCCGATGCTGTCTAAATACTGCTCGTTTTTCAACTCGGTATAGCGTTGTTTCAGTTGCATATCCTTAATTTTTTCCTGCGTTTTCAGGTCGGATATTTTGCTGTTTGACGTAACTGCTAACTGTTCCAATTTACTTTTACTGATTTCCGTCTGATCTAATTTTTGCTTGTATTCAGTTTCGACGGAAGCCAATTCGAGCTTGAGAATCGCTTCTCCCTTGGCAACTTTCTCGCCGGGGTTTTTATAAACTTCCAGAATGCGGGAATTGATGGGCGAAACAATCACTTCTTCGGTCAATGGGATGACTTTTCCCGAAGCGTTGATGCTAAATTCAATCGGTCCCCGGTCAATGGTCGATACAACTAAATCCTTGTAATTTACGGAAGAACGTAAAAAATTGAGTAATAAAATCAAAACAATAATCACTCCGGCAATGATTCCTCCGTATTTGATAATTTGCTTTTGCAAAGCTATCCTTTTTTCTCTTGATGAAATTTCTCTATCCATTTATATGAATTTTGGTTTTCCGTAAACAATAGTCGTGCCAAAAACTTAATTAATTGATAATAGGTAAATAATAAAAATATACATTGTCCAATTTCGGACAAGCTGTACGGTTTTCAATAATAAGTAGTAATTTTGCACCCAAAGTGTATAAAACACTACCCAATGACAAGAAAAGATGTGAATTTAAATTCGGATGCGTGGTGCGATTTGGTGTTTGAAGGCAGAAATCAAGACTACGGAGCGTATTATTTACGAAAAACATCTTCCAAGCGACATTTTTTCGCTTTAATCATTGTGTTAGCCGCTACCATTATCTTTATTTTAATTCTTCCGGAAATTCATTTTAACATAAAGTCCTCAAGCGAGGAATATGAATTGAAACCAATTGAATTGTCCAACCTGATTGAATTGGAAGAAAGTTACAATAGTCCTCCAATCAAAGAAAAAGAAAAACCTTCATTGGAAGAAATTACAAAATTTACGCCGCCCGTAATTGTTGAAGATGAAAATATGGCAGAAATTCAAAAGGAATTGCAGGAAACCATTCCTGTCGCCGATTCGTCGGAACTATCTCAGGAATCAGATGTAGATGCGGTTTTGCATAAGGAAATAGCGGTGTTAAATATGGCGGAAAAAGGTGATACTGCTGCCATTGACTACATAAATAATAAAGCTGAATTTTCGAACGAAAAGGCAGCGGTGTTGCGCTATATCTATCAAAATGTCCACTACCCTACCGTAGCGCTCAAGCAACGAATTAACGGGCGGGTTGTTTGTTCTTTCATCATTAATGAAGACGGTTCCATATCCGATATTACTTTGATTCAAGGCGTTTATAGTTTTTTAGACGACGAGGTTTTGCGGGTTATCCATTCTATGAACGCATGGAAACCTGTAATGAAGGACGGAAAACCGGTCAAAACCAAATGTATCGTACCAGTGGTGTTCCGGCTAAAATAAATAATAAGTAGCGGGAGGTCTTTTTTATGCCGTTGTGGAAAAGAAATTTGATAGTGTGTTGGATCGGGATGTTCGCTACGGGCATCGGTATGAGCCAGATTGCCCCGGTTTTGCCGCTCTATATAAAAAGTCTCGGAGTTACCGAACCCGGAAGAATCGATCAATATTCCGGTTTAGCTTTCGGAGTTACGTTCATCGTTTCCGCCATATTCTCGCCTGTTTGGGGAAGCGCTGCCGACAGGTTCGGACGCAAACCCATGCTTTTGAGGGCAAGCCTTGGGATGTCGATAGTGATTTCTTTAATGGGATTTGCACCCGACGTATATACCCTGATAGGATTACGGGTACTTCAAGGAACAATCACGGGATATGCGACTGCCTGTATCACGCTGATTGCAACACAGACCGATAAAGATAATGCCGGCTTCGCCTTGGGAACGCTTTCGACTTCCAATGTTGCAGGCTCGTTATTAGGTCCTTTGATAGGCGGTTTTATAGAAGATACGGTCGGATTGCGTCCCGTTTTTCTGATTACGGGTTCGTTTATGTTTATCGCTTTTCTGATTACGTTGCTGTTTGTTAAAGAAAACTTTGTGCGAGAAGATAAAAAGGTGCGCAGCATTCGGGAGGTATGGAACGAAGTGCCGCAAAAGAATCTGACGATTTGTTTATCCGTTACTTTTTTTATAATCACATTGGGCTTAAACTCCATCGAACCGATTATCACCATCTACGTAATGCAATTAACCGAAAGTTTAGAGCATGTCGCCTTGATTGCAGGCATTGCTTTTTCCGCAACCGGACTTGCGAATATTATTGCCGCTCCGCAGCTCGGAAAACTGTCGGACAAAGTCGGCGCGCAAAAGGTAATTTTGTTCTCGCTTATTGCTGCGGGAATTATTTATATTCCACAAGCTTTTGTACACAACGCATGGCAACTGACGGGGCTTAGGTTTTTATTGGGTCTTACATTAGGAGGATTGGCTCCTTCCGTTAACGCGCTGGTAAAAAAGATAACTCCCGGCGCTTTAACCGGAAGAATTTTCGGACTTACCATGTCCGCCCAATATCTGGGCGTATTCGGCGGAGCAGTTATGGGCGGACAAATCTCGGCTGCTTTCGGCATTCGCAACGTTCTCTTTGTTACCTCCGCGTTGATGCTTTTGAATGCTGTATGGGTTTATTTTAATGTATATAAGAGGATGAAGAATGGGGTATAATTTTTGAAACAATTTATTTGACTTTGGTAGAAAAAATCGTACATTTGCCTGAAATTATCACATCAAAATATTAATAAAATGCGTTCTTCTCAAATTGATTATTACCATTCTCTCCCGGAAATAAGCAAGCTAATAGTGCAGGCTGCCGCTTTAAAAGCACATTTTTCCATTGATTATGACTTTTTAAACATTATCCATTATTTATTAAAAAGACAATTCTTACAAAGGCAGATAACAGCGATTATCACCGATGCCGTCAATCATGGATTGTTTTCTGCAAACAAAGACTGGCAAATGAAATACAATGTTTCCGCCGAATTTTTGGCGTTTGTCTTTCCGGAAATAAATATCACAAGGGAATTATGGGAGAAAGTAAACAAATATAAAACTTATTATTATGGGGATTACACATGCGAATTGTTTCGGAATTACCTGTACGCTTTGCTCTATTATCAGCCTGAAAAATACAAAGAAACTGAAATTAAATTGTTGGAATATTGGAATCCACAGCTTATAGAATATTTCACTGCAATCATTGAAGAAGAGCAATACGCAAAATCACTGAAGAAGATTTCAAAAAATATTATAAACCGCGTTGTTCCCCATATTTTAAATATTGCAGTAAATAAGCTTCTACCTGTTTCGGAAATAGACTTCCGGATTGAAAAAATAAAAAAGCGGGTGGACTATCCCGATTTAGAGCAAACGATTGTATTCGATGCTAATAAAGCTTTTTGGAGTGGCAATATCGACAGAGCCATTAAACTCAGTACTGTTAATTATGAATTTATTGCAATTAAATATTTAATAGAAAATCAGATAGAAGAATCCATTTTATTTTTTAATAAATATATCAAAGAGCAAAACAGAACAGGAAACAAATCGCCTTTGCCTACCAATGTATCCATTACTTACTTTTATGTTTTAGCTTTACTCTTGTCTAACCCGTCCATTATGACGCCGGTATTTCAAAAAGTAGTGCAATGGGAAACAAAAAATCGTGTACAATACTATAATCTATTTTCAGCTATCATTTATGATGTACTCAATGAACAGAAAAATACACTTCAGAGATATAAAGAAGAACTCAAAAAAAGTATTCTCCAAGAAAGAATGGATTTGGTTTCTGTTTTAAATATCCTAATCTATTTTCTTGTAGGTGAAAGAATAGAAGAAAAATTTGCAGAATCTGTTTACAGTATTGTTAAAAAGACATTAGATTCAGGGTATTTGTTATTGGGATATGAAGCGGCTTTTGTTGCTAAAACATGGTTTGAAGATAAACGGTTTAACGATTTGTATCTCGAATTTTCTGCTAAAGTTAATTATCAACCTGCTATTTCATATTATGCCCGTCATGAAGATTGGGAAAAAACGCTGAACCTGTTGCTGGGAATTAAGTCTAAAGTCTCTCTCAAGAAAGGAATACCCAATGAAAGCAGTGCACGGGTGGTTTATTATTTTAATCCGAAAAGCCGCGATATTCAGCCGGTTTTGCAATCACGACAGGCAAAAGGCTGGTCGAAAGGACGAAACATTGCCATGAAAACTTTTCATAGCGCCGAAGTACAGGGAATGACCGACCAGGATATTCGTATTTCAAAGCATGTCAAAATTTATGATAATTATTATGGTAGCGGTTACGAATTTGATGAGAAAATATTTGCTGATTTGGTTGGACACCCTTACATTTTTCTGGAAAATACAAATGATGTCCCTGTTGAATTTGTTTCAGCTCAAGTGATTGTATCAATCAGTAAGACTCCCAAAGGTTACCAGCTCGTAACAGACCTGAAAGAGGCGAATAGATATATTCTTATGGAAAGGGAAACAAATACCCGCTATAAAGTTTACAATTTAACCGATAATCAAATACGCATTATTAAAATCATTAATGAACAACCAATTGTTATACCGGAAAGCGGCAAAGCAAAATTGACCGAATTACTTGGGACATTCAGCGCCGAAGGGCTAACCGTTCACTCCGACCTTGTGGCTTCGAGCGAAAACACGCATACGGAAATAAAAGATGTGCCTGCCGACTCTCGTATTCGCGTACAACTATTGCCGTTTGGCGATGGATTAAAAACCGAATTGTTCAGCAAGCCTTTCGGCGAACGTCCACCTTACTGCAAACCGGGAAAAGGAGGTAAGGTACTGATTGCAAACGAGAAAAACATTCAATTGCAAGTAAAGCGCGATATAAAACAAGAGACAGAAAACGAACAGGTTTTGTTGAATGATATTCAAAGTCTCGAAAGTTTGAATATAAATGATGGCTTAATGTCTTTTGATGACCCGATGGATTCGCTTTTTTTGCTTGATTTATTAGAAAAGCATCAGAATGTATGCGTAGTGGAATGGCCCGAAGGCGAAAAATATAAATTGCGTGGTACGGCAAATATTAACAACTTGAATATCAACATAACCACAGGAATTAACTGGTTCGATTTGCAAGGCGAGTTGCGGGTGAATGAAACTACAGTGTTGACGCTGCAACAGTTGTTGAGCCTCACGGCAAAGAGCCACGACCGCTTTATTGAACTCAGTCAGGGTGAGTTTCTGGCTTTAAGCGAACGGTTGAAAAAACAATTGGACAACTTGCGCCTGTTTTCCAGCGAAGATAAAAAAGGTGTTCATCTTAACAAATTTGCATCTGTCGGTTTAAGCGATTTCTTCGATGAAATGGAGAATATGCAAGCCGATAAAGCGTGGAAAACTTTCCGTCAACAGATAGACAAAACCAAAGTGGAAAATGCAGCTATTCCTTCCGGATTGCAAGCCGAATTACGCGCTTATCAGGAAGACGGCTTCCGCTGGATGGCGCGTCTGGCTGAATGGAATGGCGGCGCCTGCCTTGCGGACGACATGGGTTTGGGCAAGACCATACAGGCATTGGCTATTTTACTTCATCGTGCATCGCTGGGAGCCGCTTTGGTGGTCTGTCCTGTTTCGGTAATAAGCAACTGGGTGAGCGAAGCTGAAAAGTTTGCTCCCTCGCTTCGTTTTAAAACCTTGGGAATAAGTACAACCAACCGCAAGGAAACGCTGCAATTGCTCGAAGCCGGCGATGTATTAGTCGCAAGCTATGGACTCTTGCAGTCGGAAGAAGCGCTTTTTGTCGAGCAGGAATTTGCCACAGTAGTACTCGACGAGGCGCATGTGATTAAAAACTATGCCACCAAAACCTCCAAAGCTACCATGCAATTAAAAGCCGGCTTTCGTATGATACTCACCGGCACTCCTTTGCAAAATCACTTAGGCGAGCTATGGAATCTGTTCAATTTTATCAATCCCGGACTGTTGGGAAGTTTGCAGTATTTCAACGACAATTTTGTCAAAACTGGCAACGATCAGGCAAAAAAGCATTTGAAAAAAATGATTGCTCCTTTTATTTTGCGCCGCACCAAGTCGGCAGTGCTTGACGAGCTTCCGCCTAAAACCGAAATCGTAAAGAAAATACAACTTTCCGACGATGAAATGGCGTTTTATGAAGCGCTGCGCCGGCAAGCGCTGGAAAATCTGAGCAATGTCGATGAAAGCAAGCAGTTGCAAGTTCTGGCGGAAATAACCCGATTACGGCAGGCAAGCTGTAATCCGCTTCTGATTGATCCGAATATTAATATACCCTCGTCGAAACTCTCTGCATTTCTTGATATTGCCGGCGAATTGATAGAGAATAAACATCATGCGCTGGTTTTCAGTCAGTTTGTTTCACACCTGGCTATCGTTCGACAAGCGCTCGATAAACAGGGTGTAAAATATCAATATCTCGACGGATCAACATCTCAAGCCGAACGCCAGCGCAGGGTAAAAAATTTTCAAAACGGCGAAGGCGAACTGTTTCTCATCAGCCTGAAAGCAGGCGGCTTAGGATTGAACCTCACCGCCGCCGACTATGTGATTCATCTCGATCCATGGTGGAATCCCGCCGTTGAAGATCAGGCTTCCGACCGTGCCCACCGTATTGGTCAACAGCGTCCGGTGACAATCTACCGTTTAGTAGCCGAAAACACGATTGAAGAAAAAATTATCCAGCTCCACAGCCAGAAGCGCGATCTTGCCGAACAGTTGCTCGAAGGCAGCGACCGGACAGCCCACCTTTCTGTCAACGAAATGGTTGAATTGATACGGGCGACAGTATATTGAAACCCCGTTTTTATTCCCATGCCAGAGCGCTTGCACCCAAAATGGCGGCTTCCGCATCATTCAACTTGGAAATAAGGACTTCGGTTTTCCCTTTGTAAACATTTAACATATTCTCATTCATCGCTTTTTGTAACGGATCGAGCAAAAAATTTCCCGAATGAGCCAAGCCCCCAAAAAGAATAAAGGCTTTCGGACTGGAAAAAGCGACAAAATCGCTGAAGGCTTCGCCTAATATCTTTCCCGTAAAATTAAAAACGTCGATAGCTAATTGATCGTCTGCTTTTGCTGCTTCATAAACATCTTTTGAAGTAATCGGACGATGCTGGATATTCCTTAAAACTGATTTTCGCTCAGGCTGTAATTCTAAAAATTCCCGAGCTGTCCGGGCAACGCCTGTGGCAGAAGTGTAGGTTTCCAGACAGCCGGTTCGACCGCATCCGCACATTCGCCCGTTTTCACGGATGATTCTGACATGTCCCAGTTCCCCTGCAAATCCGTCATGTCCGACGACTAATTGCCCGTTCGCAACGATGCCGCTTCCAACGCCCGTACCCAGCGTAATCACAATAAAATCTTTCATGCCTTTAGCCGCACCGTAAGCCATTTCCCCCAAAGCGGCGGCATTGGCGTCATTCGTCAACTTGCAGGGCAAACCTGTTTTCTCAGTCATCATGGCAGCTAAAGGAACACGAATCCCTTTTGCCCAAGGAATGTTGGCGGCATTTTCGATCGTTCCTTTGTTCATATTTCCATTCGGAACGCCCATGCCGATTCCCCGAACCTTGTCTTTTAAATCGTTATTTTCGATTAAATCGTTAATTGCACTTCCCAAATCGTTGACAAAATCTTCCCCTTTCGCATATCCAAAAGTACTGATTGAACCACGAAACAAAATTTCCCCTCTCCTATCGACAACTCCAAAAGCGGTGTTTGTTCCGCCCATATCAATTCCTATTACATACGGCTTATCCATTGTTATTTATTTTTTAATTTAATAATTGTGACAAAATTAAGAAATCTAATTCTACATTCAAAATTTCTTTCTACATTTGCGGATATTTTAAACCAATTTATATGCGATTAATTATTCAACCCGATTACGAGGCGTTATCAAAATGGGCTGCATATTACGTTGCCTCAAAAATAGTTAAGGCGAATCCTTCAAAAGATAAGCCTTTTGTTTTAGGTTTACCGACCGGTTCTTCTCCGATAGGAATGTACAAAAACTTAGCGGAATTAAACAGGAAGGGAGCTATCTCTTTTCAGAATGTTATTACATTCAATATGGACGAATACGCAGGTCTTCCTGAAGAGCATCCCGAAAGTTACCATTCGTTTATGTGGAATAATTTTTTTAAACATATAGATATTCCGAAGGAGAACATTCATATATTAAATGGAAATGCACCAAATCTGGAAGCGGAATGCGTTCAATACGAGCAAAAAATCAAACAGGCGGGAGGAGTCGATTTATTCATCGGCGGAATGGGCGCTGATGGACATATTGCTTTCAATGAACCGGGTTCCTCATTAAATTCGGATACACGGGTAAAAACATTAACTACCGATACGATTATCGCCAACTCACGCTTTTTCGACAACGACGTGAATAAAGTGCCGAAAACAGCCCTAACCGTTGGCGTTGGAACGGTTATGCGTTCTAAAGAAGTGCTGATTCTGGCGAACGGACTTGCTAAATCTCGTGCATTGGCGGAAGCAGTCGAAGGCGCTATTTCCCAGAAATGGACGATTACAGCGCTTCAGCTTCATCCAAAGGGAATTATCGTTTGCGACGAGCCTGCCGCTTATGAATTAAAAGTAGGAACTTACTATTATTTCAAAGATATAGAAAAAAATAATCTGAATTATGCGGGCTTTTTGTAATAATTACCCTATATTTGCACGATTAATTATTAAAATACATGAATATCATGAATAAAGTGAAAACATTGGAAAGTCTGAATAAAAAAGACTTTCAGAAAACAGTGGATGGAAAGCCGGTTGAATTATTTATCTTAAATAATGCAAACGGAGTTGAAATTTCCATCATTAATTATGGAGCAAAAATTGTTTCAGCGCTTGTCCCCGACAAAAACGGGAAATGGACTGACGTCGTATTGGGTAAAAGCAATATCGATGATTACATGAATGATCAGGAGCGTTACTTCGGCGCTGTTTGCGGACGTACTGCAAACCGGATTGCCGGCGGACGCTTTTCTTTGGAGGGTAAGGAATACCATTTGGCTGTGAATAATGGTCCTAACAGCTTGCACGGAGGAATCAAAGGGTTTAACGCCGTCGTCTGGGATGCGCATCAATTGGACGAGCAAACCCTGAAACTAACCTATCTTTCAAAAGACGGCGAGGAAGGATTCCCCGGAAATCTGCATGTTACGGTTGTTTATCATTTAGCGGATGACAATACTCTCGAAATCTATTATGAGGCGACTACCGATAAAACAACGATTATCAATCTTACGAATCACGCCTATTTTAATCTTTCGGGCGAAGGCGATCCTTATATCGGCGATCATACTCTAATAATTAATGCCAATTATTATCTGCCTACAAACAATGTGGCAATTCCTTTGGGAAAACCGGAAAAAGTGGAAGGAACGCCGTTTGATTTTCGCACCGGACAGGCTATCGGCAAACGTATTAATGAAGAATTTACGCAATTAATATATGGAAACGGTTACGATCACAATTACATTTTGAATCGTTCGGAAGAAGGCTTGGTTTTTTGCGCTAAAGCGGCTTCTCCTAAAACAGGGATCGTTATGGATATTTTCACTACCGAACCCGGCGTGCAGCTATACAGCGGTAACTTTATGAATGGAAGTTTTACGGGGAAAAACGGTCACACCTATCCGAAACGATCGGCATTCTGTTTGGAAACCCAGCATTATCCTGACAGTATTCATCAACCCGATTACCCCACTGTCGTTTTGAAACCGGAAGAAACATTCCGGTCAAAAACTACTTTTACGTTCTCAACGGATTCAAATATTCACTAAATAATAATAATCTAATAAACAAAGAATTATGGCACAAGAGAAAAAAAATTATTTATTACCAATTGTTGTGATGATCTTCCTTTTTGGTATGATCTCATTTGTTACTAACTTAGCATCTCCTATGGGAGATATTTTAAAGTATCAATTTAAAGTTCCTAACTGGATGGGAACCCTCGGCGTTTTTGCTAACTTCATAGCCTATGCTGTGATGGGTTATCCGGCGGGTAATTTACTTCAAAAACACGGTTACAAAAAAACAGCGCTTATCGCTATTTCTGTTGGATTTGTAGGAGTTGGCATCCAAACTCTTTCTGGAGTATTTGGAAACTTTGGTATTTATTTATTAGGGGCTTTTATTGCCGGCTTTTCCATGTGTTTGCTTAATACGGTTGTTAATCCCATGCTGAACAAATTAGGCGGGAGAGGAAATAGAGGAAACCAACTGATACAAACAGGAGGAGCTTTCAACTCGCTTAGCGGTACGGCTGTTATTGTTTTAACCGGTGTCTTAATTCCCGAAGGAATTAAAAATGCTCAAATTAGTAATGTCTTCCCATTATTGTATGCTGCTTTAGCTATTTTTGCTTTTGCATTTATCGTAATTGGATTAACTGCTATTCCCGAAGAAAAGAAACAACAGGCAACTATCGAAAAATCTCAGTATAGTCCTTTATCTTTCCGTCACTTTATTTTTGGCGCTATTGCAATATTTGTATATGTAGGTGTTGAAGTCGGCATTCCTAATGTATTGCAAAAGTGGCTTCAAAACCCCGACTTGGATGTTCTGAAGTTAGGAGGCAGTGAAAAAGTGGAAACTATTGCAGGTTCCATAGCGGCTACTTATTGGTTTTTGATGTTTATAGGACGGTTTATAGGCGCTTCTATTGGAGGTAAAGTATCTGCAAAAACCATGCTTGGCGTCGCTTCTACTGTTGGCTTAATACTAACTATTGCAGCCATGCTTACTTCTTCAACTATAATTCAAGTACCCGTTTTTAATAAAGAAGTACACAGTTTAGCAAGTATATTTACAATGGCAGGCGTACCTGTTAATGCGGCTCTATTGGTTCTCTTGGGTTTGTGTACCTCTGTAATGTGGGGTGGAATCTTCAATCTTGCCGTGGAGGGTTTAGGAAAATTCACCGAAAAAGCTTCCGGTATTTTTATGGTAATGGTTTGCGGTGGCGGTATTTTGCCTTTACTGCAAAACGGAATTGTAGATATAACCGGAGGTACAGGTTACCTCATCAGCTATTGTGTAGTTGTAATCGGCTTTGTTTACTTACTATATTATGCGCTGGTCGGCAGCAAGAATGTGAACAAAGATATTAAAGTTGATTAAAAGCGTATAGCTAAAAAAGGTGCTGTCTCAAAAGAGTTGTGTCATTGCGGACGTAGCGAAGCGGAGATCCGCAATCCCCTGATAGTCAGTATTCAATTTTCAGGGGATGGCGGGTCAAGCCCACCATGACAACCCTTTTGAGACAGCATCTTTTTTTAACAGTTTCATTCTACAATCTTTACCTTTCTTTCAATCTTTTCAGAAATTCCTGTATTTTCGATTCCTGAGGATTATTTTGGGCGAACCAGAATTTTTTATCTTTTATTTCTTTCGGCAAATATTCCTGTTCCACATAATTTCCTTCGTAATTGTGGGCGTATTTATAGCCTTTGTGATAATTCAAATCTTTCATCAGTTGAGTTGGCGCATTTCGCAGATGGAGCGGAACGGGAAGATCGCCCGACTGGCTCACTTCTCCCAAGGCGCTTTCGACCGCCATATAAGCGGAATTGCTTTTAGGACTTGTGGCTAAATAAACGGTTGCTTCCGCCAGGATGATTCTCCCTTCGGGCCACCCTATTTTAGTCAAAGCGTCGAAACAGGCATTTGCCAGCAGCAAAGCGTTTGGATTTGCCAAGCCGATGTCTTCCGAAGCCGAAATCACCAAGCGCCGCGCAATAAATTTAGGGTCTTCGCCTCCGGCAATCATCCGCGCCAACCAATAAATTGCGCCATCAGGGTCGCTTCCGCGTATAGATTTGATATAAGCCGAAATAATATCGTAGTGCATTTCGCCTCCTTTATCGTAGGCAGCCGGATTTTCCTGCAAGCGGTCAACTACTTTGGCGTCGGTGACAAGAATCGCTCCCTCCGGATTATCGGAACGGTCGTCGGCATCGATGACCAATTCCAGAATATTTAACAACTTCCGGGCATCGCCTCCGGCAAAACGCATCAATGCAGCCGTTTCAAGAACTTTCACCGGCAACTTTTTCAAAACAAAATCTTCTGTTAAGGCTTTATTCATCAAAGTCAATAAGTCCTGTTCATCGAGACTTTTCAATACATATACCTGACAGCGGGAAAGCAAAGGACGAATCACTTCAAACGAAGGATTTTCGGTCGTTGCGCCAATCAGCGTAATCGTTCCGTTTTCGACGGCTGCAAGCAGGGAATCCTGTTGAGATTTGCTGAAACGGTGGATTTCGTCTATAAAAAGTATAGAGCGTTTCTTGTCGAAAATAGTACTTGACTTTGCTTTGTCGATAACTTCCCTCACTTCTTTTACTCCCGCATTGACAGCGCTTAAAGTGTAAAAAGGAATATCCAACTGTTTGGAAATAATTTTTGCCAAAGTGGTTTTTCCAACGCCCGGCGGACCCCAAAGAATGAATGAAGGAACATTGCCCGCATCAATCATTTTTCGAAGTACGCTCCCCTTGCCGACCAATTGTTTTTGACCGACATAATCGTCTAACGACACAGGGCGCATCCGTTCTGCTAACGGTTGATTCATAAGTAATGAATTAATGCACAAAAATAGGTTTATTTTATGGAATAACAAAATGTCAAGTGGCGTATGTACGGAGCATATAAGGTAGTAGCTGTATATTTGGAAAATAAATATTCACAAAACAAAACAGGCTGTCATCGGTGAAAGATGATAGCCTGTTTGTCTAAGTATTTAAATCTTGATTAATTGAAGATATAACGCAATCCTATCTGTAAGCTCCAACACTGTCCATAGACGAGGTAAGTATCCCAGGTTTTTGTAGGATATTCGCCATTCACTTTCACCATTGAAAATGAAGGTACATTGCTTGCATCTTTTCCGGCGTATGTAAGAATACGACCGTTGGCGCTGCCACCCATATTCTTGTTTACACCCCATTTTGAGTTAAGTATGTTACCTATATTCAATACATCAAGACTTAGTTGCAAGGTATTCTTTGTTTTACCTGCTTTCACTTTGAAATCCTGAAGCAAACGAAGGTCGAATTGATGTACCCAGGGAGAGCGGGCAGCGTATGCTTCGGCATATTGTCCTTTATGTGAGCTCAAGTATTTGTCTTGTGCCATAAATGCAAAGAAAGCATCTTCGTCCGCCGATGTAGCAAACTTAATGTCACCTTTCGCCTTTGGAATATATATCAAATCATTGCTAATTCCGTCGCCATTCATGTCGTTCGAATACATAAATGAATTTCCGTAAGGAGTATAACCACGGTAGAATAAGCTGACGGTAGTTGCTTTATAAGCTAAGTCAGGCAATAGATAAGAAATCGAACCGATGACCTGATCAGGCATTACATACTGTGAACGTTGCACATCGACTAAGTTAGACCCATTAACCGTATTAAGACCTTGCCATGCAGACTGGGCATTACTGCCCGGCATACCTGAAACTTCTTTCATTTCAGTATGCGTGTAAGCAGCCATAAGGTCTAAATCTTTTGCCGGCTTAGCTTTCAACGTAAGATTAAATGTGTATCCGTAGCCTCTATCTGTATTAGTAAGAACACAAGCATCTTTTAACACATTTTTAGTTCCAGTAACGAGATTATTATAGTAAAAACCATTATTGGACGGATAAATATAGCGATTATCAGACCCTGAAAATTTATCCCAATTGTCTTTTTCAGCGCTTTTTACGGCGTAATTGTCCAACATGACAGCATTTATATTCTTTGTGTACATCGCTTCTGCCGTTACCGTGAATGGGAATGAAACAGGAACTTGATAGTCAACAGCTAATGCTGATTTCCAAACTTGCGGCATTTTGAAGTTGGGGTCAACAGCAGCTACAGACGAACCAACACTACCCATTTCAGGGGTAACTGTCGTGTTGATGCCTAATTTATTAATCATATCGTCAACAGTAGTCGCCATACCACCTTTGAATACATCTAAAGCTGGATTGCGTGCAGTTAATGCTCCGCTCGTATAGGTACTTGAAATGGTGTACAACTTTTGTGTCATCCCTGCATTGGTAGGCATATTAGTAAAAAACACCAAAGGCAAACGACCGGTAAACAAACCCGTTCCTCCACGAACAATCAGTGATCTATTTTTCATTACATCATAAGTAAAACCTATACGAGGCGACCAGTTAATCCTTGTTTTAGGCCAAACGCCGGTATCAATATGTCGTCCACCAAAATCAAGGTCTTTGATAGCATTGTTTGTCATAATATCGTTCAAAAACATCAGGTTATCGCCTCGAACGCCAAGCGTAATTTTTAAGTTTTCGAGAGCGTTCCATTCATCCTGCACATAGATACCCAACTGACCAAAACCAACTGCGTTTGCCGGACGGCTGGCGCCATTGGTACCATAGGTTAATGCAAAGTCAATGGGCGCAGCATCATTCAAAAAGTCGCTCACGCTGGCGTAGCGATAATAACCGGTTCCTTCACGCATGTAGATGTTATCGGCATATTGATGTTCATAACTGATACCTGCCGTTAATTTGTGCCGGTTTAAATAGTAAGTAAAGTTGTCTATAATTGTTTTTACCGTGTTTGTTACGCCATTGTTCCACGTAAACAGTTCATAACCGGCTGCAATATACGAAGTCATAGCAGCCGCTCCTGTAGCAATATCACCGCTCATAATATCAATAAAAGGGAAAGGATCGGAAGTAGAGCCGCGAACATCCTTGATAAGCGAATAAGTGGCAAGTAACTGATTTGACATATTTTCCTTTAGGCGGCTGTTTAATTCCAAAGTTGCCGAATTAACAAGATTGTCTTGCGAATACATGGAATTGGCGTAGGACATGGAATAGGCGGAAACACGATTCTGCGGACTGCGAGGATTATTGTCGTTTGAATTTCCGTTGGGTGGAAACCAACTCGTGTTTTTAGTATGATTATAACGCAAACTCAATTTATTGGCATTATTTATATTCCAATCCAAGCGAATTAAGTATTTCAAATTAGTTACATCGGCAGGAAAATTCGTGAAAGAGCCGGTATTATAACCATATTTATCTCTCAGGTGATCGGAAACTTTTTGCAAATCGCTTACAGTAGTACGAGAAATCGATTGATTGTCGGAAACGCCATCGGTGGACGCACGCCATGTAATCACCTGTTGCGGACTTTTTTCATATTCTACATTTCCAAAGAAAAACAATTTATTTTTGATAATCGGACCTCCCAATGTCGCTCCATAAATTGTTTTGGATTCCTTGTTCCGTACTCCGAAATCGTTATCGCCAATCCTGTTTCCACGCATATCTTGGTTACGGAAATAATAATAGGCGCTACCTTTAACAGTATTTGTTCCGGACTTGGTAATAGCATTTATACCGCCGCCGATAAAGTTTGTTTGGCGTACATCGAAAGGTGAAACGACTACTTGAATTTCTTCAATAGCATCGATCGAAATGGGTCTGCCGCCTCCCGGAAGGCTTGAACTCAAACCAAAATTGTTATTAAGGTTTGCGCCGTCCACCGTAAAATTCGTCGAACGGCCATCGCCGCCGGCAAAGCTCATTCCATTAGCGTAAGGCGACAAGCGGGCGATATCTGCAATATCGCGATAGATAGTAGGCAACAAACGCATTTGTTCATTATTAATATTAGTAGTAGCCCCTGTTTTTTCTGTTGTGAATTTAGATGAACTGCCGGCAACAACTACTTCGCTTAATGCTGTTTCCGATTCGCTTAATTGAGCGTCTAAAACGAACGTTCCTCCTAATTGAAGATAAACATCATTCTTTGCATAACCTGCGAAACCAAGATAAGTGATTTCTATTTTGTAAGGACCTCCGATTCTCATACCTTGAATGGTATAGCGACCATCATTGTTAGTAACTGCTCCGTAAATCGTTCCCGAAGGCTCATGCGTTGCTTTAACCGTTGCTCCGATCAATGGCTCTTTACCATCGGTTACACGTCCGCTGATCGATGAGGTAGTTACCTGTGCATAAGACAGTAATGTTCCTGCAGCCAGCAACATTAATAATAAAAGAAATTTAGTCTTTTTCATTATCTTTTTATTTTAAATATTTTTTGCAAAAGTAATGGTTTTAGCTACACTCTCCAAACACACAAGAAATAATTAACAAAAAGTTTTCAACAAGATAACAGAAAAGTTATGAACAAACTTTTGATTATACAGCGGAAAATACTAATTTTGCATAATCATTATCATTAAAAATAGAATATATGAAAGCATTTGTGCCACATTCACCGTTAAATGAAACGCAAATATTTTTATTGCAGGCTTTTGCACAGATAAAAAGCGAAGAAGAAAAGACTGATATTCAAGCTTTATTGCTTGATTATTATCGGAAAAGGGTTGATGTTTATGCAAATAACTTTTCATTTAGTAATGAAGAAATAGATAAAATATTAAATTCTCATTATCGTACGCCTTACAAATGAAAATTGTTCTTGATACGAATTGTTTAATTGTCTGTTTACCTGCAACTTCCCCGTATTATTGCATCTGGAATGCGTTTCGGGAAATGCGAATAGTACTTTGCTATACTACCGACATTATTAGCGAATATAGTGAAGTACTACCTCGTTTTTATACTCATCAGTTTGTAAATGATGTTATTAACGAATTACTACTTGCTCCTAATGTTGTAAAAACCAATAACTATTACAGATGGAATTTAATATCTGCTGATCCCGACGACAATAAGTTTGTTGATTGCGCCCTTAATGCAGGAGTTGATTGCCTTGTTACAAACGACCGCCACTTCAACGTATTAAAATCACTTTATTTTCCACCAATTAAAATTATTGATATTGAAACTTTTAAAAATATTTTGAATGTATAATTTTGTACTAATGGAAATAAAATATATTTACTAAAATAATAAAAAATATAATTGTTTAATTAAATATCTGTATTTCATGAAATCGTATTATTTATTAATTATAAGCATTATCTGCTTATTATCAGGCTGTAACAAAGGAGCTACAGACCAAATGATTGAAACGCCGACTCCTACGAGACCGGCAGGTCAAACCGATGTTTTGGAACTTAGAACCGATCCTGTACCGGTTGTGAGAATAGCATTTATCGGATTAGGAATGCGCGGTCCGGCTGCCGTAGAAAGGATGACGCACATCGATGGCGTTGAAATCGTAGCGCTTTGCGATGTCGAAAAAGACAGGGTTGAATCCGCTAACCAGATTCTGGTAAAAAAGGGTCTTCCGAAAGCTCAGGAGTTTTATGGCGATGAAAATGTCTGGCGGAAAGTAACCGCTTTGCCGAATGTGGATTTGGTTTACGTAGCCACTGATTGGAAACACCATGCCGTGATAGGCGTTCAGGCGATGAAGGACGGAAAGAACGTTGCTATCGAAGTGCCTGCTGCAAACACCATGCAGGAAATCTGGGATTTGATTAATACTTCGGAACAAACGCGCAAACACTGCATGCAGTTGGAAAATTGCACTTATGATTTCTTTGAATTAACCACTCTGAACATGGTTCAGCAAGGATTACTGGGTGATATTACTCATGGCGAAGGCGCTTATATTCATAATCTGGAACCCTATTGGGATAAGTATTGGCGCAACTGGCGGATGGATTTCAACAGGGCGCATCGCGGGGATGTGTATCCTACGCACGGTTTAGGTCCTATTTGTCAGGCAATGAACATTCATCGAGGCGATAAACTGAATTACTTAGTTTCTGTGGATACGAAATCCGTTAAATATGCAGAACATATCAAAAATAAAACAGGCGAAACGGTGACCGATTTCAGAAACGGCGATTTCACCTGTACTTTAATCGGCACTGAAAAAGGAAAGTCGATTTTGATAGAACACAGCGTCGTCTCTGCCCGTCCGTATAGCCGGATGTATCAATTGACCGGCACTAAAGGATTTGCCAATAAATATCCTGTTCAGGGTTATGCTTTGGGAAAAGAGGCGCTGGGGGATCTTGCGGCTAATTATCCGAATTTGGATGCCGAACAATTTGTACCGGACTCGGTCAGAATGGCGTTGATGCAAAAATATAAACATCCGATTGCAGCCGATATTGAAGAAAAAGCGAAAGAAGTCGGTGGACACGGAGGAATGGACTTTATCATGGATTACCGCTTGATTCATTGCTTGCAAAAAGGCTTGCCATTGGATATGGATGTCTATGACCTTGCCGAATGGTGCTGTTTGGTTCCCTTGACCGAAATATCTTTAGACCATCATTCGGCGCCGGTAAAAATACCTGACTTCACGCGCGGAGGATGGAAGAAACTCGATAAATTAACATTTGCCGAATAAGACTATGGAAAAAACTCAAGCGTCACCGGCGCTCTGCAATCAATTCCGGATAGAAGATAAGATAACCGTTGTCGAACCTTTCGGCAACGGTCATATCAACGATACTTTCCTTGCGAAGAACAGCGAAGGTAAGGCAAAATATATTCTTCAACGCATCAACCATCATATATTTAAGGATGTGGATATGCTTTCAAACAACATCCATATTGTTACTTCGCATATTCGTGAAAAACTGATCGCTTTAGGTGAAACGGATGTAGAGCGGAAAGTGTTAACTTTTCTTCCGGCGAAAGACGGGAAATTCTATTATTTCGATGGCGGGAGCTATTGGCGGCTCTGTTTGTATATTTCTGGCAGCAAAACATATAACGAAATCAATTCTGAACTTTCATACCAAGCAGGCAAAGCCTTCGGTCGTTTTCAAAGTATGCTGTCCGATATACCTGAAGGAACTCTGGGCGAGACTATTCCCAATTTTCACAACATGGAATTTCGATTGCAGCAATTCAAAGAAGCGATTGATGCCAATGTTGCCGGCAGATTGGAAGAAGCCCGTGAAATGGTCGATGCGCTATTGGAACGTTCCGAAACTTATTGCATTCAGGAACGGCTCTACAGGGAAGGCAAGCTGAAAAAGCGAATCAATCATTGCGATACCAAAGTGAATAACATCCTGTTCAGCGAAACCGGCAAAGTCCTTTGCGTGATTGATTTGGATACGGTCATGCCCGGATTCGTACTTTCCGATATTGGCGATTTCATCCGGACAGCCTGCAATATGGGCGCCGAAGATGATGAAAACTTAGACCGTATTCAAGTGAATATGGATATTTTCAAAGCCTATTTGCGCGGCTATATGGAAACGGCAAAAGATTTTCTTTCCCCTTTGGAAATCCAAATGTTGCCCTACGGCGGACGTTTGCTGACTTATATGCAAACCGTCCGGTTTCTTACCGACTATCTCAATGGTGATACCTATTATAAGATTCATTCGCCGAAACACAATTGGCAGCGCAGTTTGGCTCAGTTTAAGTTCTTACGGGAGTTGGAAGCCAAAGCGCCCGAAATGGATGCTTTGCTCTAACGTCATTGCGGATGCTTGAAAGGGGTTAACTTTTTTCTGCTTTTATTTGTTTATTCCGGGTATATTAGGAAATTTTTATTTGAAAAATTACATATTTCTGTGGACCTGGGGAGAATCGAACTCCCGTCCAAACGAGGAACAAATTTGCTTTCTACATGCTTATCTTCATTTGTTTTTTCGACTCGACATTTAGCTGAAGCTACCCTTGTCGAGCTTATTCTCTTAATTTCATCCGAAGCCCGAGAACTACTTCAGACTATCTTCGATATTGACGCACCGCCGGATCGGATTGCTTCGAAGCCAGAGCTTCCGGGCGATGTCTCGTTCCGGTTCCTTGAACCGGAATGAAGCTTAAAATCTACTATACTTCGATCAAGCTGCGAGAGCGTAAGTATTTTCGCCAGTTAATTGTTTATCATTCGAGATTAAAGCGCCGAACAACGAAGCGCTGCATGCTTACAAACCCCTTCTGCCCGCTGTCAAAACCGGTCAAGCCCATG
>Ga0209629_10000494_pt1 | contig 21678 bp, 15 predicted proteins | sample TergutCu122P5_FD_187286 | JGI IMG/M metagenome (GOLD analysis project Ga0209629, IMG submission 187286) | Cubitermes ugandensis P5 segment gut microbial communities from Kakamega Forest, Kenya - Cu122 P5 (SPAdes) (version 2) | ecosystem: Host-associated > Arthropoda: Insects > Digestive system...
AGCTGGCAAAGTGTTTACACACAAATGTGACACAGGAAACCTCTCTGCATTGATTCAGTGTTGAAACATTGTGCAGCAAATAGAAAGAAACTGTTTCAACGTTGCCAAACGTAGGTCTATATATATACGACGTTAACATTTCTGGCTTTACTAGAGGCTCCATATATATGTGACATTAGTAGCCTAAGGGTTAAGAATGAATGGAACTATACATTCACTCACCTTATACGCGTTTGTGGCGTTCTCTTATAGGCGCAAGGAACGCCTATTAGCTTCGTCACATCCGTCCGTCCGCGTATATGAGCGCGGCTTCTACTGGACGCATTAATGTGAAATTTGTTGTTGGAGACTCTTATGAAATTCTGTCCAGAAACTCCAGACTTCGAATCGGACGAAAATACGTAGAACTGCGTGAAGACGTTCGTTCGGCTTGCGTTTGCCGGTAATATAAATTCTCCATAAACCATTTTTGTGTAACAGTCAGTATGTATATATTGTTGACAGTCACATATATCTCAACAATACACACACCGCATTGTTGCGCTTCAATTGCTACCGTGGTTAGTCGAACGTGCTGCAGTGTTGCGTTATACATACATTGCCAGTCTTTGTACACCTCATTGAAGGACATGCACTGTACATCAAATCACTGACGGTATGGAACTGTAAGGAACGGAGTCATTGTTGGATATTTCGTAACTACGTAGCTGACGAATAAAACAGCTCTTGTGAAATAAACATTGCTTGAAATGCTAGTCGTCAGTAGTAACTGATCCGTGTAATAATTTTCGTACCTAAATATGTAGTATCCATTTTTAGTCGTGTTTGCAAAATTGCGAAAACGACTATTAGTTTCGTCAGGTCTGTCTGCATAGAAAATCTTAGCTTTTTGGATATTAAGCTGTCTGGATTGGTAAGTGTTACGGACGTTTGGAGGGATCGTAGTACCTTCATCTGGACTCCTTAATCCTGATGGCGATGGCACTATGTTCTTTCGAAACTTCGGTACCTGTTTTCCACTTGGCACGGCATAACATCGCCAAAAAGACTCTGTTTCTCAGCATGACTGCCTCCGCCCAGAGAACCTTGCATCTCGCATATGTATTCTGACATACTGTCAGCAACGTTAGATGAACCGCGCGCGAATGTACAAATAAGCTCTGTGTGATGAGCGGTGTTTCTTCTATCCTACGTTAAATTAATCCAACACTTCACTTTCAAATATTCTCCATTTGTATTTCTCTCATAGTCTGAGGTTTGAAAACGATGAAGCTTACAAATGCTTCAGCAGCTACGCAACAGATTGCATTCCTCAGAGTCTTAACACACCATTACTGACACTTTAAAAGGGCTTTAAATTTTAGAACTCAGCCCGTCTGTGATGTGGTGAAACTCTTACTAATTATTAAAATACACGTCTTTTAGAAATGGTTTCCCGCTCCCGATTGTGCATGAAAAAAGCCAACATCGCCCCTTTCCCACCTCCAGTCACTTTGGTTTAAAACTTTCCAACATGTCTTTCCTACGTGGTTACCCAGCATATAAATAATTTGTTCTTATCGACAATGAATCGAACCTAATCGAGTTTTCAAGTCATCCTATTTCTGTCTCTGTCACGCCTGTTGACAATCCCAGACTACGAGGTTACCCACTTAGCTTATACAGCTTGCCCCGCGAAACAATACGATGACGTCACGTACTGTTCCTAGTTGTTGTCTTCTAATTTTTTGGCGAGATGAGTGACGTGATAAAGGTGGATCTACTATATTATGACGATAAGCTGTCATTAAACACTCCAGTATTGCAGGATGGAATGTCTTGTACTACTGCCTCAGGCGTACATTAGCATTAACAAACCTGCAAACAAAACAACACTCATTTATGAGGCAGCTGTCTCGTTGTAGAGAATTCCGAAAATGTTTTCAGTTGACATTCTTACCGCAAAAATGTTTCCACACACCGACCGGGTTTGGGTTCTTAAAGATGCCTTCCACTTTAGTGATGCCACTTTTTTTAGTCTGAATTCGGACCTGGAAGTTTTCTTTGACAAACTTTGATGTTTTGCCTTATATGTATAACAATGCATGTGTTTACCCATGCTAATTCTAGCTGATAAATAACCCAAAATTATGCGGCCTGCGCAACTACTTTTGTTATAAAAACAATATGCGTGTTTACGTAAACGCTACCTATTTCGACCCATGACGGTCATCAACAGGGGCAGATTCATAAAAGGATGCTGCCTAAGATTCACTGCTATGAGAGAGATCTCCTTACAATATTTTTTTTTTGCGCCTGGACCCGTTTGGGTCGAAATATATAACGTTTTGTATAAAAATAAATATTATTTAATAATAAAAAAATTGTGTTGACTGCATTATGTATGTATTTAATTTGCGAAATACAACTGTATTTCCTCTATTTAGGTTGTATCCGTTAAATTGTATACTAACTTGTCCTAGTAGTCGTATATATGATTTTGTTTTTTTTAGAGGTGCGGATTCATATGTTGTTTCAAGTGTCTTTTTAACGACGCCTTCATTTGCTGTGATTATGCACCATGGATGATAGAAAATGAATCTGGAACACTGGTGGAATGATACTGACAAGGGGAAACGGAACTGCTCAAAGATAAACCTGTCCCAATGCCGCTTGGTCCATCAGAAATCCCACATGAATTTTCTGCACCCTAAACGGGGCCCCTGCATTAAGAGCCTGGTAACCACCGCGTGAGCCATGACATGACCCATATTGTGGCCTTTTTGGTTTTGACACCATGTAATGAGCTAGGAGTTAATGAGTGTTTCGGTGAAGCATAATAGGTATGTCTTCAGGATATGTTTTATATGGCAATGTTACTCTGCAGGGTCTGTCTGACAAGTTTGCGGACAAAACAGACCTCAGTATATAAACGGTCAAACGTTTTATTTATTAATTTGATGAAATACCAATAAGTAATGTCATATCTAGCTGTCCCTACGTTGACAACGTGTTCTGTTAACCACCGTCATGTGGCGAATCGCCCAGATAATCGAGATTTATCCAGCGCGAAAGTTTGTTCCAGTGTTCACAGACATCTGGCCCCGGATTCTGTTTTAAGCCAGATCAATGCATTCCGCCTTATCACACCTTTTTCTTTTTAAATATCTCCTTTATTATTATCTCATTTACGGCCATGCCTCACAAGTGGCTCCTTGTTCAGGTTTTCCGAATACAATTTTACTCCTGTGGTATTTCTCATCTCTCACTCTTTATCCGTCTTTGTCTAGTAAATACAATTGACAGAAGTATTGCTGATCTGTCATTGAGGCAATATTTTATCGATTGAAACTTAACTTCCATTTAAAATTTCGTGTTTAACGTGTTGATAATCTGATTTTGTATTTAGTTAAACGGTAATCAGTTCCTCTGCTTTCCACAACATTCAGTACTAGCAGTTTTAATTAATCTTTATTAAGAAATTATGAAACGTACAGACAAAATAAGTGAGACACTGTGAAAGTTGGATTTGAAGTTGGAACAGGTTTTGAACTACCTAATCCGACGAACTGTGAAGAAACATTCATCCTTCGTCTTTTGCGGTGTTGTGAAAAGGGTGTTTTCACTGCGAGGAGAGCAGATACATCGCAAAACTAAAAGGAAAGTGTAACTTGCGAGCAATATTTTTGATCTTCTGTTCCTCTTGCACGACTAAGGACATTGCTTTCTCCGATATCATCCTTAATAAGCTGTTGCAGCTGTTTCAGGCTTCAAATATGAATTCGCCGACAATTTCATTTACAAATTTTGGTTTAAATTAGTCGAACCTTGTGATATTTCGAGCAATTTCAGAGCCATTAAACTGATGTGTTTATTTTGATCATCCGGGTTTCTGTGTTAAGTGCTTCTGTTTCGGTGAATTGATATTGTATTTTTTAATGTGTATCATTAACTCGGCCGAAGGTTAAGTGTTGAAGAATAAACATCAAAGGTAAATTTGGCCCTGTGCTTGATTAAGCGTTATGCCACGTCAATATATCGGGGGTGGGGATATAACTACATATTTTTAAGCTTAGATTTACATAAATTATGAGCAGCCAGCTGTAAGCACCAAAGTCCCAACTTCTTCTTCTCCTCCGGAGACAGCCGCCCCGGTAGTTTTGAATAGGACACTCCGTGGGCGTGGGCCTCAGAGCCCGTCTGTGCGATTTGGAGTAGAGAAATATCAAGTTACAGTAAGGGGTTCGTCTGAATATGGCAGTAGCAGGTACCTCCGAAGCTTTCGTACCTCTCTACCAGACCAAAGAGCGTCACACCCTGTTAAGCAGTAAATTCTGTACAAGTGCATGACTACTCTCGTTGGTGATATGCCTTGCTGTAATTGGTTGGCAGAAGCTTTGCAGTATCGATGACGTATGAGCAGGCAACATTTCTCAGATTTATTAAGGCTCGTGCTATAGCATAAGCATTACTCTTACGGAAATAATGACTTCTTTCTTTTATTCGTGTGTAGAGTTTATTTATAGGGAAATAAATAATTCCTAATAATTTACTATCCACAAGTCATATTTATGGGAGTATAAGTGACTAATTTACTTACGGGTACGGAAAGTAATTGTGGTGTAGAAATGACGATGCCGGTTGCAGGGTAAAGCTAATTCTGTACGGATCGCATACGCGCGTCACCACCACAATCGAAGACTAAAGACTTGCTATGGGGAAGGGATTTTATTGCAGTTGCGCATTACTTGGTGGTTGAATGAAATGCACTAGACCTACAGGTCTGTAGTTTCCGGTTAGGAGTTAAGGCATCTTAATGGAATACACATTTAAAGATTCGTTGGTAAAGGTACATACAATCTTGGCAGTAATGTTACTGATTTTGTATTCCATGTGGTAGAATATAACTGGGGGGGAAAGTTCCACTTTGATTTCTGAGGAGATATTTCTGCGGGAAAATGCAAAATATTTAACCCTTTAAAGCCGAAAGATTCCTATTATGTACCGCCACGTATAACACAAAACTTTGCATCTGTCCTACACATACTGCAGTGATGTGTTTTATTTTGGTTCTTACTATAACATCGATTGTTGCCATACACAGTATTTACATATTGCGCACTATTCTCCGTGAGGTGCGAATTGAATCTTTATATGAAATGTAGATTCATATTAATGTTCGAAAAGTTAAAATTTGGAATCCAAAAAGTTAAAATTTGGACTCCCTGAACCTCTTGTGTTGTGAAGTATCTTCTAAACACTGGGGTAATTTTAAATAACTAACTGCCTTACAAATGCGTAAAGCTTATAGTTACATCCTGTGGCCAGGATGTCCCGTCACCACGGCACTGGGCCTGATCAGGTTGCGGATGGATGATAGCTGTGAATGAATGGAATAAGCTGTAGGGAATGACAGACAAGGTTTGATACTTCACCTTGACGCTTGGACGCGGGACTAATAATTAACAGTAAACAATTACGAAATGATACACAGCGCCTGGGAATGACAGATATTTTGAAACGATCTGCACAAAGGGTAAACGCTTAACGAAGTTAATTGAAATTGAAGTTGAATGGGATATGAGGTTGTGGGTTGAATTAATATATCTGAGTTTAGGGACAAATGACTGTCTATTAAGAAAGTGATAATGAACTTTGTGGTTACGTAACATAACACCCGAAGAACTATAGAGTTGTAGGAATTTTACTATTCATAAAATGCAATTTTAATTGCGGTAGAACTCCACTTATCCGGTTTAATTTGGACGGTGAGACATTCGGATATACAGACAATCCGCATAATAGGATTTTTATTTGAAAATAGTCTTTGAAGTACGGCTGTTAAAATTTACAGCGTGTACCTACGTCTAAACTTTTCGATCACGCCTGATTTGAAGTTCTAGAAGCCATAACACTCTACTGTACTTGATCCGACAATCGGTAATTTCAAGACAAGTTAGTTTTGTAGAATTCTTTACAAATTTGTCCAAAGGGCCAAGCCGATCAGGATCATTGGCGATCCGGATAACCAGCGTTCGGATAAGTGGAGTTCTACTGTATTATAATTCCACGTTTTATGCTGAATTATTTTAATTTCTAATACTGTTCCACTGGCGGCATCTGTTATAAATTCTTACAGTTTCTGACTTTTCAAATATAGGCATACTTTAGGACTGTATGCATTGAAGAGACAAGATGTGTATAACATACTCTTACAAAGAAAGTATTAAAATGTATAAGCCATGGGGATCCAATCTGCGGGCCTCCAGGTTGTGTAACGCGAAAGCTACCCGCGGCCTCAGTTGTAAATTATGTATATACTACAAAACATTACACAATAATTTGGGCGCTTAGATATACCACATATTGACTTGACATGTGCGGCCACCAAACCAGCCCACAATAACGGTTGTAGCTCTTTGCCCCCCCTCCCCCCCAAATTTAACTCCCTAGTTTTAGTGTCTTATCGGTTTCAACACCGTTTTTAAATATACCGACATTTTTGTTTCATGAATTGTGACATACCGCATAGTTTCATAAGCAGATACCAGCGATACTTCAGTCTTTATTTCTATGTTGAAGATGGAGAAAGTAGGTTCTTCGCAACGTCGCTAACCACATAGGCTCCCGCGCAACAAGGTACAGAATGGTACTTGGACAGTTGTTTGGGTCCGAGTACTTCGATATTCTCTCAGCCGTCTTTTCTGCAACGCTCCTTATTCACGTAATTTATCTACCATAGACGCTGCGTGGTCCAGGCGCTGACAGCTTCGCTGTTTGAAGTAATGAAGACCACAAGAACACAATCTGAAATTCCGTCCCCCGTTATAACGAAAAGTACCTTACTGAAGTATATCGCCCAGAGTCGAGGCGAATGACATTTGAAAATAATCAAAAAGGGGTAAGATTTCTTTGTCAAAGGCAAGGGACTAGGTTCAATATAGGATGCATAAAACTGACAAAAATTGCCTTGTTGCCGATGGCATTATATTACAGAGACCACAAATTGATTTCATGTAACGGTTCGTCTCGGCAATTCTTGGTCCGCTCGTCCATGACCCCTCATATACTTCGTAATACTTTCCAAAGTGTACAAAGGTTATATGTGCCAGGTAACTAGGAACGTACGTCATTGTTATTAAGGACATTACTGCTAGATTGCCTTTGCTGTACAGTTAGGAAAAGAAGATTCGATTTACCAGAAACGAAGTGGTAAGAACTGGACACTGAAGGGAACTTCACATTGAGGAACCTCAAAAGTTGTCAGTGAAGCTGGGATGGGCAAGGAATGTAGAATGTACTGAGAACAAGAAAAATGATTACAACGTTTTATTAAAATATTAGAAGGGAAGAGGCCATTTGTAATACTTAGTTTTAGAGGGGAGGGTAATATTTAAAGGTAGCTCAAATAAGTAGATTTGGGCGTGTGGGCAGTATTCTTCTGGCTCAACATTAAGACCTTTGGCAGCTTCTTGTGAAAAAGATGACGAAATTTACGCCTTCGTAAAAGGCGAGGACCTTTTTATCTAGCTTGGCGACTATTTGCTAGTCAAGGACTCTCATCCGTAGATACATTCTATTTTCACGGCGGTGAATGTTAATCACGATCTTTCTGGCTGTTGACGCCGTCAACAGCCAGAAAGATCGTGTTTACACTTTACACTAGTTTACAGTGACTTTAAATGCGGCAATATTTTCTGCATTATTTCTGTACAGTCCCAGGACTTTCTGTCACAGAAGACAAATATCGTTAAACATCCAGATTAGGTTTGCGTGTATTGAGTCTAGGACAGGCTTTTCAGCGACGTTAGTTTCTGTGATACGTGTGTCAGTCTTAGTGATATTTATGTTTAATATTTCTTATTGCTTCAGATGTTGAAGTCTCCAAGCCCATCCAGAGCTTCCTTGGTAAGGCATTCGCTGTACAAGTTGAACAGAATTGGTGACAAACAGCATCCTTGTCTAACTCCTCTTCCAATCTGTACACTTTTTGTCTGCCCTCGGTCCAGTCGTACTTTAATCCTCTGATCCATGTACAATTTGTTAATCAATCTTCTTTCACGCCAGTCGATACCAGTTCTCTTCAGGATCTGCATTAATTTGGTCCAGTTTACACGGTCAAATGCCTTCTGCCAGTCTATGAAGCAAACACACAGTTCGTTATCTATCTCCAAAGTTCGTTCTGCTATTATTCTCATCATCCCAATTGCATCCCTAGTTCCTTTTCCTCTTTAAAATCCAAACTGATCTTCTCCAAGTACATCCTCAATTTTCCTTTCAATCCTTCTTCTATAAGTAGCTTTGCTATTATCTTTGCTGAATGTGCAATGAGGCTGATGGTGCGATGGTCGCTGCATTTTGTAGCTTGTGTCTTTTTCTTTAAGGTAATCATTGTAACTTCTGTGAAGTTCTTGGGCCACTCTCCAGTTTCATATATGGTGTTGATTAGTTTTGTCAATATTTTCAAACCACCCTCTCCCAATAACTTCAGCACATCTCCAGGTACACCATCATCTCTTGTAGCCTTTCTATCCCTCATTTCCTTAATAGTTTTTTCCACCTTACTTTGTAAAATATATCAGCCCTTCTCGTCTGTATCTACTTCTTCTTCTAGGGTTTCCGGTCGATTAGGTCGATCATATATTTCTGTAACATAATTCTCCCAAATTTTCAGCACTTGCTTCTGATCTACTATTCTATTCCCCTGGGAGTCTTCGATGCCAATATTTTGAATCCCTTTGGTGTCCTTCCAACCTAGTTCTCTTGTCTTCATGTTCATCAAATCATAACGGTCTGTTCTGTGAAATTCCATAATCTCTGTACGTGCATTCTCAAGATATTCCTTTTTGGCCTTTTCTGTGGCTCTTTTCAATTCGTTCCTCAGTCTCCTGTAGTTCCTCCCACCTTCTTCAGTGTTGACATTCTTCCATTTCCTTCGCTCATCAATTTTAATTTTTGGGCTTATATTTTATACATTTTATTCTTTTGGCGCAACATCTCCCGTGGGCCAGTGACTCCTCATTCACAAGGTTTCTTGAGTTTCTTAATCACACACAACGACGCACAACAGCCAGTATGGCTCTTCTGGACGAGTGATCAGATTGTCGCAGAGACCTCTGACAACACACAACACTAACAACAGACAGACATCCATGCCCCCCCGTGGGATTATTTTATAACACCTATTTATCCAACAATACTGCATAAATGTCAAGACAATTATGTATCATAGGGCTAGGCTGCAGCACCGTAGATATGCCACTGCTACAGGAAGAGATACGACTGACATCGGTACACTACGTCACTACTCACGTCTTTCCACACTCCTTTGATTGTACACAGGCACAGCGACATGCCGAGTATGCACTGCCCTACCACCGGCACTTATCGCTGGCAACAGGAGGACTGTCGATTTGCCGGGCGGCTACCACCACCCTCTTGCTCTGTTCGTATATTGGTGCCGCTCTCCGAGCCGTTACTTGTCTATCGCGGCTCGTTCCTCGCACCCTGCATTTCAGGTGTAACACTGTTCCCCAAACGAACTACTCGTATGCCACACCCTTGCTGTGCCTTGGACGATACAGCCTTGCATTCAACACCTACTACCCTTACCAGGGGGAAACTTCGCCTAAATGGACACCGTGGCCACTTACGCCTCGTACGATACCACGTCCGACAGTACTCACCACACATGCACTATCCACATTCCGACATCGCCATATCTACCTCTGCCTTCAACATAAACCAACTGTCACCACTAATTGTTGCTCTTCCCCGTGTCACCCTTTTGTGAGGGTGACAAGTCATATGATCTCTAAGTAGTTCCCCACGTAAGTTTGACGACGTTTGGCCTGGTATGTCTTCCAACGCGCTCGTAGTAGGAAATCGCTGTATTCTTGCGCAGAGCATGCTCGTTCTTCATTGACTATACCACACCATCTGGGCCAGTATCCATAACACCACTCGGTGGCGCTTAGGCGGTCATAACTGGAACTGGGGTCTCGTTGACCATTCCTGGGGTATTTGGGTCGGGTCCGTTCGCAGTATGCATGCAACTCGTTATTTGGTCCTTGCCCAAATCCTCGCCCCCTCGCTGCATTCAGTTTTTCTATGTAGGAGAGTGTCCGGGTTCCCGCACTGAAGACAGAGTGGAGAGACGACTAGTCGGATCTTATGTAAACGTTCATGCGTGGGCAGTATTTCTTGGTCCACCAAGTACCAGGTTACTTTGACGGTCTCCGTCGTCCAGCACTCATGTAGGTTGATCCATATCCTCTCCCATTTTGCGGATAGATAGAGTTATATGATGCGCATCACACGTGGTCCGTTGCTCGCCTCCACCATTGAGCGCAGTGTCCCGTACACTCTCCTTCGAAATTTCCGAGGGTTTTCGTCCTGCTTGTGGGGTTCCAGGTACGTTATTTCCTTGACAGAGGTACGCAGGTATTCGAGGGCCTGGGGGATCATCCGTATATGGGAGGGTTGTCTCTAATCCCGTGCAGCTTCCAGTAGTGCTGCCATCCGGCCACCATTGTTCCCTCACGTTGCCCCTGGAGCCAAAACCGTGTTACCTGGAGTGCTCGGAATTTGGTGTCCACTTCCATCAGGCCCCGTTCGCCGTCCTATATACGCCTCTGATAACGGCACCCGAAAAATGGCACACTGCCATGTATACCACCCTATGGCCAATACGGTTTGCCGGAGACACGCACTTGGGGGCTGTAGCACTTGCCCAGTGTACAATATTTTCACGAGCATGAATACCTGTACGTATGTAATTTGTTGCGCTATGTTGAGGTCTCTACCTGTCTCGCCTGTGTGCGTACCAAGGACGTCAACCTCGTACAACTGGCCAGCACAGACTTCATCGTGGTGTTCATCATTTTGACACTGAGAATCGTCATTTCCTTGCTATAGGGTCTGCCCATTTTATCGCACGAAATGTCTCAAGTGCCTACCGCTAAAGCGCGCGACTTCGCAACATTCAGAACGACACCGGTTGCCTTCTCTTAGCATGTTATAGCCTCGATGATCGTTCTCACGTCCGTCTGCAAAGTCACCAAGATGGAAACTTCATCTGCATATGCGAATACTGCTGTATTCTTTCGCCGCCCATGGGTGCCAAGTCCCTGTAGTCATTCTTCCAGGTAATGTCTCAGGGGGTTAAGGCATAGGGCGAAAATTATCATACTTAAGGGACACCCCTGACGCACGCCGCACTGAATTGGAATGGGCGTTGAGATATGTCCATTGACTTGTACGACCAACGTGGCATTTTCGTACATAGTTTGAATGCGTTCTATGAATCCCTCACTGAAACCGTAAATTTTCAGGATGGTGAGGAGGTATGTGTGCACGCCACAGTACTGGCTAGGATGGAGCAGTTATGCTAGGACTGGCTTCAAACGGGCGGCTATCAATCTCGCTAGTATTTTGTAATCCGTGTTAAGCAGTGTTATAGGTCTATAGTCTTTGGGAGTGCCGGGCCTCGCTTTTTTCGGGATGCAGGCGATAACCCCTCGTTTCTGTTGCTCGGACAGTCGACGGTCCCTGAACATCTGAGTAAATATTGTTCTCATATTACTTTCCACGTCGTCCCCGAGCTCTTTGAAATATTCAGGACCTACCATCTCTGCCTGGGAATTATTTGCTGTCCCCTTTGAACACCGCTGCTTTCAGCTCTTCGGCGGTGATTGGTATTTCTAGTGCCTCCCGCCAACCATCTGACAAATGCCGGTGTCCCGCCTCCACAGTTTTCCTGAAGCACTCCTCATCGACCTGGATTGGATTGTACGTGCGTCTCATGTACTCGCTGAACACCCGCACGATTCCCCTCCCTGACGTCTTCATTTCGTGTTCCTGATCCTTCACTGCCAATATGGATCTCTGTACCCTTCCCTGTCTCCGTTTTAGCAAGTGGAAAAGGACATCCGTTCCTCCTGGAATATGTCTTGGGTTCGCAACTCAATCTGTCTCCGTGCCAGTCTGGCGGTGTGTAGTCCCACAATTTTGGCTTTAAGATGGTTTATCGTAGCTCTTTCCGCGTGCTGGAGCGGGTGTTGCAGTGCATCATATAAACAGGCGTAATAAAAGTTTTCCAAATGTGTCCCCTCTCATCGCCTCTCTGTTCCTTCTCGTATGAAGATTTTCCTTATTTGCTCCTTGGCAACTCTTTTCCACTACTGCACCATGGTGTGGTAATTTTTCGTATCTTTGGTCCATTCAGCCTATCGCCGCCGAAGTTGCTCCTGGAAGATTTTGTCATTCAGCAATGCGTATTCGCCCTCCAATAGGCTCGTCCGCGCCGCAAGGTGGTTACTTTGAAGGCTATTCGTAGCACCACTGCTAGGTGGTCGGTGAACGCAGCGACTAACGTTTCTGTTCCCATATTTTGTCCGCTCATGTTACGGGATGCTTATATCTTATTAATCAGCGATGCTCCACGACTTGTATAGTGTGTGTAAATGTCGCGCCCCTGGGCTGTGTCCCACATATCAACCAGGTCGAATCCTTGAATTAATGTTTGCAGTGCCGGACTGCAGTTTAGTTGCCCCATGGCGTCCATATTGGTGAGGACGCTGTTAAAGTGCCCCCCCACCAGCATTGTCGTCGGGAGATCCCTTATCACATATGGAAGGTCGCTCGAGAAGAAATATTCTCTTTCCCTCCGTCTCTCCGCGCCAGATGGGGCGTAGATGTTCACTAACGTCAAATTTTGAAAAACAACACCATTCCTCTCCCAGTCGGGAGGCACATTATGTTTGTCAGCTGTATATGGTCATGTGTCAGAATTGCCGTTCCTTGCCCACTAGTTCCAATGTTTGTATGCTCTACGAAATCTCGGATATCATCAATCACGGGCCTCGTGACTTCTTGTAGAAAAATAATGACTATTTTCTGTTGGTGCTGGAAGTCTTCCAGAATCGCTATCCGCGGTTTCGTAGCCATGCCATTAGTGTTGAACGTCGCGATTTTGTAGCTCTCGATCATTGCGAGTACCAGCATGGTGGGGGCTGCACGTCCTTAATGGTGAGTGACTCCCGTATTCCTTGATCTACTCCGTCTTCGCGGGGCTTTGGAGGGGGTTCCCTCCTGTCTGTCTATTTTTCAGTTTTTTTGACCTTTTGAGACTGGCCGGTGCCGCCGTCTTTAGCATCTCTTCGCCAGCCACCGGTTGTCCCTCTTCGTTCCAGCCTTTGCTCCGCTCCAGTTTACCTTCTTCCACGTCCATGTTCTCCCTGTTTGTCTTTCTACTCTCCCCTCCACCGGTCCGTCTCCGCGCTGGTTGCTCTTCCTAGAATGTGTCCGTTCTGTCTGCCATCCCTTCCTTGTCCCATTTGGCATGGTCTGCATTATGTGTCCGTTACCTCCCGTCCACCTGTGATATGTTGCCCGCAGTGTCCCCTGTGGGTTCCGTCACCCACGTCTCCTCTGTGGCGGGGGTGTCTTCCTCCCTCCGTCATGTCTCCTCCCTCCGGCATGTCTCCTCCCTTGGAGGCTTTTGGGTACTGTCTGTTGCATGCAATGGCTTTGTGTCCATTCGTTCTTTTGCAGTAGTGTCTGTGTCCCTTTCCGAAGTCGTCAGTTGGACCAAAGCGGGCCCCATCGTCGCCCCTTCCGCCCATGACGCCATGGTCGTCGGTCTGTCCTTTGCCCTCGTCTGTCTCCTATGAGGGCACGCTGTGTACAGATGGCCCGATTCATTGCAACAGTTGTTGTAGGCTGCCCCTCATAGGATACCAATGTTCTGTGCCCAGCCACCACCATATGCGAGGGAATATGTTCTACTAAAGTCATAACCACCACCCTTATACCATTGGCCACCGGGTATCGGTATGCATTTGACCATGTTTCTGCGTGAATGTCGCGTACTTCTCCATACATTCCCAGCGCCATTTTCAATGTCCTATATGCCACCTCTGTAGGTAGGTTAGCTACCCTCGCTCGCCTCATACCTAACCCGACTGCTTCGATTCGAACTTTTGAGATTTCTCTATTTTCATGCCGGAAATCCTCCTGCCCCTGTGTTGCTGTCAATATTTCCTGTATCCTATGAGTTTCCCTGCATTTGATATAAACATGTCTCCGTGGGCCATCTATTTTGTTCATCATTACCTCACTTTCTCGTAAACGCATTTTTTCGGAGACCCAGTCATGTATATCGTATGCCAATGTACGTGGGCTGCGTTGATCGAAAGCACAGACGATACTATTTTGCCGTTCAGTCATGTTTTCTTCCTTTCACAACGTAGGGTTGTTGTAGTAGCACCGCACACTCACTCTCACTGCTTCAAGGCTGGATGCTCGGTCGGCTCACTCCTCGCTTAAACACAACCGTACTGTACCACGTTTGGAAGCAAAACTCAGATTCGAACCCACAATCACAGCAAGCGAGTGACCGCAGACGTACGACTTAGACCGCGTGGCCACTGGGAGCGGCTTACATATTTTATAGACACTGAAAATTCAGAATGTACAGAACGACAGTCCTGTGTTAAGGGAATAGTGTTCAATGCACGTTGGCAATACCGTATTTGGAACGACAGAGATATAAGAGTAAGATTACCATCTACCTTGAAAATGACGGCGGAAAGTTTCTACGAAACGTCCATAATTTTATATCGGACTACACGGCGTCACGTCGAATAAAACCCAGTTTTTATAATCACTACCTCGGCAGGTTTAAATTTCGCAGAGGTATAAAAATGTTGAATAGTTGGAGGTTAAATAAACAAAGAATTGAGGGTGCGGGATGGAGAAAAGGGATTGGACAAAGTAACTCGTCCCGACTGATTGGCGGTTCACGATCCACAATTTAGTACGTACTACGTTACTGCACTATCTGGAGCATAATTTAGTAAGATGGAGCTCAGGAATATTTGAACTACAGGCCAGAGACCTCCGGCAATCCATCCTCACCTTAATTTGCTCTCTCTTTCCCCTTGTTTCAGATAGGAGGAGGTCTCTTCTGTTTTGTCTCTTAGGAATCTTACTGGACCACCTAGTACAATCTTTCTTCCCACTCCCCCCATTCTGAAAGGGGGTCCATGTTATTACTGCTAATTACTCTTAAAATGTTCCGCCATTCTTAAGTGAGTGGGGCGGCTTTTGTAAATTGAATAAAAGTGTACGATAAAGACTGCGCTTTTAGACTGCCCTATGCTTCTTATGCAGAAAATGCAAAACATGTTGAAAAGAATTACAGGTATAAGAGAAGAAGAAATAAAAACGCAGAACGTGAAAAGTTGACTTAAGAGTTGGATTTACACTAGCGAGAAGAAATGTACATTCACTTGACATTTGATAAAAATAACTGTCGTGACTTGTTCACTGATCTCAATTGACTGCTGTCTGGTAATCAGAAATATTTTCTTAGCGTCAATAACCCCCCTGGATTTCTTTAGTCATTACGTCTAAGTTACAACGTAGCAGTGACTCCGTACCAAAACAATAATTGCCTCTAACTCTAAACGCAGTCATGTGGTCATAAATCTCGTCCCACCCCACATACTCATAATTCATCTGCACTCTATGAAATATGACTTTCAGAAAGTTCGTGCAAGTTGTTCTCTTACGACATAGACCAAAGATATGGCCACTTTGTTTCCGGAAGTCTCTGAACTATCCCAAGGCAGGGTCAGAGAGAGGTTATGAATTAACTATTTGAAATGCAGTGGTAACTATATGTGCCACCTGTTGTAACATTAAGAAACCCTGTATTTTGCCCACAGAATGTATTTATATGTGTTGTGTATGTCTCTGAGCTGGGGGTGTTTGGGAATAGGGTGTTGAGGAGAATATTTGTGCCTAAGAGGGACAAGGTAACTAGGGAATGGAGAAAACTGCATAATGAGGAGCTTAATGATCTGTACTGCTCACCCATTATTTTTCGGGTGATAAAATCGAGAAGAATGAGTTGGCCGGGCATGTAGCGTGTATGAGGAAAAGGAGAGGAATATAGAGGGTTTTGGTGGGGAAACCTGAGGGAAAGAGACCACTTAGAAGACCCAGGCGTAGAAGGCAGGATAATATTAAGATGGATCCTCAGGAAGTGGGATGTGGGGGGATGGACTGGATCGAGCTGGCTCAGGTTAGGGTGTGTTGGCGGGCACTTGTGCTGCTGTATTAAACCTTCGGGTTCCATAAAATGCACGGAATTTCTTGACTAACTGAAAACCGGTGAGCTTCTCAAGAAGGACTCTGTTTCATGGAGTAAGTATGTCTCTGAGTACGAACTGATTATTTCCCTCTACAACTTTAACCGGTCGATCTTCTAATGGGCACCCCTGTGTGTTCTCTGTGTTGTACGAACTGAAGATTTATACAGGATGATGCAAAATTCGCGCAGAGGCTCTCCATAATGCGATAATTTATTAACATAAATCGAAGATGCTACACAACATAATTACTGAGACGTTTGGGTTTCGAGGTACATGCAGATCCGATATGTTGCAAAATATCAAAATGTGTAACACTTCGAAGTCTGTGAACAGGATAAAAGTTCGAAAGTGGTGAAAGACCAAACCATACTTACGCTGTATTCCAGCAACACGGTAATTGGGTCGCCGTCAACTCGCCATCTATGTAACACATTATATTACACAGTTGGGGTGTTTCAGCCTTTGTTGTCGCTCATTATCTGATCATGACGTAATAGAAATATGTAGAGTTTGAAACGTGCAACTACTTTTACATTCATTATTTTATTCTCGTGAGATGGGGTCTCGTTTGTTTTACATATAATATTTACACTTGCTACTCAAGTAAGGTAAGGTCAATATCCATAAATATGTGGATAAAGTGTACTCTCCAACTTCCGGTACGCATATTGACCCACGTAATATGTAGAGCATTTTACAAACGGAAACACATACACTAAACATTTAAAAAGTTTTTTTTTTCTGTATGAACTATTTCATAATTTACACTGTGATTAGATGAAGGAAGGTAAGATTTGCAGGGCAAGTGTCACTTATGGAAAATGAGAAATCGTACAGAATTTCTTCGGTGGAGTAGCCCGAAGAGAGATGGCTACTTTAGATATTAAGGCATATATTGGAAAACAATATTTTGGAGGAATCGGGCTTGAGGGTGTCAACAGTATTACCTGGTTCAGGAGACAGACCGGATGGCCGGCTTTTGTGGATAAGGCGATAAATATTCTGGTTCCTTAAACAGACGCGGAACTTTCTGGAAGAACATAGATTGTTAGTTTTTAAAAACGAATTTGCTACATGAAATTGGCAATAAAAATGACACGAATTTTTTTTTATGAAAAGAGCTCAGACAAGATGTTCAGCCTGGAGTTGACCCCACACGAGCGCAAGTGCAGATTTAAAGCAAAAGATAAGAAAGTGAGAACCCATGGAACATCTATTACAAAACTTTGTAAATACTCAGATGTCCCGATGAGATAGACGTTATGGAATCTAAGTAGAAAAAGTAATTGTGTTGGCTACAAGTGGCGATTAAATAACGTCAAATTAAGGCATGAATATTATTAGTTCTAACATGTCGCTATCTGCAGCATAGTTGTGACTCACCCACGTGGAGGAGAATTGTAATGCGGACTGCATATCTTAAAGTCTTCATCTTTTGCAAACATCTGAAGGGATGCATGAAAGGTATGGGCGGGCGGCTGGCTCATATTTTTCTTATTTCAACAAAGATTGAAATATAATAGAAATATGACGTAAGGGATTAAAATAACCCCTACTTAAGTAAACTGTGATGTACTGGCAGAACTGCCTTTTTAAAAGTTTTTTTTTGCTTGACAGCTTACGTCATTTTATTCTTATTGGATAGTGACATGTGATGGTTTGTGAAGGGGTCTGAACACATTGTGCTTTCGTGTTCTGGTGTAACGTGCAACAAAGTGGTTGTAATAGCACCCGCCTAGGTCACTTCTGTTCATCTTTTTGTACGCATCACGGTGTCTTGAGAGCTGTCTGTTTTGTATGCCTATAACTACAGAATATTACTGAAGTGGATTTGAAGGAAGGTTAGTAAAATCTTGGGGATCATACAAACGAAGGGCTAGTATTTAATTGCCTACTCTTGCTTCCAGACTGACCATGGTGGTGAATAACTAGCACTGTGGTAACATAACATGATGGTTTCCACCATTTCTATAATCTTACCAGAGACACAGTATTGAATGTAATTCTGAGTCAGTGTCAGCCAATTCAATCGTAATAAGTTCTCCCCCTTTAACCCAGCTTAATATTATGCTTATGCATTGTCTGTTTTGCACGTTGTTTGTTGATGTTACCATACTTTTCCCCTACTGTAGCCTCCGAAATTTCACCATTATGACAGTATAAATTACTACGTTGTCATTTTATGATGTTCTGCGCTGCTCACCTCATCGTTTTTAGGGCTTTCTCAAGGGTGCACAGTGGGCCTCCAAATTATGTACGGTGGCGCGTATTATTTGTGTGTCTTCAGTTTGGAACTCGCTTCTTGTGGTCTTTCTGGCGCCTAGAATTTTGAGGTGACAGCTAGATATTTGGAAAATTTGTGCTTTTCGGGTTTACTTTTAAACCCTTCTAATCATATTCGTTCCTCTGCCGCCATTCTAAGGCAAAGCACCCAAGTGTCAAATCTGCAAGTGGACTGTTTTATTTCCGTATTCCCATTTGCTTGTAGACGTTACTTTGAGCCTATGTGTTTTCTATTTGGAGGCGAGGCTGTATTGTGAGACGACTTTACACCCTCTATATGACCCCTAATAACCATATGCAGGCCCTCACTGTGCAGTGATCAATAGTCTTCTCTCTTTACTCCCCCAAACGTGCTCAGTTTGTGGTCTTTACTGAGGGACTAAGTTTCTCACCCTTACAAATCCACAGGTGAATTGTACTTGTGTGAACTCTAGTCATTACGTTTTCACCCAGATGAGACGGAAAAACATTTTTTCTACACTTAATCATAACAAGCATTTCGGAAATTTATCTGCTTCTAACATAATTTTGATTTGCCATTAGGACACTCAGTGCTCTAACACTTTGAGTCATGAAATTCATACACATACGGATATATGAATTCAGTTCCTACACTACGTACACTAAACCCATTGCATCTTATACGAGATTTCAGACTTAGGCCGAGGTGTATTTGAGGTCTTCGCATTTCTTGGCTGGTTACCCACGATCATGCAGTATAAGAAAAAATTGCTTGACCCTTCAAGATGGAACTGATTTATTGCCCGAAATGTCAGTAACCAACCACTAAGTTAAGCTGCGTAACATCCCAGAAGAGCTAAGATCATAGCATCTTCATTGCAAACAGCAATTGTTTGAGGCATAACAAAAGTGCTCGCTCATCATTCAGAACATAGGAAGCCAGTCCGCCACATCCTGTGGTTTACCCAACAGCCACACGAAACAAGAGACAGTGTGAATGTCGCGAAAGGTTTAAAAGTCATTGATCTTAACTGAATGTTGATGGCGCACATACTGCTGCTTAGCCACTGTTAACAGAATTTTAAAGAAGCTCGACCGTTATTGGATCAGTATTTTATTGTTACGTGGCGAACTTCTTGAGTGAAAAGTTCATGTTACAGTTTCTTGTTATTACTACAGCCCATTGTTTTGTTTTATTTTATTAATCTTAGTTACTTGACAATGAATTTATTTTGGAGCCGGGATAGCTCATTCGATGTAGGTAGTAGACTATGGAGTGGACGATTGGCTATTTCCATCTGGGGCAAGAGAGGTTGGTCTCTTCCAAAACATGCAGCTTGGCCCCGCTGCCCACAGAATTTCCTGTTCAGTTGATACCGGAGCTCCTTCATAGGGAGTAAAGTGGCCGGGGCATGAAGCTGATCTCTCACTTCATTCTAGGACCGATGTGAAGATTGTGTGGAACTCTACATCCACTCCCAATACTGAATTTCTGTTCCTCTTTAATCCCTGTAAACCAACCTTGTTTCCCTCTTTACACCCCCTCCACATCTGCCATTGGGGTGTTTCTCCTTAATTCTGCCATTTGTTATTTGTTTTCATGTAGCTTCGATTCAGTTCTCCTATGTAAGGGAACTATTTTTGTTTTCCCCGCTTATCTTACTATCATGCCCTGAAGAAGGAGAAAACACGTTTCTCCGAAACATTGGTGCCTTTTTACTAAGCCACAGACCTTTTCATCCGAGAAGAAAGAACTCTTGATGCATTGTTGTTCACATTATCTACCGCTTCACAATAGCTTGTTATGGGTTAGAGTCGTTACCAGCAGATCAATCCATTCTCAGCACGTGTTGCACAGTTTAATGCAAGGCTGAGAATACCCACGATTTTGAATTAAACTTAATTAAAGTTTAATTTTCTGCATGGTACGGTTCAACTAAAAATTTGAAAATTCTACCCCTATCCGCTCCACTTCATGGTTTACAAGAAACACTGCACTATATACAGCATGGACTGGAAATTGGATTTTGTCTAGGGACAGTTGCACCACTTCCGAAAAAATTTCTAGCCTATGAGCTTCACGAGAAAAATTGTTTCCTTAAAAACGAAATATTTATAAGTGGTTCAGCCCGTGATAGTAGAGACAGCGTGACCCTATGAAACGTTCGTGTTTTACCAAACTGCACTACGTCACATCCATCAACGTAACAGTCTTCACAGTCCCACGACTGTTGTGAGAATCTCCAGTCTCAACCACCACGTTCCTGTTAGACACGACTAACAGGTCAGTAGGACTGGTGTACACAGTTGGACGGTTGATGATGCTCGAAAATCACTATTTGTTGCTGACATCACATTATTTTACCTGACCCAGTGTGAACAGCTTACAGTAGCCAGACGTCCATATTGATTTCATTGTGTGTTACAAATTTTGATTAGTATTGAAGGAACTAGAAGGTCAAAATTCGCGAATAATTTTTAACAAATTTTTAGCCAGTTTTCAAATTACCGTTAATAATATTAATATTAATATAATCTATGTGTTAGTGGATATACGTATTTACCACCGTTACAACCCACGCAAGTCCCAAGAAAACGTTCATAGAATGGAAGGCCTGAACTCAGTACACGTTTTTACTCATTAGTCTGCACGTTTGCTAAGTCCTAAGTCGTTTAAAACTGTTGCGATGGCGCTAACTTAGCTTTGTTTTGAAGGTGATTTTGGGCCGTAGATTATTTTTCATATCGGCATATTTTTTGATAAGAAATGATTATGGAGTCGACGATAAACACTTTTCTGTACTTATATGTGTCATATAATACAGGGTCATCGAAAAAGATGGACGGGATTTGAAACCGCTATAACCTAAAACGTACTGGATGGATTTACACGTTTGGCGTCTTAAAATGTTCAGAAAAGTTTAAAGTTTTAGACTTACCTTAGTACATTTGTAAATGAATTATTTTAAATTAACTTTAAAATTAATTTTAAAATAATTATTGTAAAATTAAAATTAATTTAAACAGCGGAGGCGCTCGTCGTTGACACGGGAACCGCAAGTGGTGACCTTGAGAAGCTAGGGCGATGTTCACGCCGGTGGTGAGTCATGTGCACGTGCTGGGGAGGGGGTGACTTTGGAACAGTTGCGTCATTGTCTTTCAGTTTTAATCAGTGGGTGGCAGGATGTGGACGGTTCACCAGAAGGCTCAATTTGTGTTGTGGTATGCAGAACTGAAATCGGTTGTCGCAGTGCAGCGTAAGTGGCGAAGTTTACATCCAGGAGAAAAACCTCCA
>Ga0209629_10000495_pt1 | contig 21662 bp, 14 predicted proteins | sample TergutCu122P5_FD_187286 | JGI IMG/M metagenome (GOLD analysis project Ga0209629, IMG submission 187286) | Cubitermes ugandensis P5 segment gut microbial communities from Kakamega Forest, Kenya - Cu122 P5 (SPAdes) (version 2) | ecosystem: Host-associated > Arthropoda: Insects > Digestive system...
CCGCGGCAAATGGGTTTACTTTTGTGCTCGTTGGGAAAACAACCGGGGCGAAAAAGGGCCTTGGAGTGAAATCGTGGGGACTGTAATTCCTTAAAAGTTGAAGTCGTCATTGCGAGCCGTCAGGCGAAGCAATCTACCCCCTCTAACTCCCCCCAAAAAAAAGGAGGGAAATGCTCCCCTCTCCTGTGGAGAGGGGTTGGGGGGAGAGGTGGGAGATTGCTTCGGGCTATCGCCCTCGCAATGACGAATAAAACCGCCCTCGCAATGACGAATAAGACAACCGTCATGTCGAGCGAAGTTGAGACATCAAAATATTTTTTTGATATTTATCAAAAAAATATTTACCTTTACCAAAATTTCAAATCAATCAATTTTTACAACATGGAAAATAATATCTTTGAACTCACGACAAAAGAACTGAAAGAGATTGCAAACAATCTTCAGGCAAAAATTGAAGAAGGACTGAAAAAAGACGGCATGGAACTGTCGGACATTCCTACTCACATTAATCCGAAAAACGACATCGAAGACGGAAGAGTATTGGCTTTAGACTGGGGCGGAACTAACTTCAGAGCCGCAGTGGTCGAATTTAAAAACGGTAAACCTTCGATCATCGAAGGCCCGAAGAAAAAATTACTGGACAAGGAAACTACCGCAGGTTTCAAGCGTGACGATTTATTCCGCGAAATGGCGGCAACCATCAGCGAACTTAAAACGCTTAAATCACCAAACGGCAAAGTAAGCCGGATCGGATATTGTTTTTCCTATCCTGCCGCTTCGCGCCTGAACGGCGATGCAATCCTCCTGCGCTGGACAAAGGGCATCAACATTCCGGATATGATTGAAAAACCGGTGGGAGAGCCATTTCTAAACTATCTGAATACGCATAAAGACATTGGCGTCAAGTTTGAAGATATTAAGGTAATCAACGATACGGTAGCTTGCTTATTTGCCGGATTGAGTGAAACCGGTTTCGATACGTATGCCGGCTTAATCGTGGGTACAGGTACGAACATGGCCAGTTTAATGCGTAACGATAAAATTGATAAGCTGAACAATAAAAGTACCTCGCTGATTCCGGTAAATCTCGAATCCGGGAATTTTCAACCGCCATACCTGACGGTGATTGACGGTTTGGTTGATGCCATGTCGAACAATAAAGGACAACAACGCTTTGAAAAAGCCATTTCCGGCGGATATTTGGGCGAAATTTTCAAAACGGTTTTTATGTTTGAAAAAATCAAATACAACTTCGACGGAGAAGATTTGTCAAAAGCGCTCACCGAAAATCCGGATAACCTTTCTAAAGAAAAAGTACAAGTAGCCCGCCAGATTTGCGACCGCTCGGCAAAATTAGTAGCTGCCTCTATTGCAGGAATGGTGCAAGTGCTTGTAAAGCAAGATCCTGCTACCAAGAAGATCGGTTTAGCCGCAGACGGAAGCGTTTTTTGGAAGACGCCGGGTTACAAAAGTTTGGTTGAAGCGGAACTCAAGACATTATTGCCCGATGGTGTAAACGTAACAATTCTTCCGGAAATGAACGAGCCCAACCTGAGTGGTTCGGCAATTGCCGCTTTATCTTAAGCTATTCTGGGTCAAGTTTGCTGCATCGTCATTGCGAGGGCGAAGCCCGAAGCAATGACGAATAAACCGCCCTCGCAATGACGGCATAAGCAACTTAGCACAAATTTTTTAAGTATTTTTTCTTTCACTTAATATTAAAGTCGAAGGCATAAACTGTAAAGCCGCTTTGCGGTTCTCCAAAACATCGTTCCAAGCAGTATAGCTGATCAACATAAAATCATATTTGGTCAGCAAATCACCGGATATATTTTCTTCCGGCAAAAGCATGGAGGGAGTGACTGTTTTGAGGAATTGTCCGAGAGGCTTTTCTATTTGTTTATATTCGGGAGAATAACAAAGAACATGTATAGAACCCCGAGTCGATTGCAATAAAGTTTGGGCATACGTCAATAAGAACAAATCGGCTTTCGAAGACAGAATCAATAGAGCCCTGTTTGCTTTTACAAAATCACGGTTTACAAAAACGCCTACCGGACAATGACTTTGTTCGATAAACATTTTCGTTTTATCTTTCAATAATTCAGTAGGCAAAAACCATTTATCAGCCTGGAAATAACGGCGGTGGGTCGCGCTGCGGTATTGATTGGCGGCAATATCATTCGGTAAGTTACTCCAAGTAATCCCGGCGCCAACCAACAGGAAATCAAATCCTTCGGCATTTGCAATATCTGCAATGGCTTCGCCGACATTGTCCGATACTTCATAACGCGGTTCAATACTGATTTTCAATCTTTCGGCTTCTTCCCGAATCGGTTTGAAGCTAACCATTTCAAAACTTCCTCTTTGCAAAGGATTTATTTCTGAACCGACCGTAAAGTGCAATGCAGTTATATCTATTTTTTTATTGATTCTGGAAAACATCTGATAGGCGACATTCAGCAACACTTGCCCGCTGCCGGCACGGCCGAAAGAAAGCAAGATTTTAAATGGCGCTTCCGGAGAAGGCTTTGTCCTGTATCCGGAAATTTTCTCCCTGACTTTGTACATCGAACGGATAAACATGATCAGAGGCGTTGTCATAAAAGTAGTTACCAATGTCATCAAAACCAGCATGACAAAAATGGGCGGCGGAAGGATATTCATCTTATATCCAATCGACAGCACGACCAATTCCATTAAACCGCGCGTATTCATCAAAGCGCCGATGTACAAACTGTCTTTCCAATTTTCGCCCGTAAGCCGCGCCGAAAAAGTTGCGCCGCCGAACTTCCCTACAACGGCAATCAAAATAAAAACGCCGCAAAGCAACCACATACCGGGCGTATTCAAAAGGCCGATCTGCGTTTTCAATCCTGTAGAAACAAAGAAAAGCGGTAAGAAAAGAGAAAGGGAAACAGCCTCTACTTTTTCCGACATGATTTGCCGGAATTTTATATCGGCAGGCATGATAACGCCCGCCAAAAATGCGCCGAACAAGGCGTGTAATCCCAGAACTTCAGTCAGCAGAGAAGAAGAGATGAGTACCAAGAATATAAATGCCACCAATTTTTTATCAATGACTTCCTCATTGTGATACAACTGCCCCACCATTTGCATAAAAGGACGGGCAACGACAAACATGAAAAGCAAATAAAGTATCGAAAATGCAATATTAAAAATGGCGCTCAACATACTTCCCGCCTGAGCTATCGAAATTACTACCGCCAAAAGACACCAAGCCGTAATATCTCCATTGGCGGCGCTGGTCAAAGCGACAGTTCCCAAATGAGTTTTGGTAAGCCCCTTTTCCTGAATAATTCGCGCCAAAACGGGGAAAGCCGTAATGCTCATCGCAATCCCGATAAATAAAGCAAAAGAAACGAAAGGCGTTGTCTTATCCGCATAATAGTCATAGACAAAATAAGCCACCCCTACGCCTAAGATAAAAGGAAAGATAATGCTGCTATGGCTGATAAATGTCGTTTTCTTCAGACTCTTGAGTACTTGCGAAAAATTCAATTCCATGCCGATGGCAAACATAAAAAGAATCAAACCAAATTGACTCAAAAGTTCTATATTCTCCAACGATTCCGGCGGAAAAAGAAAAGCGGAAACGCCCGGAAGCCAATGTCCTAAAATTGAAGGCCCTAATAGGATACCGGCCAAAATTTCTCCGATAACCGTCGGTTGCCGCAAGGCTTTGAACAGTTCACCGAAAATCCGGCAGCAAGTGAGAATTACCAAAATTTGCAACAACAGAATACCAAACGGACTGTGAAATAGATCTATTATTTGATGCCCGAAAAAACTAAACCCCTCGCCTAAATTGGAAGGCGTTTGGACGGAAGTAGATATTTCCTGAACCTGACGGCCTTCTCCTTCTTTGATAATAAAGTACATCAACGCTCCGAAAGCCAGAATAATCGCCAGGTAAATAATGGTATTTCTTTTCTCTTTCAGCATGCAACTGTATTTTGTTACAAATTTACTAAGATTTTTTCAAATACAATAATTAACGGTAAAATCAGTTTAAAATATCAGTTATTCGGATATAGAATGAACAAGCAATTTATCTTTTTTTTCACCATCATATTCATTGTATTTTTATCGCTGTTTTCCTGCAAGGCAAAACTGAGCGATGCCGTCGCCAAACAAGACCGCGGCGAATACTATGATGCTGCCCAGATATATCGTAGAGTTTATTCCAAAACGCCCACAAAAAAAACCTATCTGAAGGGAAGCATCGCTTTTCACATGGCCGAGTGTAACCGGAAAATCGGGAGTACTCAAAAAGCGCAGAGCGGATACAGCAATGCCATACGATATGATTACGACGACAGTTCCAAAGTGTTCTATTCCGCTTTAATGCTCCAGAAATTAGGTCGTTACGCTGAGGCAAAAAAACAATATACCGCATTTCTTGATAGTTTTCCAAATTTTCTTTTAGCTAAAAACGGAATCACCGGCTGCGATTCGGCGCCGGAATGGAAAAAGAATCCGACACGGTATATGGTAAAAAGCATGGACAAATTCAATTCCCGTTACGGCGAGTTTTCTCCTGTCGTTTCCGGAGACAAATACGACCAGGTTATTTTTACTTCTGCGCGCAAAGATGCGGTAGGCGATTCAAAAAGCAGTATTACCGGCATAAAAAACAACGACTTTTATGTAATCAATCAAGACGAGAAAGGACAATGGAAAAAGACCGAACATATTGATAGCGAACTAAACACCGAATACGACGAAGGCGCTTGCTCGCTCTCGGCCGACGGTTCAACGATGTATTATACCTATTGCGCCCAAGAAGAAGGTATTCCTAAAACGGCCGAAATTTTTAAATCCACTCGTTCGGGCGCCAAGTGGAGCGCCGGTACGCGCGTAGCGATTTTCTCAGATACGATGTTAATGGCCGCACATCCGGCTGTGGGAGTCGATGGTTATCTATATTTTGTTTCGGATGCGAAAGGCAGTTATGGAGGAAAGGATATATGGCGGGTTCCGCTCGATGGAATTGGTACCGTTCCACCCGAAAATTTAGGCCCCGACATCAATACGCCCGCCGATGAAATGTTCCCTTACATGCGGGAAGATTCGGTACTGTTTTTCTCATCCAACGGGCATCCGGGAATGGGAGGATTAGATATTTTCAAAGCAGTCAGGAAAAAAGACGGCGGTTGGAACGTCGAAAACATGAAATCGCCCATCAACAGTATGGACGACGATTTCGGCATTTGTTTTGAAGGGAGTAAAGAAAAAGGTTACTTCAGCAGCAACCGCAATGACGTGAGGGGGCTCGATCATATCTATTCCTTTGAACTACCCGGCATTTACGTTAAAGTGGAAGGTTTTGTATTAGACCGGGACGAAGAACTTATCGACCGCGCCACCGTGCGAATGGTAGGAAAAAACGGCAGCGACCAGCGCATTGCCGTCAAGAATGACGGGACTTACACGGCCGATGTATTATCCGGAATGGATTATGTGATGCTGGGCAGCGCTCCCGGATATTTGAATCAGAAGCAAACCTTGTCGGTTCCCGATGAAGAAAAAAGTCAAACTTTTTACGTCGATTTTTCTTTAGCATCTATTTCCAAACCGGTTTTGATAGATAATATTTTTTATGACTTCGACAAAGCGACTTTGCGTCCCGAATCGAAAAAAGCATTAGTTGATCTTATCATTCTGCTTGAAGACAATCCGAACGTAACCATCGAACTATCGGCGCATACCGACCGGAAAGGAACCGACGAATACAACAAGAACTTATCGCAGAGACGCGCCCAATCGGTTGTGGACTATCTGATTGCAGGCGGCATTGAAAAAGACAGATTGACGGCAGTCGGTTACGGGAAGTCGGTTCCTATGGCCGTAACGAAGACGCTCGCAAAGCAATACGACTTCCTCCCCGAAGGGCAAGTCTTAGATGCTACATTTGTTGGAACGCTCAAACCGGATCAACAGGATATTGCCGACCAAATCAACCGCCGCACCGAATTTAGAGTTCTGCGAACTAACTACCGGTTGTTTTAACGCTATTGAATCGTCATTGCGAGCCGGAACGGCGACCATTTTGAGATTGCTTCGTGTATAGGGGATGCCATTTCGTGTATTTCCTCATTTTTTTTGTAGATTAAAAAAAAAATTGTATATACCTTTACGGCATAATTTTAATTTTTAATTATCAACTAAAATGAAACAATTTAAACTTTTACTTTCGACTTTAGGTCTCTTGATTTTAGGGACGGTAATTGCACCCGTAAATGCATACGGACAAAGCATTAATTCGCAAACACCGACTGTGTACGCCACGGGAATCAATACGAGCGGTTACATTGACGGCATGGCTTTTGATTCCAAAGGGAATCTGTATGTTATTGATAATAGCGTTGGAGTGTATAAGATACCACCCGGTGGCGGCGTTGCTACTCTTTGGCAAAACACATCATTAATGTATGCTATTGGGGTATGTTATTATAATGATTATTTATATTTTACAGTTGCAAATTTGGATGATGGCGTCGGGTATTTGTATAAAGTCTCGTCTTCAACCGGAGTAGTCAGTATGCTTTATTCCGGCTTCCCATACAATGTAGGCGGCATAACGGTAGATTCCAATGGAAATTTGTGGTTAGTCGCCGACACTAACAACGGGATAGTATGTGAAATGGATCCCACCGGAACAAGTATAGCTAATACAATAACCTTGCCTGCGGCAAGGCGATTAGCTTTTGATTCCTTAGGTAACCTGTATGTTCCAGGGAGCATATATAATACAATTTTCAAAGTAAATCCAACGAATGGGAGCTACGTCGATACTGGAATTACCGGTTTGGATCAACCGGTTGGAATACAGTTTGATTCATCGGGAAACTTGTATATTGCAAATAACGGCTTACTCCAACTATTGAAAGTACAGTCAGGCGGAATTACGCCCATAATCATTGCGTCGTCAGTAAGATTTGCTGATCTGGCATTTGATTCAAACGGTAATTTGTACGCGTGCGACCGGAATACCGGTGATGTAATGAAATTTACGCCGGGTTTCGGTGCGGATATTGCGACTGTTCCACAGACGAAAACGCTGAAAGCATGGGCGCAAGACGGAACGCTGCACATCGACGGCTTGACCGCAGGCCAATCCTGGAGCGTGTATAACCTCTCAGGCTCCCTCGTACAGCATGGTGTTGCCGGCAACGACCAAGCAAATATTTCCTTGTCCGTTCACGGCGTGTATATTGTTCAATCGGGCAGCAATCGGGTGAAAGTGATTTATTATTAAAAGAACCGATAACTTCCCCCTTTCATCGTCGAAAAAGTAACCAAATAATACGTTTTCCCATTGACGGTTTCTGTTTTCGATTCGGATTTTATCCCTTCAATGCTTACCGGAACGTCGGTTCTGACTGTACATTTGTTTCCTAATTTGGAAAGTATTTTTGCTCCCGTCAGTTTATTATTTTTCCATTCCATGGAAACTTCAAATCCGCCGCGGGCACATAATCCGGAGACAGAACCTTCGTCCCATGCAGAAGGAAGGGCGGGCAATAGATGCACTTCTCCAAGATGACTTTGCAACAACATTTCAATCATTCCTGCCAATCCGCCGAAATTGCCGTCGATCTGAAAAGGCGGGTGTGCGCAGAAAAGATTCGGATAACTGCCCCCGCCGCCCGAATAACCGGTTTCTGTTTTTTTCACTACGCGGAGCAGATTTCTGAAAAGATGGTAAGCATGGTTGCCATCGAGCAATCGCGCCCATGTATTGATTTTCCATGCGAGCGACCAGCCGGTTCCGTCATCTCCCCGCAATTCGAGGCTGCGCCGGCAGGCTTCCGCCCATTCGGGCGTCGTCAGCGGACTGATTTGCCGTCCGGGATAAAGGCCAATCAGATGAGAAATGTGGCGATGGTGAGGTTCGGGTTCTTCAAAGTCCTTGTACCATTCTTGCAGATTCCCCTTTTTCCCAATGTGAAAAGGAAAAAGTTTAGCTCGTTTTTCTATCAATTGTTGGCGATAATCTTTGTCAATTCCAAGCGTTTGGGATGCTTCAATCAAATTGGTAAATAAGTCCCAAATCAGCGCCATATCGGAAGTGGAAGCGACGGAAACAGATTGCATTTGCCGTTGTAAATCATAAAAAACATTTTCCGGCGAGGTAGAAGGCGAGGTTATCAGATAACCGTTTTTGTCTTCTACCAACCAATCGAGAATGAAATCAGCCGCGCCTTTCATCAACGGATAGGCAGTATCTTTTAAGAATACCGTATCGCCCGTAAATCGAAAATGCTCAAAAAGATGTTGCGATACCCAAGCGCCGCCCATAGCCCAATTTGCCCAGGTCGGATCCCCTTTCCCCAGTCCTACCGGATTGGTTTGCGCCCAAATATCGGAATTGTGATTTACCGTCCACCCTTTCATGCCGTAGAAATTGCGGGTAGTTGCCCTGCCGTTTTCAGCCATGTGGGCTACTTGTTTCAGGAAAGGCTCGTGAAATTCCGGAAGGTTAGCGATTTCTACCGGCCAATAATTCATCTCGGCGTTGATATTGGTTGTATAATTTGAGCTCCAGGGCGGTCGTACATGGTTGTTCCAGATGCCTTGCAGGTTGGTGGCCGTTCCGCCGGGCCGGGAACTTGAAATCAACAGATAGCGGACGTATTGGAAATAAAGCGCTTCGAGCGCTTTGTCGCTGCCTCCCGCCAGATAATTGTCGAGTCGTTTGGATAAAGGCTGATTGATGACCGATGTTGTATCATGCAAGCCGAAAACCACCCGGTTGAAATAAGTTTGGTAATCTTTGACATGATTTGTTTTTAGTGTTTCGTAACTTTTTGCGGATGCTGCATCCAAGTAATCGATCGCTTTTATCCTTTCGTCGAGGCCTTCTTTGAACGGGTCTTTGTCAAATCCGTTGAAACTTGTTCCGGCTGATAAAAGCAAAACCGCTTGCGATGCGCCGGTTACTTTGATCGTGTCTTTGTCCGTTTCCATTTCTCCGTCTTTGGCAATTACTTTGGCCAATACTCTGAAACGCATGCCGGCATTTTCTTTATAGATAACCGGCGTATCATTTACATTGAGATAGTTCGGGTCGGCATGCGCCGGAGCTTTACCGCTCATTACGAGATTATTGTCGTCGTCGATGGAAATTTTGTATGGTAGCAGGCTGCTTAAGGAAATTGCAAAATTGAGCATCTTCTTTTTGCCGGCTTCGAACCGGATCACAATGACCTGATCGGGCGCTGAGGCAAAAACTTCGCGGGTATAAGTCGTCCCACCGGCTTTGAACCGGGTCGTTGCAACGGCATTATTCAAATTCAGATCGCGATAATAGTCTGAAACTTCGCCCGAATACTGCTGGTCGATATGCAAATCGCCGAGCGGTTCATACGATTCGGTATAATTCCCTTGCATATTTTTCAATAATGCATTTGCTTTGCCGTAATCTTCATTTTCGAGCGCTTTTCTGACCAACGGTAAATACTTTGGCGATTCAGGGTTAGGATTCAAATTCACAGGCCCGCCCGACCATAAAGTTTCTTCGTTCAACTGAATCAATTCCTTGCCGGGTAATCCGAAAATCATGGCTCCCAATCTTCCGTTACCGATGGGAAGGGCTTCGACCCACTCCTGAGCCGGCCGGTCGTACCAAAGTTTCAATGCCGGGTTTTCCTGCGCTTTCGGGCCGGAGCATCCTGCCAGCATATAACCGGCAGAGATGATAAGAATTAGTTTTTTAATCATAATTAATAATGAATAATAAATAGATTCACAAAATTAGTAAAACTTTTTGAATAAAAAACATTATCTTTGCCAACTTAAATATCTTGGAGTATGATTATGAAGAGGTGGTATTATTTGATCGGTTTATTGGCGTTGTTTTTCCCTGTTTCTGTTTTTGCTGTGCCGGCCTATCCAGGGTTGATAAAAATGAAACAACCGACAGGAGAAGAAATTTCAGTTTATTTAAAAGGAGATGAAAAAGTGCATTGGATGGAATCTCAGGATGGGTATTCACTGCTGTATGACAAAGAGAAGCGTATTGTTTATGCGACAACCGACGAAAAAGGGGATATGATTCCTTCTCCTTTCGTTTTTCAAGATAATTCATTACGTTCATCCGTCACCGATGAACAGTTAACGAATATTCCGAAAGGATTGAGATATAGCGCTTCGCAAATTAGCATGCTGAAAGGGATTTGGAAACTGACGAATAGTCAGGTCAAAAATACTTCTTTAAGGGCTGCGCAAGAAACTACCGTCCATGCAATTTGCACATTGGTTCAATTTCCCGATGTGCCATTTACGAAGACTATCGACGATTTCGAACAATTGTTGAATCAAGCCGGATACAGCACGGATGGAGCAAAAGGAAGCGTTCGGGATTATTATTATGAAGATTCTTACGGACAATTGAATTTGGTCGTCACTGTGGTAGGTATTTTTACTGCGCCTGATAGTATGAAGTATTACGGAGAAAACGTCGATAATTCTTCGATGAATATCGACCATATAATCGAATTGGCCGGACAAGCGGCTTCTTATGCCTTTAGTCAACCCGGCATCAATCCGGCAGATTTTGATAACAACAATGACGGTTATATCGATGCTTTTCATTTTATTTTTGCCGGCTATGGAGAAGAATCAGGCGGGAGTCCGGATGCTATATGGTCGCACGAAGTAAGTGGCTTTTCCCCCTTTTCGTTCAAAGGTAAATATTTGGATACTTATTCCTGCTCTTCCGAACTTCGGGATAATTCAGGTACCAGTATTACGCGTATCGGCGTAATCTGTCATGAAATGGCGCATATTTTCGGCATCCCCGACTTTTATGATACGGATGGCGATGACTCGGGCGGCGATTTTACAGGTACGGGTAAATGGGATTTAATGGCTGATGGAAGTTGGAATCCACTCTATTCTAACACTCCCCCTGATCTCGCAGGCGTATATCCTGCACATATCAATATGTATGCAAGAATACAATTAGGCTGGGTTAATCCGGTAATACTTAATTCCCCTCAAGATATTACCGATATGCCAAATTCGGCGGAAAATCCGGTTGCTTATATTTACAACAGTCCTGTCACGGGAGAATATTTTATCCTTGAAAACCGGCAACAGAAGGGATTTGACAGTTATGTACCCGGACACGGTTTGTTGATTTATCACGTGAGTTTGACGCAGGGTGATATTTCATCCAACCAAGTCAATAATACCTCTCCGCAAAAAATGTATCCGGTTTGCGCTTCTTCGACGTATAAAGTTCCCGCTACAACTCCGGCTTCTTACGGAAATATTAATTCCGCCGGTTGTCCTTTTCCCGGAACATCGAATAAAACGGCTTTTACGGATTCTTCAACGCCCTCGTCCATTACTTGGAGCGGAATGACTGCCAATGCACCGGTTACGGAAATCACTGAAAAGAACCAATTGGTTTCTTTCAAATTCATGCAGAATGGCGCCGATCCTGTATCCAATTTCACCGTAACTAAAAATGGTTCAAGTGTTTTATTGAAATGGAACAAACCCAATGATGGGGTATCGGGTTATAATATTTATCGAAACAATGCATTACTCATTAAACTGGCGGGTGCGGATAACACTTCATATACCCAGTATAATGTCGGCGCCGGAGATAATAATTATTGTGTAACGGCTTATTACACCCAAAACGAATCTGCTTATCGTTGTCAGGAAATCAATATAGGAGGAAGTAAAAACGGTTATCCCAGTGTGAGAAATTTACAAGCAACCGATAAGGATAATTCCGTCAATTTATCATGGGATTCTCCTGAGGCTAAGGAAGATTGGGTTACTCATTCCTCAAGCGTGAATAGTATTATTTATTATAATACGGTGAACTTCTCAACGGTTGTTCGTTTTACGGCAGATGAGATGAAGGATTTTGCAGGTACCTCATTGACACAGGTTAATTTCTATCTCTACAACAAGGCTTGCACCCATACGATACAGGTTTGGCAATTTACAAATCCAGATCCGCAAGGAAATTACGCCCCTCCCCTAACCCCGACTTATAGCCAAGTAGTAAAAAGTTCTACAACGCCGGGTGATGTGACCATTAATCTGGATACGCCTTTAAAAATACAGGCAGGGAAAGAACTATGGATAGGCATTAATTATCAGTTAAGTCCTATGACTTTTGTAACCGCTGTTGATGGAGGGCCAAAAGTTCCGAATCGGAATTTTTTAATAATAGATAAGACCTGGTACTTGACCAGCGATGCCGATGATGAAAATTTTTATATATCCGGCGGCTTGTTCATGACGGAGATGCCGTCAAAATATTCTATCTATCGCGATAATGTATTATTGAATAACTCTGTTGTTTCATCTTATTTGGATAAATTCGTTCCTACCGGAAGACACATTTATTGTGTTTCTGGGGTTTATAGCGGTGGGGAGTCGGAACAGACTTGCGTTCAATCTCCCTATATGACGGGCTGTGTGTCTGATATCGTCGTACAAGTTTGGGATGATGTCTTGTCGGTTGTCAATAATCCGGCTAATAATGGAGGCTATACTTTTACCAAGTATCAATGGTTCAAAAATGGAATGGCAATTCAGGGTGAAACTTCCGGAAATCTGTATTTAGTAAACGATCCGGACAAAGCAACGGCACAATATACTTGTCAAGTAACAACATCGACCGGCCAGGTGATGCAAACCTGCCCGACCTTGCTGACCTTGAGAGCTGCCTTAAGCGCTTATCCGAATCCAACGACAGGGAAGGTAGTTGTCAAAAGTCAGACACTTGAGCAAGGCGATAAGATAGATGTTTTCAATTCTACCGGTATGCTTGTAAAACATTTTTCAGCAAGTCCCCGGCAAACTGAAATTGACCTTGGGAATCAGCCGAAAGGCACTTACATTATAAAAGTGAATGGGGAACAAGTGAAAATAATTATTAAATAATTTAAGAATAAAATGAAATATTTATATATAATCTACGGCAAAGAATATAAAAATAAACACAAAGGCACGAAAGCACAGAGACACAAAGTCTTTATCTATTTTTTCCTTTGTGCCTTTATGTCTTTGTATCTTTGTGTTTAAAATTATTTTGTATGAAAAATATAAAGAAATATATAGTAATTATTGTTGCCTTATTGGCATGTCGTACCAATATTTTACAATCTCAATCGTATTACGGCAATGAATTTACCGTTTCGTTGGGAGCGGGAAGTTCAGCTTTGAAATATCAAATTGATCAAGGAACTCCGAAACCGGAATTAGGATGGCAAGCGGGTGCGGGTTATTCGCACTATTTCAGTAAAACGGTTGGCGTTTCTCTTGGTTTGGAAGCTGCGGCATACGGTAGTTCGATCGCGATGGGCGACATTTCGTTTGAACAACAGATTCAACCGCCTCCGGGATTGTCTGGCAGTTTTTCGTTAAAGTCAGATTACACCGGTTTAAAAGAAAAACAGACCGCTATCTTGCTGCAAATTCCTGTAATGCTTCAGTTTCAGTTCCCCATAAGTAATACGGGTTTTTTCTTTTTGGGAGCGGGGATTAAAGCAGGTCTCCCTGTTTCGTCAAAATGGAATCAGACCATTTCCACACTTACGACCACCGGTTTTTCCGATTATACGAATCAACAGTATTCAGATATGCCGAATCATGGATTTTCTACTTATTCCAATTTAACCCCATCCGGTAAGTTGGAATTGAAAAGTCCGGTTTCCTTTGCATTGGAAGGTGGCTTAAAATTTGAAATCGGAGAAGGAAAGTTTCTATATACCGGTCTTTTTCTCGATTATGGTTTAAACGATATTTATAAAGAGCCTGTTTTAAAAGCTAATCTGTTGGAGTATAACACCGATTCGCCTGCGGATTATATCCACAACAGCGTATTGACGGCCGGCCAGTTCTCCCTAAAAAACGGAATAAAACCCTTTGCTGTCGGTATAAAATTTAAGATTGGTTTTGGAATGGGTAAAACTTATTAAATAAAACTGATACCTTTGTACCTTTATATTTATTTATAAATTTATGGATATGAAGACTTTATATACGATTTTATTAGTAACGGTTAGTTTTTTCCCTGCCTGGTTACAGGCAAAACAAGTAAGCAGGGAAACTGCGCAGCAAGTAGCTGAAATGCAAGTTCGCTCTCACAATCAGTTGAGAAGCGATCAAACGCCTGTACTCAATCTGATTCATACAGAAACAATTGAAAGTAAAGCAACTAATGCTATATTAAAATCAGGCGCAATTACATCAACCGATGTTATTTATTATGTTTACAATGTTGAAGGTAATGGTTTTGTCATTGTTTCGGGCGATGATATTGCAGCGCCGATACTTGGTTATTCAGATTCAGGGGCGTATGATCCAAACAATTTACCGCCCAACTTCGTTTATTATATGAATTGCTTGGCACAGGAAATAAAGGAGGGAATAGCAAATAATATACCCCAAAGCGATGAAACAAAAGCACAATGGGATGCTTATTTAACTGGAAACTCTTTGGAAACTGCCGCTTCAAGTACGCCTTTATTAGATATTGAAGGCATAAAATGGGGTCAATCTGCTCCTTATAATGGGAAGTGCCCCTACTACCCAAAAAATCTAACTACTCAAACTGTTACGGGATGTGTTGCTACAGCAATGGCACAGATCATGCGGTATTATAAATATCCTAATCAAGGTAAGGGAATAGTTGGTCCTTATACTTCTTATAATATCAATTCAACTGATTCAATCCCAATCCCAAGTAAAAACCTTTCTCAATTCACTTATAACTGGAGTATCATGACTCCGACTTATCCTACTGCTGTTTATAATGAAAATGACCCTGCACAAAAGGCAGTTGCTTTATTGATGTATGATTGTGGAATAAGCGCATATACGCAATATGATATCCCGACAAATGGGAGTGGAGCTACTGATTGGGATGCAGGCTATGCTTTAATCAACAACTTTAACTATAGTAAAGGAATGACTTTCAAACAACGGATGTTTTATTCCAATGCACAGTGGGATGCCTTGTTAAAAACAGAAATAGATGCAGGACGACCGGTATTTTATGCCGGAACGGATACAAATAAAAAAACGGGTCATGCTTTTGTTTGCGATGGATATGATAGTAGTAATAAATTCCATTTCAATTGGGGATGGAATGGGGCACTACAAGGTACCAATTTACTAACCACTGCTATAAATGTTTCCGGATCTCAATATAATAGTTCTCAGGAAATATTAGCTGGTATTAGTAATATTAGCGGTGCAACTAATTATGAAATAGTTTTAGATGGAGGAGACGCATCATATCCAATGATATTTACTTTTTCAAAAAGTCAAGTGATTAATAATTCAATAGACACCTTCACTGTTAATGCAAACTATTATTTCAACATCGGTTTTAATCCGCTTAAAGGTTATCCCGGAGTGGCTTTATATAATCAAACCAATCATTTGGTAAGGATTCTTTCAATTACCACTACGTCCTATAATCTGACAATAACGGACAGCAACGGAAATCTCAGTGGAAATGGTTTTAGCTTTAAAAATATTAAAATACCTTCATCAGTTTCCCCCGGTAATTATTTTATTAAACCGATAGTGATTAATTCTGTTTCTAACGATACTATACCGGTTCATTTATATTCAACATTTTCTGATAATACTCTTATCGTAAAGGGAAATGGAACCGGACTGGGAGAAATTAATTCGACTCCGAAAGTAAATGTATATGAAGCCAATGGTCTTATTCGGATAATGTCCGGCGCTTCCAATCAGATAAAAGAAATAGAAATATACAATCTGCAAGGCAGTTTGATTTACAAAGAAGATTCTATTAACCTTATTTCATATACAGTTAATAGAAAACTGCCGGCTGGAGCGTATATTGTAAAAGTGATATTAGAAAAAAATACTGATAGTGTTAAACTTATTTTACATTAAATAAATGAAGATTTGCTTTTACATCAACTATCACACAATTTGGGGACAATCCATTTATATTACGGGTTCACTCCCTGAATTGGGCGAATGGAACAACAACCACGCCAAAGAAATGCGCTATACCGAAGATGGTAATTGGTCTTTGGAAATAGAATTGCCGGACGAACCAATTGATTTTGAATACAAATATTTCTTGTCTGCCGGTAAAAATAGGCTTTTTGAAGAATGGCAAAAAACTCACAAACAGTCCATTACCGATGTGAAGAAGAATTACCGCTTGATGGATAGCTGGTTAAATCGTCCGCAAAATATGGCTTTCTACTCGTCGGCTTTTACCAAGAGTTGGTTTCCGCGCACGATTCAAGAAGATGATAAATCAAAGGCCAAAACTAAATTCAAGCAAGTCGTTCAAATTAAAGTTTTTGCTCCTGAAATAAACAATGACCAATCGCTCGTCATCGTTGGAAATAATTCGGAATTGGGTGATTGGAACACTGAAAAAGCCCCGGTTTTGGATGATCATAATTTCCCCGAATGGTCTATCGAATTGGATGCGACTGAGTGGACAAATAAAGTCGAATATAAATTTTGTATCATCGACCGAAAAAATAAGTCTGTAATTCGTTGGGAAACAGGAGAAAATCGAATATTATCCATTCCCGATTCAAAGAAAAACGAAACGGTTATTGTTTCGGGATTGCAGTTTAGGGACGAAGATTTTGAGTGGAGATGTGCAGGAACGGTTATTCCGGTCTTTGCGCTCAGGTCGAAACACGATTTTGGCATCGGCGACTTTGCAGACCTAAAAACCTTTATTGATTGGCTAAGCCAAACTTCTCAAAAGATTTTGCAAATTTTGCCGATAAACGATACAACTCAGACACATACTTGGTTGGATTCGTATCCTTACAATGCGATTTCGATTTTTGCCTTGCATCCGGTTTATTTGCGACTTGACCGGATGGGAAAACTGGACGATTCCGGAAGAAATTCTTTTTACTTAGAAAAACAGGAAGAATTAAACAAACTGGATGTAGTGGACTATGAACAGGTTGAACATTACAAATGGATGTTTTTTCGTGAAATTTTCAATCAGGAAGGAGAAAAAACCTTAAACTCCGAAGCATTTGCAGAATTTTTCAACCATAATAAAGATTGGCTCGTTCCGTATGCCGCTTATTCATACCTTCGCGATAAAAATAATACTTCCGATTTTAACTTATGGGGCGATTATAAAATATATAACAAGAACGGGATTGAAAAATTATGCGCTTCCGGTACACCTCAATATAAAGAAATTGCATTGTATTATTATCTCCAGTTTCATTTGCATAACCAATTGTCGGAAGTAAGAAATTATGCATATTCCAAAGGTATAGTGTTAAAAGGAGATATCCCCATCGGCATCAGCCGGACGAGTATCGAAGCATGGACGGAGCCTGATTTTTTCAACATGCAATATCAAACCGGCGCTCCTCCGGACGATTTTTCACGGACAGGACAGAATTGGGGTTTTCCAACCTACAATTGGAAAGAAATGGAAGCCGACGAATTTGGTTGGTGGAAAAAACGCTTCGGTAAAATGTCGGATTATTTCGACGCTTACCGTATCGACCATATTTTGGGATTTTTCAGGATTTGGGAAATTCCGGAAAGTTCGGTGCAGGGACTTTTGGGTTACTTTAATCCTGCTCTACCGCTATCCGTCGAAGAAATACAATCCGCCGGATTCAATTTCCAATACGGACGTTTTACAATTGCCCATATTAATGAATCTTTTTTACCCGAACTGTTTGGTGATTATGCGCAAGAAGTTTGCCAAGTTTATCTTGGAAAAATGTCTCCTCAACATTTTGCTCTGAAAGAGCAATTTAATACGCAACAGAAAATAAAAGCGAAATTTTCCGGTAAAATGAATGAAAAAAAACGGATTATTCGTGATGGGCTTTATGCCATTTGCAATGAAGTTTTATTTATTAGGGATAAGCAACATTTCGACCGTTTTCATCCACGTATTTCAGCTTCTTCCTCTTTTATTTACAGAGAATTGACCGGTGGCGATCGGCAAGCCTTCGACAATCTGTACTGGGATTATTTTTACCGGCGTCACAACATCTTTTGGGGAGAACAAGGCTATAATAAGTTAGCGCTACTCACTTCAACTACTGAAATGCTCACTTGCGGCGAAGATTTGGGAATGATTCCCGAATGTGTTCCTAAGGTAATGAACCAATTGCAGATTTTCAGTTTGGAAATAGAAAGAATGCCTAAAGACCCGAAGGTGGAATTTGGCGATTTGTGGAAATTTCCTTATCATTCGGTATGTACGACTTCTACGCACGATATGGATACGATTCGTATGTGGTGGAAAGAAAATCCCGGAAGGACGCAAAGATATTACAATCAAGTTCTGCATTTTTGGGGCGCTGCTCCGGCTGAATGTTCGCCGGAAATCTGTAACCGGATTCTCTATAATCATTTGAGTACCCGTTCTATGCTGACAATCATTCCTTTGCAGGATTGGCTATCTATTGATGAATGTCTTCGCCGGACTAACGCAAACGAAGAAAGAATCAACATTCCTGCTGATCCGCATCATTACTGGAGATACAGAATGCATCTCCTTATAGAAGAATTAATGGATGCAAAGGAGTTAAACAACCGAATAAAAGATTTGATTAGAAATACCGGAAGATGAAATTCAAATTAATTGAGCATCTTACAAGTTCCATTGAATATGGCGCCGGCCTCAATATCAATATATTTTGCCACTATTTCTCCGGTAAACCGAACAGATGATTTTAAACTGGCTGTTTCATAAATGGTGATATTTCCTAAGATAGTACCCAGTAAGTCGGTATTTTGGCATTGGATATTTCCAACGATTTCAGCCTGAGGCCCAACTACAACCTTACCGGTACATTCAATATCTCCTTCTAATTTTCCGTCGATTCGGAAATCTTCTTCCGCTTTGATGTTCCCCTTTACAAAAGTACCCACTGCTAAAGCATTATGAGCTATTCCCGAAGAAACTGTTTCTTTATTCCAACTTTTCATATTTCGTTCAATTATTCATGCAAAAATACAATATATTTGCTAAAAAGCAAACTAAAATCTATATTTGTAAAAAAATAATTCTTTTATGGATTACATTGAACTGAAAAATATGATATTTCATGCTCATCATGGGGTTTCAGAGCAAGAAAAAAAAGTGGGAAATACATTCACTGTGAGTCTTAAATTGTATTTGAATTTAATTCCTGCCGGCAAATCCGATCGATTGGAAGATACCATAAATTATGCAGAAGTCTTTGAAATAGTCAAAAAAGAAATGGCTATACCATCCAATTTGTTGGAACATGTTGCAAGCAGAATTATTCGGGCCATCCTACAAACTTTTCCTCAAATTGTGAAAATCCAAATCAGGCTGGCAAAAATGCGACCGCCGGTAAATGGAGAAATGGAGGAAGCGGCAGTTATTTTATTAGATAGGTTATGAAAAAGGGGATAAAAGTAATTTACAACGACATAATTCCTTTCAGAGGTTTTTTGGCGATTAATCTGTTTGGATATATTTTTGCCCGCAAAGGCGCTCATCTTACACATACTTGCATTTTACATGAGCAGATTCACACAGCGCAAATTAAGGAATTATTGTATGTACCTTTTTATCTATTTTATTTTTTAGAATGGATTCTAAAGCTGTTTAAATATGGCTTAAAGAGTTATTATAATGTATCGTTTGAGCGCGAAGCATTTAGCAATGAGAATGACTCTTTGTACTTGCATCACAGGAAAGGATTTGCTTTCTTAAAATATCTGTGAAAAATTCTTTAGTCGATCAAATCGTTTTTTATTGTTTCTTTACGCTGAAAATTAATTGTTAAAATGAACTCAAAGTACAGGCGAAAACCATTCATGCCGCCAAATGTTATTTTTTCACCCACTTCAAAGTCTTCCCCATCTCTGTTTTTACGAAATAGATTCCTGCAGGCAAATGACCGACTGCAATGGTTTCAGTTTCGCTCTTGACTTGACGAGTTAGTATAAGCTGTCCACTAATGTTGTAGAGCCAAATCGTTTCGTTGTTCTGCAAGCCTGAAACAGTGATGGTTTCGGAAGCGGGATTGGGATAAACCATAATATCGGAATGCTGCAATTCAATTATCCCGGTGTACGACGGATCGTATTCATAAGCGCCTACGCTGATTTTACCGTTGGTTGTTCTTGGTTTTCCGTCAAGATCGGGATAGTTGAGTACCCAGTTAGATAAATTTGCGAGACTTCCGGCATTGATATATTGTGAACCGGCTTTCAAATGGTAATCGTTTGCTTTCGGATTTACAAAATTCTGCTCCAAATTGGAATCTTCGGTAATGCAGTTATAATAATGGCCTCCATCAGTATTAATATTCTCTGTTGAGTTCTTAATTATGGTTGACCCATAAGCGTTTGCAGGAGAAAAATATGCATAATTATAAACCCCGCTTCCTCTTTTATCATTTCCAGAAAGACTATTATTTGTAACACAACAGTTAATTACACTTCCTCCATCATTATAAATACCTCCTCCATAAGAATGTTCAACACTTCTTGAATAACTATTTGATATACAGGAATTTCCTGATACAATACAATTTACTACCTCTCTCCCCCAATTATAAATTCCGCCACCATCGGCCTCAGCTCTCTTATGTCCCCATGGATCGTTTATTTCACAAATATTATTTGTTATAGTGCAATTAATCACAGTTCCATTATCGTTGTAAATTCCTCCGCCTTTAACATAATATGAGTATGCAATTATAGAATAAGGTGTTATATAATAAGCCTTATTGTTTGTTATTTTGCTATTGCTCACAGTTCCCATATAATTTCTTATTCCACTCTGAAGAACTGAACTACTGCCATCGGCATTGACATTATCACGGATAATACAATTATTGACGGTTGCTGTTCTGGAAAAACAGTAAGCATTAATACCGACAATTCCATTCATTACGGTAAATCCATCGAATAACGTTTCTATATCTATAGCATTATTATAGTCATATCCCATTTCAACCACTATATTAGCCTTTTCCGTTGCGGACAATTTCCCGCTAAGAATTGTTTCGTTTGTAAATTCCCAAGCTTCAGTTTTTCCGTTTTTATCCATATCTGATTTAATACGACTCTCAATACTGGTTTCGTTTCCTGCAAAACCACCATATAGATTTACGCCATCTTTCATTATAAAACTTTTACTGTTCGATAAACCAGTTCTTGTAGGATAAAAAGTACCTGCCGCCACCCATACTTCATCTCCGGCAACAGCTTTATCAATCATATCTTGGATATTTCCTGCGGCTTTAGCCCAAGATGTTCCGTCGCCGGTACCATTTACCTTTACGTAATAAATGGTTTTTGCATTTAATGCAGTGAAATTCATCATAACCGCCATGCAGGCTATGATTGTTGTTAAAAGTAAATTTTTTGTTTTCATATCTGTATAAATTTTATGTGAGAATAATGATTTTTATGGAACAAAATTATGATGAAAAATGTATGCATTTATCCCCTGATGTAGTGATAAACGTATTATTTTTTCAAAAATTTCAAAACCTTCCCCATCTCAGTTTTTGCAAAATAGATTCCTGCCGGCAAATGACTGACTGCAATGGTTTCCTTTTCGCCTGTAGCTTTGCGGGTAAGCAATAATTGACCATTGAGGTTGTAGAGCCGAATCG
>Ga0209629_10000496_pt1 | contig 21660 bp, 22 predicted proteins | sample TergutCu122P5_FD_187286 | JGI IMG/M metagenome (GOLD analysis project Ga0209629, IMG submission 187286) | Cubitermes ugandensis P5 segment gut microbial communities from Kakamega Forest, Kenya - Cu122 P5 (SPAdes) (version 2) | ecosystem: Host-associated > Arthropoda: Insects > Digestive system...
CTGGTCACGCCCGCCCAGCGATGGCTGGCGGCGAACCGCTCGCGCTGGGACCTGGCGCAGATGGCGCTGGCGCAAAGCAGCCGCGCACGCGCCGCGCGGCGCCTGGCGGCCTGGTGGCGCGACCTGCTGCACGCGCCGCTGTGGCAGCCGGCGCGCTGGGGACTGGCGCTGCTGCTGCTGGTCAACCTGATTGGACTCAATACCCGCGCTTGGCACGAGAAAAACGACCTGATCGCCCGCCGCGCGCAAATCGCCGCCACCCTGACCGCCACATTTCCGCAAGTCAGGGTAATCGTCGACGCGCCGGCACAAATGGCGCGCGAGGTGCGGCAGCTGCGCCAAGCCACCGGCAGCGCGTCGCCGCGCGATCTGGAACCGATGCTGGCGGCCTGGGCAGGCGTGAACGAGGCCACCGCGCCCACCGCCATCGAATACAGTTCCGGCCAATTGCGCCTGACCGACGTGAAACTGACCGCCGACCAAATCACACAAGCCAACCAGCGCCTGCGGCCACAAGGCTATCAACTCAAAACCGATAGCGCGGCCTTGGTGCTGCGCGCACTGGATGAATGAAGGTTTCTGACATGGCCGCCGACACCCTTGCCCCCACAACCGCTTGGCGTGCGCTTTGGCAACGCCTGGCGGCGCGCGAGCGCGTGGCGGTCGCGCTGGCGGCCGTCTTGGTGGGCGTGGGACTGGTGTGGGGACTGTTGCTTGCCCCGGCGCTGGCCACGCTGCGCCAAGCCGAGCAGGAACGCCTCCATCTGGCCGCGCAAGCGCAGCAAATGCAGCGCCTGGCCAGGCAGGCCGAGGCGCTCAAGGCGCTGCCGCAACCAAATGCCGCCGATGCGCTGCGCGCGCTGCAAACCGCCACCGAACAGCGGTTCGGCCAAGCCGCCAAACTGACCACGCAAGGCGACCACGCCAGCGTCACGCTGACCCGCGTGAACGCGGCGCAACTGAGCGCGTGGCTGGCCGACGTGCGCGCCAATGCGCGGGCCACGGTACAGGAAATGCGCTTGACCCGCGACCCGTCGACCCCGTCAAACGCCGCGCCGCTATGGAGCGGCACGCTATCGCTGGCCGGGCCCCCGTCATGACCCGCCGCCCGGTTCCGGCCCGGCTGGGCATCGTCAGCGCCATGCGCGAGGAACTGGCGGCGGTACTTGAACGCATCACCGGCACGCACTGCCGGCGCGCCGCCGGGCGTGATTTCTACGCCGGCTGCTGGCACGGACGCGAGGTGGTGGCGGTGCTCTCGCGCATGGGCAAGGTAGCGGCGGCAACCACGGCCACGGCGCTGATCGAATCCTTTGGCGTCACCGAAATCGTATTCACCGGCGTCGCCGGCGGCCTGGGACCAGGCGTAAAAATCGGCGACGTGGTGGTGGCGCGCGACTTTCTGCAATACGACCTGGACGCCTCGCCCCTGTGTCCCCGCTACGAAGTGCCGCTGTACCACCGCGCGCGTTTTCCCGCCGACGCGCGGCTTGCGTGTCGGCTGGCGCTGGCAGCCGCCGGTGCGCTGGCCGACCCGGCGCAGTTGCTGGGTGGCCATGCACCGCTGCGGCAATTCGGCCTGACCAGTCCGGTGGTGCACCAGGGCCTGGTCATCAGCGGCGACCGGTTCATCGCCACCGGCGAAGACAGCGCCGCGCTGCGCGGCGCGCTGCCCGATGCCCTGGCGGTGGAAATGGAAGGCGCGGCCATCGCCCAGGTGTGTCACGACTATGGCGTGCCGCTGGCCGCCGTGCGCATCATCTCCGATCGCGCCGACGATGCCGCGCACATCGATTTCACCCGGTTCGTCACCGGGGTGGCAAGCCGTTACAGCGCGGCAATCATCGACGCCTTCGTGTCATCGCCGCCGCAACGCGCAGCGTTGGATCCTGGACGATTGAATAGATAAAAACCGCTACCTGCTGTTGTTCGCCGCGCGTCGCACGGCGAACGCCCGGTTTTTACCGAAACTTCGGCAAATTGATTTTCATCGGCACCCCCATGCGGTAGTTGATGAGCGCCTGTTGCGCGATGGAGAGCAGGTTGTTGGTGATGTAGTACAGCACCAGCCCGGCAGGAAAGAAGAAGAACATGACGCTGAAGATCAGCGGCATCAGCCACATCATCTTGGCCTGCACGGGGTCGGGCGGCAATGGGTTGAGCGCGGTTTGCAGCACCATGGAGAGCGTCATGATGACGGGCAGAATGAAGTACGGGTCGCGCACCGAAAGGTCTTGAATCCAGCCCAGCCACGGCGCGCCGCGCATCTCGACCGACGACAGCAGCACCCAGTACAGCGCGATGAATATGGGAATAGGAATGACCATGGGCAGGCAGCCGCCCAGCGGATTGACTTTTTCTTCGCGGTAGATGCGCATCATTTCGCGCTGCATCTGCGCCGGGTCGTCCTTGTAGTTTTCGCGCAGGGCCATGATGCGCGGGTTGAGCGCCTTCATTTTGGCCATGCTGGCGTAGGCTTTGGCGCTGGGCCAGAGCAGTACGATTTTGATGAGCAGCACCAGCGCGACGATGGACCAGCCCCAGTTGCCGAGAACACTGTGGATTTCATCGAGCAACCAGTACAGCGGCTTGGCCAGGATGGTGACCCAGCCGTAGTCCTTGACCAGATCCAGCCCCGGCGTGGTGGCGGCGAGGGTTTTTTCCAGTTGCGGACCGATGAACAGCGTATTGCTGACGGCCTGGCTGGCGCCGGGCGCGCCGCTGTCCAGCGGCACGATCATGCCGGCGGCGTAAAGGCCATCGCCAAGCTTGCGCGCAAAGTTCTGGTGCGTTACCCCGCTGCCGGACGCGATCCAGGCGCTGGCAAAGTAGTGCTGCACCATCGCCACGTAGCCGTCCGCCGAGGAAGGCTCGAAACTGGGGCTGCCCTTGTCGATGTCCTTGAACGCTACCTTCTGGTACTTTTTGGCGCTGGTATAAAAAGCCGGGCCGGTAAAAGTGAAATAAAACCGTGTTGCACCGGGGGGATCGCCGCCGTCGCGCACCAGTTGCAGATACAACTCGGGTTTGACCGGAGCGGCGCCAGCATGGATGACCTCGTGCTTGACCGCGATGGTGTAAGCGCCGCGCTTGAAGGTATAGGTCTTGACCAGCTTGAGGCCGCCGACCTCGGGCGACTCGAACCGAATCTGCATCTCCTGCGCATCGGCGGCCAATTGGCGCGGGCCGGAGAAGGTCATGGGCGTTTTGTGGGTGGGCAGCGCCGCTCCGCTCGCACTGTCGATCAGTCCCGATTGCACCAGGTACGTGCGCTGCGCGCTGTCGTCGAGCAGCACGAAAGGCTGCGGATCGCCCGAATCGGTCGGGTATTTGAGAAATTCGCTTCTGACGATGCTGCCGCCCTCGGTGTCGAAGGTCAGGCGCAGCACGTCGGTGCTGACGGTGATGCGCTCGCGCGGCGCGGCGAGCGTGGCGCTGGCGGAAGCGCTGGCCGTGGCTGACGGCACGGCCACCGCCGCCGCGCCGGGCGCACCGGATGCGCCCTGGGCAGGCGCGGCAGCCGTCGACGCGGGGCGCGAGTGAAAGAAGGTTGGCTCACGGCCGTTGTAGACCTGCCATTGATCCCACAGCATCACCAGCGAAAGTAAGAAAATGACCAGGAGGATGGTGCGGCGAATATCGTTCATGGCAACGTTTGGGTGGTCGAATCAGCCGCCGGATCGGTTCGGCGGCGTAGCAGGCCGGTGAACAGGCGCGGCAGCTGCCAAGGTTGGTCGGGCACCGGATCGTGTCCGCCCGCGCAGCCCGGATGGCAGCGCGCGATGCGCGCCAGCGTCAGATAGCTGCCCGCCGCCGCGCCGTGCCGTTCCAGCGCCGCCAGGGCGTAGCGCGAGCAGGTCGGCTCGAACCGGCAGCCTTGGCCGATCCAAGGTGAAAACAGCAATTGATAGACCCGGATCAAGCCCATCAACATGCGGGTCATGGCGTTGGGACGCTTCATGCCGATGCCAGCAGGGTCAGCAGTTCGCCGCGTACCGCGCGCCGCAACGCGAGCGAAGCGGCGCTGGGAAATTTCGCCGCGTCAAAACCCGCACGCAACCGGATCAAGTGCGCCCCGGCGGGCAAAGGCGCGGAGGACTGGCCGAACACGGCGTAGATCTGGCGGCGCATCAGGTTGCGGGTCACGGCACGGCGCGCCCAGCGTTTGGGCGTCATGGCGCCGATCCAGACCGCGCCGGGCGGCGCAAACAGCGCCGCCACTTCCGGCGCCGCGGCGCCGGCGTGCAAGCCTTCGCGCGGCGGACTCCAGCAGTGCAGCGCGAAATGCGGGCTGCGCGCGACCGGGCGCGTCGAAAGCAGCGCCTGGAATTGGGCACGATCGCGCAGCCGCCGCCAAGCCGCCGCCATGACACGGGTCGTCAAACCGCCAGACGTTTACGGCCCTTGGCGCGGCGCGCATTGATGACGGCGCGGCCGCCGCGCGTTTTCATGCGGATCAAAAAACCATGCGTGCGCGCACGCCGGATTTTGGAGGGCTGGTAAGTGCGTTTCATGACAATTCCTCGAACGGGGCTCGTTCCTCAACCGAGAATCGAGCCGGGTTGCCGGGCGCAATGCCGGGAAAACTGAGTATTATCGCCTATTTGTTGGGCGCGCCGGCCATGCGGGGCTTCAAGCCCCTGCCGGCAAAACCGCCGGGCAGGTCAAGGGGACTGGGCGGGCTTTGCCACACAGCTGGAATGGCTGCATGTACACATCCGGATGCGTGTGATACTACTGCCTCATGATCTGCCACTTGCTTCATGAATCTCAAGCAACTGGAATACTTTGTTCGCGTGGCTGAGCTCGGCAGTTTCAGCAAGGCCGCGCTGGTGCTTGATGTGGCCCAACCCGCCATCTCGCGCCATGTGCGGCAGCTCGAAACCGATCTGCGAGTTCAACTGCTCACGCGCACGGGACGGGGCGTTGCGCTCACCGAAGCCGGCAAGCGCCTGTTCGATCACGGCATCAACATCCTGCAACTGGTGGTACGCGCCGCGAACGATATCGAAGCGACGCGCGACGAGCCTTCGGGGCGTATCGTCATCGGCCTGCCGCCGAGCATGAGCCGGCATCTGACGCTGCCGCTGGTCGAAAGTTTCCAGCGTACCTTGCCCAAGGTGCATCTGGTCACGGTCGAGGGTCTGTCATCTCATCTGATCGAATGGATCGCCACCGGCCGGGTCGATGTCGGCCTGGTTATGAATCCGCAACCCAACCCGTCGATCGAGATCACCCCCGTATTCGATGAGCCGCTGGGGCTGGTCAGCCGGGCGGCGGTGCGGCGGCAGGCCAAATCGCTGCCGTTTTTACGCTTGTGCGACTTTCCGCTGGTCCTGCCGGAACGCACCCACGCCATCCGCAGGCTGGTTGAAACCCAGGCGGCGCTGTCCGGCCTCAAGTTCAACATCGTGCTTGAGGTATCCAGCGTTTCTTCCATCCTCGATCTGGTCAGCGCGGGCTATGGCCATGCGGTATTGCCGCGAACGGCGCTGACGACGCGGGACACGCAAAACGCCTTTGTGTTCCGGCCTTTGGTCAAACCGGCGTTGAGCACCATGCTTTGCCTGGCTGTTTCGGCACGCAAGCCAGTCACACCGCTGGGACGTCAGAGCGCGCGTCTGCTGCAGGGACTGGTGGCCACCTTTCTCCGCGGCGCACCCCGTAAGCCCATAGTTCTCGATCCACAGTCCTGACTCAGCTGACTCAGGGCCTATTAAAAAGCCAACAATTTGTTGTACTTTCACGATGCCTCTTGGAACAGCACAAGAAAAACCCGCAACACCTGGGAGGCATGCGGGTTTTGAGGCTTCTTGGAATGTGTCCTTGGTGGGTGATACAGGGATCGAACCTGTGGCCCCTGCCGTGTGAAGGCAGTGCTCTACCGCTGAGCTAATCACCCATGCGCGTGAACGTCAAACATACCGCGCGAAACTTTTAATTATAAGTCTAATCCTTTTCTGGCTATTGATCAGGCGCTGCCGGAGTCACGCGGTTCCAGCTTGCGCCACAAGGTCTTGCCGCCGCTGACCTGGTCGAGGTCGTCCAAAGCTGCCGTGTGCCGCGCGGCTTCTTCGGCGTTGGCGTACAGCACGGGCAGGTCGAAAGCAGTCAGATCAATGTGCGGCGCATCACCGGATGCCCCCTGGCCGACCTCGCCCAGGTCGATCAGCAACGCTTCCTGCCCGCGCGTGAGATTGATGTAAACATCGGCCAGCAGTTCAGCGTCCAGCAGCGCGCCGTGCAATGTGCGGCCCGAGTTGTCGACCTCCAGCCGTTCGCACAGCGCGTCGAGGCTGTTGCGCTTGCCGGGATACGCCTCCTTGGCCATGACCAGCGTGTCGATGATGTCGGCGACGTGGCTGGTAATGGGCGCCTGACCGATGCGCTCAAGTTCCTTGTCGAGAAAGCCCACATCGAACGGCGCGTTGTGGATGATAAGTTCGGCGCCGCGCAGATAGTCCAGCAGGTCGGCGGCGACTTCGGCGAATTTGGGTTTGTCGCGCAGAAATTCGTCGCTGATGCCGTGGATGCGCAGCGCTTCTTCCTCGCTTTTGCGCTCGGGGTTGAGGTAGTAGTGCCGGTTGTTGCCGGACAGCCGCCGGCCGATCAGCTCGACGCAGCCGATTTCGATGATGCGGTCGCCGTTTTCCGCCGACAGACCGGTGGTTTCGGTGTCCAGCACGATCTGGCGGGCGGCTTGGGATGGGTGCTGCGCGGCGGTGGTCATTGGTTTTTTTCCTTGGCGTGGTTGACGGAGTAGCGCGGAATTTCCACGGTCAGGTCTTCGCGTCCGACAATGGCCTGGCACGACAGACGCGATTGCGGCGTGAGGCCCCAGGCGCAGTCAAGCAGGTCCTCCTCCTGCTCATCGGGCGGGGACAGTGATGCGTAGCCCTGGCGCACGATGACGTGGCAGGTGGAGCAAGCGCAGCTCATTTCGCAGGCGTGTTCGAGGGCGATGCCGTGTTCCAGCAGCGCCTCGCATATAGAGTCGCCCGCATGGGCCTGGATGTCGGCGCCCGCAGGCGCGTACTCGGGGTGGGGAAGGACTTTGATCGCGGGCATGGCTCTTAGAACCTGTTCATACACAATCCTAAACCGTTATCCGCCCCAGCGTTCACATCCGCAGCGCACGACTTCGTGCAGGCTGCGGGTTTCATCCCAGGTTGAACGGATCCACCGCGCATCGGTGTCCCGCGCGCGCGCCGCTTGGCGCACATGGTCGAGCGCGGCTTCGCTGGCCAGCGCCTGGGCGTGCGGGGCCAATACCTGGGCGGTTTGCAGGATGTGCTCGGCCAGCATGACGCGGGCGCCGCCGTTGGCCGGGTCGGCATATTCCCCCGCCAGCCCGAAGCGGCACGCCTGGAAACGGTTGAAGGTGTAGACCAGGTAGTCATCTTCGTCCGGCGCGAAGGGACGTTCAAGCAGCAGCCAGTGGCTCAGCGCCTGGATATAGGCCGCAATGACGGCGGCCTGCTCGACCGTCAACGGCGTGTCCATGACGCGCACTTCAACAGTGCCGAATTCGGGTTTGGGGCGGATGTCCCAATAAAAGTCTTTCATGTTCTCGATGACCCCGGTGGCGCGCATTTTCTCGAAGTAGGCGCTGAAGGCTTCCCACGTGAGCACGAACGGCGCACGGCCCGACATGGGAAACGCGCTGATCGAATTGAGCCGGGCCGAGGCAAAGCAGGTATCGACCCCCTGGACGAACGGCGATGATGCGGCCAGCGCGATGAAGTGCGGTACGTAACGCGACAAGGCGTGCAGCAGGTACAACGCGTCGTCCGGATTCGGGCAGCCCAGGTGGACGTGCTGGCCGAACACGGTGAACTGCTTGGCCAGATAGCCGTACAGATCGGAGAGGAAACGGTAGCGCGGCGAGTCCGAAATGGTGCGCTGGCTCCAGTGCTGAAACGGGTGCGTGCCGCCGCCGCACAGGCCGATGTTCAGCGCCGTGGCGGCCTCGGCCATGCAGTCGCGGAGCTGGCGCAACTGTCCCAGCGCCTCGCCGTGGCTGTGGCAAATGCCGGTGGCGATTTCGATCATGGAGTCGGTGATTTCCTGTTTGATTTCACCGGGATACTCGCGGTTTTTGAGCGCCCGCAGCAGATCGGCCGAGACCGGTGCAAGGTCATAGTCGTGGCGGTTGACCAGTTGCAGCTCCAGCTCGATGCCGAAGGTCAGCGCTTGCGATGCGACAAATGGTTCGAGCGGCATGGTCCGTCATCCCCCGTTTTCGGGCCGCGCCTCGCGCACCCAGCGCAGCGAACGCGCAACCAGAACAGGGGCGGCGACGTGTTCAATGGCGAGCGTGCACAAAATGATGGCGCTCAGCAGCGTTCCGGTTTCCGGCAGTGACACGACGCTATCGTGCATCAACAGCCATGCAAGCCCCGACATCGGTCCCAGCGCCAGACCCAGCGTGACATTTTGCCGCATCGACAGCCCCGACAGCGGCCCGAGCGCCACCGTGCCGGCCAGCTTGGCGATCCGGCGCACCAGCACCAGCGTAACCGCCGCCGCGCCACCGATGGCCCAGTCCGACATTTGCAGCGGCAGGCCGAGCGAGACGATCATCACCACAATCAAGATACTGCCGGCGCTGCCGAAGTGCGCCGGCCATACGTGCGGGCGATTGTCCTGATGCTTGAAGATCACACCCGCCAGCAGCAGCGTGAGCGGCACCGACAGCCTGAACAGCTTGACCAGCCCCAGGGTCAGCAACACCAGGCCGACCAGCACCAGAAACGCATAGTGATCCTCGCCCGCCATACGCCGGTAAAGCGCGTGCCCGGCCTTGCCCACGGCCCATGCCAGCGCCGCCGACCCGGCCAGCAGATACAGCGGGTACGTCAGGGCCACGCCCCAATGCCCGTACTCACCTTGCAGCCAGCCGATGGTCAGGGGCGCCAGGGCGCTGGCGTAGATGCTGTTGAGCCCGCCCAGCAGCAGCAGGCGTTCGGTCACCTGCCCTTCGGAGCGCAATTCGTTTTTCAATTGCAGCAGTATCGTGGGTGAAGTGGCCACGGCAATGGCTCCGGCCACCGCCGCCACCGGCGCGGCCACGCCGACAGCCCGCAGCGCCCAGATCACCAGGCCCCAGGTCAGCAAGCTTTCCAAACCGCTGGTCAACAGCAGCCAGCGGTTGGCGCGCAGCCAGCCAAAGGACAGCCGGTTGCCCAGCTCGAACAAGGTCAGCGCCAGCGCCATTTCGATCAGCATCTGGGTCTGCTCCAGCATGTCGGCATCGATCAGCGGCTGGCCCAGCGCTCCCGCGGCCAGCCCGGCTGCCGCATAGCCGACGATGCGCGGAAGCTTGAGGAATATGCGCACCAGTTCGCCGCATGAAGCGGCCGCAGCCAGCGCCAACCCGATCCAGAACAGGCCGCCGGGCATCAGCGGCCACGCCGGAAAGAGGTTTTGCAGACCAGTCATGAGGGGTATGGTAGTGCAAGCCTCTACCCGGAAACCGGAGACCGGACAAAAGTCTGCACGCAATTCACCCAGGTATGTTCAGCTTATCCTTGACGCAGAACAAAGCCCCGGTCATTTCCGGGTACCCTACGCCTATTCCTGAAAGAAACAACCTCCGCCATGTCGATTGAACCTTCCGTACTGACCGCTGCGCTCAACGCCGCTTTGACCCGTGAGCTCCAGACGCTGGGCGCATCCGCGGACAGCGTCCCCAAAATTGCCGTTATCCGCGACCTGAACGCGGCGGGCGGCGCCGCCTCGTTCACGGTTGAACTGGGCTTTCCCGCCGCACGCGCGGCATCGGACCTGCAAGCAGCCCTTGCCGCCGCTGCCCGCGCCGTGCCAGGCGTGGCGGAGGTGTCGATGCGGATCGAAAACCGCATCACCGCACATGCCGTGCGGCCCGGCGTGCTGCGCGTTCCGGGGGTCAAGAACATCGTCGCCGTCGCCTCGGGCAAGGGCGGCGTGGGCAAAAGCACGGTCGCCGCCAATCTGGCGCTGGCGCTGGCGCAGGACGGCGCGCGCGTGGGCCTGCTCGACGCCGACATCTACGGCCCGAGCCTGCCGGTGATGATGGGCACCGCCGACCAACCCGAAAGCCTGGACGGCCAGTCGATCGAACCGCTGGTGCGCCACGGCATACAGCTCATGTCCATCGGCTTTCTGATCGGCGACGCCGATCATGCCCTGATCTGGCGCGGCCCGATGGCCACGCAGGCGCTCGAACAAATGCTGCGCCAAACGCACTGGCAGGATGTCGATTACCTCATTGTGGACATGCCGCCGGGCACCGGCGACGTCCAGCTTTCGCTGGCCCAGCGCGCGCCGGTCACGGGCGCGGTCATCGTCACCACGCCGCAAGACCTGGCCCTTGCGGATGCGCGCAAGGGCGTGACCATGTTCGATAAAGTCGATGTTCCCATTCTCGGCCTGATCGAAAACATGGCCGTGCATGTGTGCAGCCGGTGCGGCCATGCCGAGCACATCTTCGGCCAAGACGGTGGCCGGCGGTACGCGGCGGAAAAAGGCATCGATTACCTGGGCGCCCTGCCCCTGGCCTTGAGCATCCGTGAGCAAACCGACAGCGGCACGCCCACCGTGGCCGCCGATCCCGAAGGCCCGCACGCTCAAATCTACCGCGCGGCGGCGCGCCAGGTCGCCATCAAAATCGCCGCCAAGGCCAAAGACCACTCGGGCAAGCTGGAAAGCATCAAGGTGGCGACGGCGTAGGCAAAATCATCTCTTTTCCACAGTTCCCCTATTGACCTATCTCTCCATGAACGATTCCATCCTGAAAATCACCCGTGAATCCAACGGCGTACTGCGTCTGACCCTTGATCGTCCCGAGGTGCTCAACGCATTCGACGAGGCGCTGATCGCCAAAATTACCGAGACCTTCGAGGCCGTGCGCACCGACCCCACCGTTCGTGTCGTGGTACTGGCAGCCGCTGGGCGCATGTTTTGCGCGGGCGCCGACCTTGCGTGGATGCGGCGCGCCGCCGCCAACGATCAGGCGGCCAATCTTGAGGATGCGCGCCGCCTGGCGAAGATGATGGACGCCATAGACCGCTGTCCGCAGCCCGTGGTCGCGCGCATCCAGGGCCCCGCATATGGTGGCGGAGTCGGCCTTGTCTGCGCGGCCGACATCGCCATCGCCAGCGAACGGGCGCGCTTTTCGGTAAGCGAGGCCAAGCTCGGCATTCTGCCCGCCGTCATCGGTCCGTACGTCGTCAACGCCGTCGGCCTGCGCCAGGCGCGCCGCCTGGCGCTGACCTGTACATTGGTGCCGGCCCAGGAAGCCTTGGCGATTGGCCTGGTGCAGCAAGTCACCAGCGAAAACGATCTGGACCAGGCTGTTCAAACCTGCGTCAACGAACTTCTGGCCGGCGGCCCGCAGGCGCAACAAGCCATCAAGCAACTGTTCTCCCAACTGCATGTCGGCCCGGTTACCGATGAAGTGCGGGAGCTGACCGCTCAGACCATTTGCCGCACCCGTGCCGGCGCCGAAGCGCGCGCCGGTTTCGAGGCATTCTTTGCAAAACAGCCGGCCCCTTGGCTGCCCAAGCCCTGACCGCAAAGTGTAGGCTGTTGAATTGGCTGGCGGGAGGCGGTCGCTGCCGCGTCGAAGCGTCCGGGTTTGAACTCCGCCGGCCCAGACATGCGAAAATCCTCCTCGTCTGATGCGGCTTGGCATGTCATGGCCCGGCATGTCATGCGAATTGGCATGCGCCCGTGCAACCGCCCATACGTGTCCCTCCCCCAACCCGAATCCCCACCCAATCGCAGGAGAACTTGATGATCAAGAGCGTCGCCGACGTGATGAAACTGGTAAAGGAAAACGAATGCAAATTCATCGATTTCCGCTTTACCGATACCCGCGGCAAGGAACAGCACGTGACGGTGCCGCTGTCGGCCTTTGACGAAGACAAATTCACCGACGGCCATCCGTTCGACGGTTCCTCGATGGCGGGCTGGAAGGGCATCGAGGCGTCGGACATGCTGCTCATGCCCGACCCGGAAACCGCGCACATCGACCCGTTCTACGAGGAATCGACCCTGGTGCTGACCTGCGACGTGCTGGAGCCGGGCGACGGCAAGGCCTATGACCGCGACCCGCGCTCCATCGCCCGGCGCGCCGAGGCCTATCTGAAATCGACCGGCATCGGCGACACCGCCTACTTTGGACCGGAGCCGGAGTTTTTCGTGTTCGACGGCGTGCGCTGGAGCACCGAGCCGGGCCACAGCTTCTACCAGATCGAGGAATACGAAGCGCCCTGGAACAGCGGCCAAAAACTCGAAGGCGGCAACCGCGGCCACCGGCCCGTCAACAAAGGCGGCTATTTCCCGGTGCCGCCGGTCGACAGCACCCACGACATGCGCGCCGAAATGGTGCTGATTCTGGAGGCGCTGGGCATTCCGGTCGAGGTGTTCCACCACGAAGTGGGCGGCGCCGGCCAAATGGAAATCGGCTCCAAATTCAGCACCCTGGTGCAGCGCGCCGACTGGACCCAGCGCCTGAAATACGTGGTGTGGAACGTGGCCGAGTCCTACGGCAAAACGGCCACCTTCATGCCCAAGCCCTATCACGGCGACAACGGCTCGGGCATGCACGTGCACCAGTCGATCTGGAAGGGCGGCAAGAATCTGTTCGCGGGCAAGGGCTACGCCGGGCTGTCCGATACCGCGCTGTACTACGTCGGCGGCATCATCAAGCATGCCCGGGCGCTCAACGCCATCGCCAACCCGACCACCAACAGCTACAAGCGCCTGGTGCCGCACTTCGAAGCGCCGGTCAAGCTCGCGTATTCCAGCCGCAACCGCTCCGCTTCGATTCGCATCCCCTATGTGACCAGCGACAAGGCGCGCCGTATCGAGGCGCGCTTTCCCGATCCGATGGCCAATCCGTACCTGTGCTTTGCCGCCCTGCTGATGGCGGGGCTGGACGGCATCGAAAACAAGATCCATCCCGGCGAGGCCGCCTCCAAGGACCTGTACCACCTGCCGCCCGAAGAAGACAAGCTGGTGCCCACCGTCTGCCACAGCCTCGACCAGGCGCTGGAAGAGCTGGAGCGCGACCGTGCGTTCCTGACCCGAGGCGGCGTGTTTACCGATTCCATGCTCGACGCCTACATCGAACTCAAGCAGGGCGAAGTTGACCGCGTGCGCGTCAACGTCAACCCGGTCGAGTACGACATGTATTACTCGCTTTGATTGCTCGGGGCCGCGCATGCGCCCTGTGATGGATCAGCATGCCCGCACGGGCCAACCGATGGACGCGCTGCAAGAGGGCCGGGTAATCGCCGGCCACGGCCGGCACTGTGTGGTGGAAACCGCCGACGGCGCGCGGCGCATCTGCCGTCCGCGCGGCAAAAAGCTCACCGCCGTGGTGGGTGACGCGGTGCACTGGCGCGGTGCGCAGGATGAGGGGGTGATCGAGGCCATTGCGCCGCGCCGCAACCTGCTGTACCGGCAAGACGCGGCCCGCAGCAAATCGTTTGCCGCTAATCTGGACCAGGTGCTGATCGTGACGGCGGCGCAGCCGCGGTTTTCCGAGGCGCTGCTGGCCCGGGCGCTGGTGGCGTGCGAGGCCGCGCGCATCGCGCCGCTGATCGCGCTCAACAAAATGGATCTGGCGGAGCCTTTCGCGCTGGCCTGGGCGCGGCTTGCGCCGTATCGCGCGATGGGCTACACGGTGCTGGGGCTGGCCGCCGGCGTACCGCCGGCCGAGAGCGAAGGCAACCTTCCGGACGACGGCCTGGCCGCGCTGCAAGCGCGCCTGGCCGGCCGCGTCACGCTGATGCTGGGGCCTTCGGGGGCAGGCAAGAGCACGCTCATCAATCGCCTGGCGCCCGGCGCCCAGGCGCAAACGGGCGAAATCTCGCGCGCTTTGGACGCGGGCCGCCATACCACCACGCACACGCGCTGGTATTGGCTGGACCAGGCCAGGACCGCGGCGCTGATCGACACCCCAGGGTTCCAGACGTTTGGCCTGCACCATGTCGGCGCGGCGCGGCTGGCGGCTTGTATGCCCGATATCGGCGGTCACACGGGGCAGTGCCGCTTTGCCAACTGCGCCCACGCGCACGAACCGGGCTGCGGTGTGCGCGCGGCCGTCGAGTCGGGCGCAATCGCGGCCAGCCGCTACGCAATCTACAGCCGGCTGCTGGACGAGATGGGTTGACCCTCAGTGCCCGGCGCGCCGCCATACCCATGGCGCGATCGGCTTGGCATCGCGCCACAAGCCGCGCCGCGCGGCACGGGCTTGCCGTTCGGCCTGGGCATAAATCGCGCTTTCCCAGGCCGGCTGTTCCCGCTCGTAAGCCTTGTAGTGCCACGCAAAACCGGCGCGCACCTGGGCCAGGTTAATGTCCACGCCATCGCGGTATACCTTGCACAGGGCGCGGTTGCGCTGCCCCTCGGGCCGCTGCTCCATCTTGCCGCAGCGGGCCTGGACGGCGGCGCGGTACACCATGCGGTCCAGAGACTGCCGGGAACGCCGGCCGAAAGGCTGGTCGCGCTCGGGCGCGTCGATACTGGAAAGGCGCACGCGGTGCACCACGCGGGCCGCGTCCAGCACGTCGATGGTGTCGCCGTCGATCACGCTGATGACCCGGCCTTCGATATCAAAGGCCCGAGCGGAACCGGCGCACAGAACCAGAGCGATCCCGAACGCAATGGCCTTCATGTGCGTTACCATTCGCATATAGAGGGATTGCTTTTTTCTGGCCTGATGACGGCAATTTTTCAATTTCGATCCTTTTTCGGCATCCATCATGCTCTACCAGATCTACGAAGCCAACCGCGCGCTCATCGAACCGTTTGCCGAAATGGCCAACACGGCGGCGCAAATGTACCTGAACCCGCTCACGCCGATGGGGCAAATGCCCCTGGCCAAGCGCATGGCGGCGACATGCGCGCTATGGCATCGCATGGGCAAGGATTACGAAAAGCCCGAGTTCGGCATCCGCTCGGTCGAAATCGGCGGGCAAAGGGTGGCCATTGACGAGCGCGTCGAAGTCGAAAAACCGTTTTGCCAGTTGCGCCGCTTCAAGCGTTATTCCGACGATCCGAAAACCCTGGAGCTGCTCAAGACCCAGCCGGCGGTGCTGGTGGTGGCGCCCCTGTCGGGCCACTACGCCACCTTGCTGCGCGATACCGTGCGCACGCTGCTGCAAGACCACAAGGTCTATGTCACCGATTGGAGAAACGCCCGCCTCGTGCCGCTGTCGGAAGGCGAATTTCACCTGGACGACTACGTCAATTACATGCAGGACTTCATCCGCCACCTGCAAAGCATCTACGGCAACTGTCACGTCATCAGCGTGTGCCAGCCGACCGTGCCGGTGCTGGCCGCCGTCTCGCTGATGGCCAGCCGCGGCGAGCAAACGCCCATTTCCATGACCATGATGGGCGGGCCGATCGACGCGCGGCGCTCGCCCACGGCGGTCAACAACCTGGCCTGTTCCAAGAGCCAGCAGTGGTTCGAGAACAACGTGATCTACCGCGTGCCGACCAACTACCCCGGCGCGGGGCGGCGCGTGTATCCGGGCTTTTTGCAGCACGCCGGGTTCGTGGCGATGAACCCGGACCGGCACGCCAGCAGCCATTTCGACTACTTCCAGGACCTGATCAGGGGCGACCGGTCGAGCCTGGCGACGCACCAGGCGTTCTACGACGAATACAACGCCGTGCTGGACATGGACGCGGACTATTACCTGGAAACCATCCAGACCGTGTTTCAGGATTTCAAGCTGATGAACGGCACCTGGGACGTGCGCTCACCCGACGGCCAAATGGAGCGGGTACGGCCCCAAGACATACGCGGCACGCGCCTGCTGACGGTCGAGGGCGAACTCGACGACATCTCCGGCTGCGGCCAAACCAAGGCCGCGCACGACCTGTGCACCGGCATCGGGTCGCGCCCGAACGACCATCTGGAAGTCAAGGGCGCGGGGCACTACGGTATCTTCAGCGGACGGCGCTGGCGCGAGCAGGTCTATCCGCTGGTGCGCGACTTCATCGCCGAAAGCGGCCAACTGGCCGGCCAACAGGCGCTTAATGGCGCTGCAACGGGTCAGTCCACCAAAAATCAAAAATCGCGCAAACCCGCATCCGGCGCAACCAACCGTCGCCGAACGTGACCGCAAAACAGCGCGGCGATTTGGCCGCCCATGTTTTGGACACGCTGCCGCAAACCCAGTGCACGCGCTGCGGCTGGCCGGACTGCGCGGCCTATGCCCAAGCCATCGCGGCAGGCGATGCGCCCATCAACCAATGCCCGCCTGGCGGCGCGCAAGGCGTGGCGCGGCTGGCGGCTATCACGGGGCAAGAGGCGCTGCCGCTGGACCCGGCACGCGGCGCGGAAGGTCCGCGCGGCGTAGCCGTCATCGACGAAGCCTGGTGTATCGGCTGCACCCTGTGCATCAAGGCGTGCCCGGTCGATTGCGTTATCGGCGCGCATAAACGCATGCACACCGTCATCGAAGCCGAATGCACCGGCTGCGAGTTGTGCGTGTCTGTCTGCCCGGTCGATTGCATCGGCATGGAGGCGGTCACCGGCGACCAAACCGGCTGGGCCGCCTGGAGCCAGGCACAAGCCGACGCAGCCCGCGCCCGTTATGCCTTCGTCACCGCGCGCCGCCAGCGAGCCGCGCAGGAACACGAGCAGCGCCTGCTGGCCAAGGCGCACCACAAACTGGAACATCTGCCTGAATTGACCAAGAATGCCGAAGGCGCCGAACTGGCGCGCAAACGCGCTGTCATCGAGGCGGCGCTGGCCCGCGCGCGCGAGAAAGCAGGGCAGAATGGCATGGCTGATTGAGAGGCCAATGCTTCATTGATCCTTAGCACTTACCCACGATTAAGTAAGTTCCTGCCTCGATTTGCAGAATGCGCAGCGTTGGAACAGGAGCCTTGACTAAACAAGTTGACTCATGGATGGGCAGTGACGGACGAGTTTTGGAGTCGGATAAAACCCCTGATTCCCGCACGTATAGTGCCACCGAAAAAAGTGTGCCGGCGCAAGCCTGGCGTGGGTCGCCCGCCCAAGCCGGCGCGGTTGGTGTTCGAGGTCATCATGTACGCGCTGCGCACAGGCTGTCAGCGAACATCCGCGAACACAGGCAAGCAAAAAGCCCCGTAGATGCTTGATCTACTGGGCTTTCGGGGGATGTTTTGAACAATGGCGAACAGTCAAAACATGATTTCTGGCGGAGAGAGCGGGATTCGAACCCGCGGTGGGCTATTAACCCACACACGCTTTCCAGGCGTGCGACTTAAACCGCTCATCCATCTCTCCGGGTAGAACTGGAGTATTGTAGCTGGGCAGAACAGCGTTGCGTTGAGCGCTCAAACCGGGGGCAAAAAGGCCTGGTTCAAGTCGGTCACGCAGTGAAAGCCTGGCATTTGGAGACGGCCTTCGAAGCTCGACACCAAACGTCACAACCAATTGATTTATATATGAGGCTACCCCTACAGCAGACTCAATTGGGCGTCATGCGATGGTTTCTTCAGCTTCAATGCGGCCAGCAAGCCGGCCTGCTCCTGGTTGATGGTCGAAATGCCACTGATGGGCACGCCGTTGTTGCTACGAACACCGTACCGCTGAGTCCGGCGCAGTTGCGCGAAGGGCGTGCTCTACTGGCGCTGTGTATCGGGCGCGGCGAAAGACGCCAGTCAGCGCATCCAAGTCGAGTATGAGGTTGCCACGTTCAGAGCTGAGGCTTGCCGAAACGTCAAAAAGGTTGTACAATCAGGGTTAACGCGACGGAATGAAAATTTTTGTTACGTTGCACCGGTTGTCTCCTCCACCCTTCAAGATAGGTGGATTCAAGCCCCGACCCAGAGGATCGGGGCTTTTTTTTGGTGCGTTCGGCATAGGATCGCCGCGGTTTGCGCCTTGCCCTGAGCACGAATCCATCAATTTCATTTGTGCAGCTATTGACGGCACAGCACACAACGGGAACCCACAACAGGCACAAGTCTCACGGATACCCCCCGCCAGGCGCGTAAACTGACCGCTCTTTTTGTGAAAGAGAACCCGCCCATGCCTCTACCCGTCCGCGTCAAGATCATCGATGTCGGCCCGCGCGACGGACTGCAAAACGAAAAGCAGCCCGTGCCCACCGCCGTCAAGGTGGAACTGATCCAGCGCCTACAAGACGCCGGTTTGCAAGAGATCGAAGCGACCAGCTTCGTCAGCCCCAAGTGGGTGCCGCAAATGGCCGACAACACGCAGGTCATGCAAGGCATCCGCCGCGCGCCCGGCACGCGCCATGCGGTGCTCATCCCCAACATGCAGGGCCTGCAAGCCGCGCTGGCCGCGCCGCGCGAACAATGGCCCGATGAAATCGTCGTCTTCGGCTCGGCCAGCGAAGCCTTCAGCCAGAAAAACATCAACTGCTCGATTGCCGAAAGCATTGAGCGTTTCCGCCCCGTCGTCGCGGCGGCGCGCGAGCAAGGGCTGCACGTGCGCGCCGCCATGTCGTGCACGGTGGGCTGCCCTTACGAGGGCGAAGTCGCGCCCGAGCGCGTGGGGCGGCTCGCGCAAATGCTCAAGGACATCGGCGTGCAGGAAGTTTCCGTGGCCGACACCATCGGCGTCGGCACGCCCCTAAAAGTGCAGCGCGCGCTTGAAGCCACCTTCGCCCACTTCGCCGTGCAAGCCGTTTCCGGCCATTACCACGACACCTACGGCCAGGCGCTGGCCAACACCCTGGCCAGCCTGCAACTGGGCGTGGCGCAGTTCGACACTTCCGTGGCCGGCCTGGGCGGCTGCCCCTACGCCAAGGGCGCCACCGGCAACGTGGCGACCGAGGACGTGGTGTATATGCTGCACGGCATGGGCATAGAAACCGGCATCGATCTGGACAAGCTGATCGACGCCGGCGTTTTCATCAGCCAGGCGCTGGGGCGCGAGCCACAGTCGCGCGTATCGAAGGCGCTGCGGGTGAAGCGGACCGGGTAGGCCGCATGGATTTCCATGTCTGGCTGGCCTACTTTGCGGCGGCGTGGCTGATCGCGCTTTCGCCCGGCGCGGGGGCGGTACTGGCGATGAGCCACGGGCTGTCTTACGGCGTGCGGCAGGCCACGGTCACCATCCTGGGTTTGCAGGCGGGTCTAGCCGTCATTTTGCTGGCGGCGGGCGGCGGTGTGGGGGCGCTGCTGGTGGCGTCGGCCACGGCGTTTACCGGGGTCAAGGTGTTGGGCGCGGCGTATCTGTTCTGGCTCGGCGTGATGCAGTGGCGCGCCCCGGTCGCCAGCCCGCTCGCGCCTGAAGGAATCACGCCTGAAGACGCGCACCTGCCCGCCGGCCAACGCTTTGTGCGCGGTTTTTTGACCAACGTGACCAACCCCAAGGGCATCGTGTTCATGGTGGCGGTGCTGCCGCAGTTCATTTCACCGCATCGCCCGCTGTGGACGCAACTGGCGGTGCTGCTGGCAACGACCCTGTGCGTGGACGTGATCGTCATGCACGGCTACGCGCTGCTGGCATCCGGCCTGCGCCGCTGGCTGGCCTCACCCGGTGCGCAGCGCATCCGCAACCGCATCACGGGTTGCGTGCTGATGGCGATGGGCGCCAGCCTGACTTTCGTCAGCCGCGTGACCAAGGCATGATGACCACGGTCGCCCGAGGACATGCAGCGGCCACGGGCGCTGTTTGGCGTTACAAGCCGACGACCTCTTTTCTTACCCAATCTGCGAAAGCGGCCTGCGCATCCATCGGCAGCGCGACGATGGCAGGCAGTTCATACGGATGCGCGGCGCGCAAAGCCGCTTGCAGCGCGGGCCGTGCGGCCTCGGTGGTTTTGAACAGCAGCCGCCATTCCGTCTCGCATTGCAGCGCGCCATTCCAGCGGTAAACGCTGTCGATGGCGTTGATCTGCGCACAGGCCGCCAGGCGTTGTTCGACCATCATGCGCGCCAGGCGCTCGGCGTCTGCGCTCGTGGCGACGGTGGTCAGCACCAGGCACAGCGGCGCGCTCATGGGGCGTATGGCGTGGCGGTTTTGGGACGCATTTATTTCACCCCCATCCGATCCAGCGCCGCCGCGATCTGGCCGACGGCGCGATCGGCGTGGGACCACTTGTCCAGACCAAACAGGCCGAGGCGGAAAGTGCGCCAGTCGGCCGGTTCATCGCACATCAGCGGCACGCCGCTGGCCGTTTGCAGACCCTGCTCGACGAATTTCTTGCCGCTCTGAATATCCGGATCGGTGGTGTAGCTGACCACCACGCCTGGGGCCTTGTAGCCGTCGGCGGCCACGCTGGGCAGGCCCCGGCTTTCCAGCAGCGCGCGCACCTTGCGCCCCAGTTCGACCTGCTGCGCGCGCGCAATGTCCAACCCGCGCGCCTGGGTTTCCCGCATGGTGTCGCGCAACACCACCAGCGACGTGGTCGGCATGGTGGCGTGGTAGGCGTGACCGCCGTTTTCGTAGGTCTGCATGATGCCCTGCCAGCGCTTGAGGTCGGCGGAAAAGCTGCTGCTGGCGGTGCCCTGGAGCGCCGCCAGGCCGCGCTCGGAGAAACACACCAGCGCGCCGCAGGGCGGGCTGCTCCAGCATTTTTGCGGCGCGGTGATGAGCACGTCCGCGCCGGCGGCGCGCATGTCTACCCACAGCGCGCCGGAGGCCACGCAATCGAGCACGAACAGGCCGCCCACGGCATGAACGGCGGCGCCGAGGCGGCGCAGGTAATCGTCGGGCAGCACAATGCCACTGGCGGTTTCGACGTGCGGCGCAAACACCACGGCGGGCTTGGCGCGGGCGATGGCCGCTTCAATTTCCTCGATCGGCGCGGGAATCCAGGGCGCTTGCGCGCCGTCATGCACGCGCCGCGCCTTGAGCACGGTGATGCGCTCGGGCGCGGTCAGGCGGCCCTGCTCCAGAATCTGGCTCCAGCGGTAGCTGAAAAATCCGTTGCGCACCACCAGCACGTCGCGCTCGCCCGCAAACTGCCGTGCCACCGCCTCCATGCCGAACGAGCCGCCGCCAGGCACGATAGCCGTGGCGTGCGCGCCGTAAACCTCTTTCAACAACGCCGAGATGTCGCGCATCACCCCCTGAAACTTCTTGGACATGTGATTGAGCGCGCGGTCGGTATAGACCACCGAAAACTCCAGCAAACCGTCGGGATCAACGTCGGGCAGCAAACCGGGCATGGGAGACCTCCAAATAAATTGCAATGGATTATGACAATGCCATGAGGCGTCGATCTCGTGGGATTTCACGCTTGACGCTCGACGCAAAACCTACAATCGCAGCGCATGTCCGACCTCGCCTACACCCGCGCCCGCCAACTGCCGGCGCTTTTGCAACAGCGCATCCTCATCCTCGACGGGGCGATGGGCACCATGATCCAGCGCCTCAAACTGACCGAAGCGCAATACCGCGGCGCGGGCGGCCCGGCGGGCGCCGATGCGCGCTTGGCGGATTGGCCGCACGACGTCAAGGGCAACAACGACCTGCTGTCCATCACACGGCCCGATGTGATCGCCGCCATTCACGAGCAGTACCTGGCCGCCGGCGCCGACCTGATCGAAACCAACACCTTCGGCGCCACGCGCATCGCACAGGCCGATTACGGCATGGAAGACTGGGCGCGCGAAATGAACCTGGCCTCGGCGCGCCTGGCCCGCGCCGCATGCAACAAATTCAGCACACCGGACAAGCCGCGCTTTGCC
>Ga0209629_10000497_pt1 | contig 21633 bp, 21 predicted proteins | sample TergutCu122P5_FD_187286 | JGI IMG/M metagenome (GOLD analysis project Ga0209629, IMG submission 187286) | Cubitermes ugandensis P5 segment gut microbial communities from Kakamega Forest, Kenya - Cu122 P5 (SPAdes) (version 2) | ecosystem: Host-associated > Arthropoda: Insects > Digestive system...
AGTATCATCGAGGACTGCTTGACAGCGATTCGTATCCCGATCTTCGCCGCCGCCTACTAACGGATCAATCAGATACTAAAATGATGAACAGCCAAACCAATACAGTGCCTTTTTCAGGATCGACTATTTAAGGAATCTGGCCTTTATGGGACTGAATAAAACTTTATGGAATCATCAAATGGTGCCGAAGGCGAGACTCGAACTCGCACGACCGTGGGTCACTACCCCCTCAAGATAGCGTGTCTACCAATTCCACCACTTCGGCAACAAGGTTATTTCTTGTGTTCCGACGCCGGCTGAGCGGCACCGTTTTTCGTTTTCGCGGGCGGGGTATCAGCCGCCTGCGTTTTTTCGCCACTAGGCGTCGTTGCTGATGTCTGCGCCTGAGGCGCTGGCGCTTTCGCTGCCTTCTCTTCCGCCGGTTTCACCGTCTCGGTCCGTGCCGCAGGATGGCTAAGCCCCTGCATCACTGAATCTGTGCCGGCATGGGTAGCGTAGTAGGCCAGTCCTATCGACGTGCACATGAAGACGATGGCGGCGGCGGTGGTGATCTTGTTCAAAAGCGGCAACGGCCCTTCGGAACCGAACAGGGTCTGCGAGGACCCGCCGAAAGTAGCGCCAATATCCGCGCCCTTGCCATGCTGAAGCAAGACAACAATGATCAGAAAAAGACAGACGATGACGTGAATGACGGTGAGAAGAGTAAGCATCCTAATTCGCGGCCTGAAATTGAATGATCCTCGTAAACTGTTCCTTGTCCAAAGCCGCGCCTCCCACCAAAGCGCCGTCAATGTCCGGCTGCGACATCAACTCGTCAATATTTGACGGCTTAACCGAGCCACCATACACGATGCGGACATCGGCGGCAAGCGATTTGTCGTACATGGCGGCCAAGAGCGCGCGCAGATAGGCGTGCACTTCTTGAGCCTGCTCTTTCGTCGCCGTTTTGCCGGTGCCGATGGCCCAGACCGGTTCATAGGCGAGGACCAGTCGCCGCGCTTCACCGGCGCTGAACTGGGCAAAACCCTCGTCCATTTGTTTTTTCAGCCAGGCTTCCGTCTCCGGCCAGCCTTTTTCGCGGGTGGCAAGGCTTTCGCCGACGCAGAGGATGGGCATCAGCCCCCCCTCCAAGGCGGCGCGCAGCCGGGGGTTGACGCGGCTGTCCGGCTCGCCGATGACGCCATCCTGCCGCCGCTCGGAATGACCAATGATGACCGCCGTTGCCCCTACATCCTTCAGCATAAAGGGCGCGATTTCACCAGTATAGGCGCCCTTTTCCGCCCATGAGACGGTCTGCCCGGCCAAAATGACGCCGCTGCCTTGCAAGACCTTCGCCACCTCGGAGAGCGCTGTAAACGGCGGCGCCAGCAGCACCTGCCTATCGGTAAAACCTTTCGCCGCCTGAACGACGGCGGCAGCCAGATCCCGCGCCTCGGCCAGGGTGCAGTTCATCTTCCAATTGCCGGCAATCAGGGGTGTGCGCATGGTTCTCCTCCTCGCTCAGGCCAGCGCCGCCAGACCCGGCAGTGTTTTGCCTTCCATCAGTTCCAAGAAGGCGCCGCCGCCCGTGGACATGTAGGAAATGTTTTTCTCTTCGCCGGCCTTCTTCACCGCCGCGTTCGAGTCGCCGCCGCCGGTGATTGACAGGGCGTGCGAGGCGGCCACGGCCTGGCACAGAGCCATGGTGCCACGCGCGAAGGCGTCCATCTCGAAAGCGCCCATCGGCCCGTTCCAAACAATGGTCTTGGCGTCTTGCAGGGCTTCTTTGAAGAGCAGGACGCTGGCCGGGCCAATATCGAGAGCCATCCAGTCCTTTGGAATGTCTTTCGTGGTTACGATTTTCACTACCGCGTCGGCGGCAAAGGTGCTGGCGGCAACGAAATCGACGGGCAGGAAGACGGCCACGCCTTTTTCCGCCGCCTTGGCCAGGAGAGCGCGGGCGGTATCGAGCAGGTCATCTTCCACCTTCGAGGCACCGACATCGACGCCAGTACTTTTCAGAAAGGTGTTGGCCATAGCGCCGCCGATGACCATGCGGTCAACCTTTTCCAGCATGTTCTGCAAGGCGCCCAATTTCGACGACACCTTGGCGCCGCCAACGAGAGCCACCAGGGGTCGCTGCGGGTTGGTCATCGACTGGTTGAAATAATCAATCTCTTTTTGCATGAGAAAGCCTGGCGCTTTCTCGGCGACCAGTCCAGCCACCCCGACCACCGAGGCGTGCGCCCGATGGGCGGCGGCGAAGGCGTCATCGACGTAGACATCACAGAGTTTCGCCAATTGGACGGAAAAGGCCGGGTCGTTGTCGGTTTCCTCTTTGTGAAAACGCAGATTCTCAAGCAGCAGAATGTCGCCATTGGCCAAGGCGGCGACTTTGCTTTCCACCGCCGCGCCGACGCAATCATCGACAAAAGGGACCGGCTTGTTCAGCAATTTCGCCAGATAATCGGCCACCGGCTTCAGGCTGAGTTTGTCTACTCTTTGCCCCTTTGGCTTGCCCATATGCGAGCAGAGAATCACGCGGCCTCCCTGCCCGGCGATATATTCGATGGTTGGGATAGCACCGGTGATGCGGCTGTCTTCGGTTATCGCCCCAGCATCGTCCATCGGCACATTAAAATCGACCCGCACCAACACCCGTTTGCCCGCAAAGGCAATATCCCGCAGATTTTTCATAAGTCCCCTCTCAAGGATTTTTCCAGCAACAGAGCATCATCCGGCGGCTGAGCGTAATAGCCTTTTCGCCTGCCGGTCTCGCAAAAACCGGCGTCAGCATACAGTGCCCGCGCCGCGGCGTTTTGCTCGCGCACTTCCAAAAACAGACGTCGCGCCCCGGCCTGGCTGGCGATGGCGCAAACATCTTGCAAAAGCGCCCAGCCAATGCCGTGGCGGCGCCAGGCCGAAGCCACGGCAATCTTCAACAGCTCGGCCTCATCGACAATCAGCGCCAGGCAGCTCCAGCCAAGAAAAAGGCCGGTGGCGTCACGACACAGACGAGACCGGTAGCGTGTCTCTTCCAGCAGGGCGGCAATCTGCTCGCGTGTCCATGGAGATGGCGAGGTATTTTCCAAAGCCGCCACCGCCGCCACGTCCGCCGCCAACATATCGGCAAAAAACAGCGTCATGCCGACGACAACGATTACAGCATCTGTTCGGCGACGCGCTCGGTCAGATCACCCAGCATATTGGTATAACTGCCGAGTTCGTTGTCGTACCAGCCGTAGATTACCGCCTGGGTAACGGACACGTCGAGGGTATCGACACCCATCGCCGCCCGCGCCGCCGCCGGCAAATTGACTTTGACGGTGGCGGTTCGCGTGTGGGTTTCGCTGCTTTCAATCACCGTCGCCGCCCGTGGATAACCGACAATATCACTCGACACATTTTGCGATTCACTGCACAAAAGATAGGGGCAGGCGCCGGCGAAATCCTTATAGATACCAATGAGGTCGGCGCGTTTGATCGGTTTTTCCAGCTCGTCTTGGAGGTTGACCACGAGAATGATCAGCGAGCCGGTCGAGGTCGGTATCCTGACCGATTCGGCGATGAAGCCGATGGTCTTCATTTCCGGAATGACCAGGGCCAGCGCCTTGGCGGCGCCGGTGGTGGTGAGGATAATATTGTTCAGGATCGAACGGTTCTTGCGCAGGTCGGTGGCCCCAGTTTTGGGCAGGCGGTCGAGCACTTGCTGGCTACCGGTGGCGGCGTGCACCGTCACCATCGAAGCGCTGAGGATTTTATCGGCGCCGATGCGTTCCATCAGCGGCTTAATCATGTAGGAAAGGCAGGTGGTGGTACAGGAAGCCGCCGAAATCACGGCATGTTTGGCCGGCTCGTACATCTCGTCGTTGATGCCCATAATGCAGGTGATGGCGTCAACCGGCATATCCAAGCCATTCGACTTGATCTTGAACGGCGCCGACAGAATCACCTTTTCCGCGCCCGCCGCCAGATGGCCGCGCAAAGAACCCTTGGCGGCGGTGGCGTCGGCGGTGGGATCGGTGAATGCTCCCGTCGAATCGACGACCAGGCGCACGCCGTTCTCACGCCAGGCGATGTCTTTCGGGTCACGGCTCTGGCGCAGGATTTTCACGGGCAGGCCATCAATCACCATGGTGCCGGCGTCGTTATCGAGATTTTCGATCACCCGGCCCCCTTTATAGCCATAGAGATAATTGCCGAGATGGCCATAGGTGGAATCACGCTCGATGCAACCGGCGAGATCATCCAGGCTGGAGCCAACTTCACGGCCAACGTTGATAACGAGTTCAGGAAAGTATTTGCTCGAGACATGACGCCAGAGCGAAAGTTTGCCGATCCTGCCCAAACCATTGATGCCTAATTTCATGGCAATGATTCTCCTTATTCTGTAGAGTGACTTCATTTGGCGCTAGGTCAAACTACGCCATCAGCCAGGTGAATGGGTGCAATTATAGCATGATTGGCAAATATGGCGACAAAACAACACGCAAAAAAACCAAGCGAAAAACCCCGGAAGAAACAGCAAGGCCCGGCCAAGGCCGTGGTACTCTTGAGCGGTGGCCTTGATTCCACCACCACTCTGGCCATGGCCGGCATGGCCCACGACTGCTACGCCCTCAGTTTCGATTATGGTCAGCGGCAAAAAATCGAACTGGAACATGCGAAAAAAATCGCCCAGGTGATGGGCGCGAAAGAGCATTTGATCCTGCATCTCGATCTGGCCCTCATCGGCGGCTCGGCCTTGACCAGCGACCTGGCCGTGCCGAAGGATGGCGTCAAGGCCGGCATTCCCGTCACCTATGTGCCGGCGAGAAACACCATTCTCCTCGCGCACGCATTGGCTTGGGCCGAGGTGCTGGGCGCGGAAAGCATTTTCATCGGCGTCAACGCCGTCGATTACTCCGGTTATCCCGACTGTCGCCAGCCATTTTTAAGCGCCTTTGAAAAGATGGCGAATTTGGGCACCAAGGCCGGAGTTGAGGGGAAAAAAATCAATATTATCGCGCCGCTCATCAATATGAGCAAGGCGGAAATCATCATGTTCGGGACGCTCCTCGGCGTCGATTATGGTCTCACCCATTCCTGCTATGATCCGGTCGGCGAATTGGCCTGTGGCCGCTGCGATGCTTGCCGCCTACGCCTGAAAGGATTCGCCGAAGTGGGACTTGAAGACCCTATTTCCTATCAGTCTTGAAGCTGGCAGGCCAGTTCTCCGGCGACAAAGGTCATAACCGCCCTGCCCTGAAGCTCCCAGCCCCAGAATGGTGAATTGGCGCTCTTCGAGTGGTTGCTGGCGGCATCGAAAACAAAGCGCCGTTCCGGGTCGATAACCGTCACATCGGCCACAGCACCAACGGAGAGCGTTCCGCCCGGCACACCGATAATCCGCGCCGGGTTGGTACTCATCAATTCAATCAGGCGGCTGGGCGAAAGCAGCCCGTCGCGCACCAGAGCCAGAGCGAGCGGCAGCGCCGTTTCCAGGCCGATGATACCGTTGGCCGCCACATTGAATTCCACCTCTTTTTCGAGAATCGAATGCGGCGCGTGGTCGGTGGCAATGGCGTCAAGGGTGCCATCGGCCAAAGCCTGGCGAATCGCCTCACGGTCTGATTCAGTCCGCAGCGGTGGATTCATCTTGGCGTTGGTGTCGTAACCGGCGACGGCTTCATCAGTCAGCGTGAAATAATGGGGCGCGGTCTCGGCGGTGATGTTCACGCCCCGCGCTTTGGCCAGGCGGATCACGGCAAGCGACGCTTCGCAACTGACATGGCAGATATGCAGCCGCGCCCCGGTCAGTTCAGCCAGGGCGGCGTCGCGATACACCATGACGCTTTCCGCCGCCGCCGGAATGCCGCGCAGGCCAAACCTGGTCGAAACCAGTCCCTCGTGCATACAGCCATTTTGCGACAGACTAATCTCTTCGGCGTGCGACATGAGCGGTAGGCCATGGCTGTCGGCGTATTCCAGCGCCCGGCGCATCAACTGGCCGTCAGCGACCGGGCGGCCATCGTCGGTGACGGCAACGATGCCGGCTTCCTTCATCTCGGCGTATTCGGCTAAGTTCTTGCCCTCGCTGCCGAGACTCACCGCCCCGACCGGATAGACACGAGCCGGGCAGTTTCGCGCCTTATCCAAAATGGCCCGCGTCACCACCGCGTTATCGTTGACCGGCTGCGTGTTCGGCATGCAGGCAATGGCCGCGAAACCGCCCGCCGCCGCCGCCATGCAGCCGGAAGCGATGGTCTCCTTATACTCTTGCCCCGGCTCGCGTAGATGGACATGCAGGTCGATGAGACCGGGAACCAGCCATTTTCCTGCGCAATCAATCACCTCTGTGCCCGCTGGAATGGGGCCAGCAACGGCGGCGATTCTGTCATCGTAAATCCACAGATCACCGCGCTCGTCACGTCCATTGGCCGGGTCGATGATGCGGCCATTTTTCAGCACGGTCAGTTTCATTCCTGTCCTCCCTGGCCGCCAGCCACCAGATAGAGCAGGGCCATGCGTATCGCGACACCGTTGGTCACCTGCTCAAGGATCACCGAGCGCGGGCCATCGGCGACATCAGGGTTCATTTCAACGCCGCGATTGACCGGGCCGGGGTGCATGACGATGGCCTCTGGCCTGGCTTTTTCGAGTAGCTTACGGCTCACCCCGTAGTATTTAGCGTATTCGCGCGAACTGGGAATCAGCGGATCGCTCATGCGCTCGCGCTGGATACGCAAAGCCATAACCACATCGGCGTCTTCGACCGCCTCATCGACGCTCTCGCAGACGGCGGCCCCCAATGCTTCCACGCCATAGGGGATGAAAGTCTTCGGCCCGGCCAGGCAAACCTTGGCCCCAAGTTTTGCAAAGCCGCGGATGTTCGAGCCGGCGACGCGGCTGTGGGCGATGTCGCCGATGATGGCGATTTTCAGCCCGGCCAGATCGCCCTTGTGCTCCATGATGGTCATGATGTCAAGTAAGCTCTGGCTCGGATGCTCGTGCGCCCCATCGCCGGCGTTGATTACCGCCGCGCTGACATGTTTGGCCAAGAGTTGCGGCGCCCCGGCGCTGGCATGTCGCAAGATCAGCACATCCGGATTCATGGCCATCAGATTCTTCGCAGTGTCGGCCAGCGTCTCGCCTTTGGCGGTCGAGCTGGTGGCGGCGGCGATGTTGAAGGTATCGGCGCTCATGCGCTTGGCGGCGATTTCAAAGGACAGGCGGGTGCGGGTCGAAGGCTCGAAGAAGATGTTGACCACCGTCTTGCCGCGCAAAGCGGGCACCTTTTTGATCGAGCGACAGGAAATTTCTTTGAGGGAACGGGCGGTGGCGATGATATGCAGGATGTCTTGCGGCGAAAACTGCTCCATGCCGAAGATGTGGCGGTGGCGGAAACTGTATTCAGCAGACACGAAAACAACCCCGCTTGGTTCAGTGGATAAGGTCGCCGATCCGGTTCCAGCGAATGGAAGTAAAACGGTCGGATGACAGCAGGTTCTTGTCTGTATCCCACGACCAGTAGAGGATGAAGGCTTTGCCGAGCACGTTCCGTTCCGGCACGAAGCCCCAGAAGCGGCTGTCGTAGCTGTTGTCGCGATTGTCGCCCATGACAAAGAGATGGCCTTCCGGCACCTGCACCGGGCCAAACTCGTCGCGCGGACCACGCGAGATGTCGGGCGTCATGCCATCGGTGAAATGCGCGTGCGGGTCGGCAATTTTTTCGCCGTTGATAGAGACCACTTTATCGCGGACTTCCACCGTATCGCCAGGCAAACCAATCACCCGTTTAATGAAGTCGGTCTTGGGATCGGGAGGGAAGCGGAAGACGACGACATCGCCGCGTTTCGGCTCGCTGACCGGAATCAGCAGTGTGCCGGTGATGGGCAGCCGCAGGCCATAAATGAAACGGTTGACCATGAGATGGTCGCCGATCTGCAAGGTCGGCAGCATCGAGCCAGAAGGAATTTTGAAAGCTTGGATGACAAAAGAGCGGACAAGCACGACGACAACGATGACGAAAATGACCGTACTAGCCAATTCACGGAGATTGCGCCGCCAATCTGGCGCCTCGTTTTGCGCCGGCTTCTTCGTCTTCGCCGCCTCTTGCTTTGCTTTCTCCATCGTCTCTTTCACCATCTTTATCGCTTTCCGCCTTATCGGTTCAATCCTTTTGATCGCCAGCCCGGCTGGCCGAACCTACCGCATCGGGCCGGCAATTACAAGGGCGAAGCGGGCTGTAACCTGGCACCTGGCCCCTGAGTCAGTTGGCCAGCTTCTGGCAGTTTTGGCAGAACAAGAGCGCTTCGGTGACGATCGCCTGGCTGTCGATGCCGGAGCCGCTCCAGAGAATCTTCTGCGGCCCGTGTTCGATGAAACGGTCTGGATGAGCGAGAACGCGAGTTTTGATGTGCCACATCTGGCGGGCGCTGAGCATCTCGAGCACGGCGCCGCCGAAACCGCCCATGGCGCAACCATCCTCGATGGTGATGACGCGGCCCGTATGGCCAGCCCAATGACAAATCAATTCCACATCGAGCGGCTTGACGAAACGGGGATTGATCACAGCGGCGCTGACACCCAGCCGCTCCAGTTCTTGCGCTGCCGCCAGCGCCGGATAGACCCGGTTGCCGACCGGCAACAGCAACAGCTCGTCGCCGGCTTGCAAGAGTTCACCCTGGCCGATTGCCAGTTGCCTCAGGGTTTCATCAAATGGCGCGTTTTCACCGGCCCCACGCGGATAGCGCAGCGCCACCGGCTGGTTGGCATTGACGGCGGTAAAAAGCATATGCCGCAGCTCGTTTTCATCCTTCGGGGTCATGATGGTCAGGTTAGGCACAGCCCGCAAGAGCGCCAGGTCGAAGACGCCATGGTGGGTCGGGCCGTCGTCGCCGACAACCCCAGCGCGGTCAATAGCGAAGGTCACGGGCAGCTTTTGCAGACAGACATCGTGAATCACCTGGTCGATAGCCCGTTGCAGGAAGGTGGAATAGACCGCCACCACCGGGCGCATCCCCTCGCTGGCCAGGCCGGCGGCGAAGGTGACGGCGTGCTGCTCGGCAATGCCAACATCGAAAAAACGCTCTGGGAAAGTTTCGGCGAATTTTTCCAGGCCGGTGCCTTGGGTCATGGCAGCGGTGATGGCGACAATGCGCTCGTCTTTTTTCGCCATGTCGCTGATGGTATCGCCGAAAACCTTGGTGTAGCTCGGCGCGGCGACGCTTTTTTCAGGCAGACCGCTCTTCACATCAAAGGGGCCGATGCCGTGAAACAGGCCGGGTTTTTCTTCGGCTGGTTGGTAGCCCTTGCCTTTTTTGGTCAGCACATGCACAACCACCGGCCCTTGGGGCGTATCGCGCACCGTTTCCAAAATTGGAATCAGGGTGTCGAGGTCATGGCCGGGAACCGGGCCGATGTAGTCGAATTTCAGAGCCTGGAAGAGCATCCCCGGCGTGAAAAAACAACGCACCGAATCTTCGCTTTTTTTCAAAAGATTGCGGATGTTCTCGCCGAGGGTGGACAGTTCGAGCAGCTTTTCTTCCATGTGCTGCTTGATGCGGCGCATGGTGCGGCCACTGAGTTTACGGCTGAGGAAACTGGAAAAGGCGCCGACGTTCGGCGAAATCGACATCTCGTTGTCGTTGACGATGACGATCAGCCGCGCATCGAGTTCGCCGGCCTGATTCAGCGCCTCAAAGGCCATGCCGCCGGTCAGGGCGCCGTCGCCGATCACGGCGATGGCCCGGTTGTCCCGTCCTTGCAGGCTGGTGGCCATGGCCATGCCCAGGGCCGCCGAAATCGAGGTCGAGCTGTGACCGGTAACGAAAGCGTCGTAGGGGCTTTCGCCAGGTTTCGGGAACCCGCTCAGGCCGTGGTACTGACGTAAAGTGGCAAAGCGCCCTTTGCGACCGGTGATCAATTTATGAGCGTAGGATTGGTGACCGACATCCCAAATCAGCCGATCCTGCGGCGTGTTGAACACCTTGTGCAGGGCCAGCGTCAACTCGACAGCGCCAAGGCTCGATGCGAGATGGCCGCCGGTCGTGGCCACGGTATTGATCATGAACCGGCGAATGTCATCGGCCAGGGCGCACAGGTCGTCGGTGGACAAATCTCGGATGTCCTCTGGCGAGGCGATGGTGGCGAGCAACGACGGGATACTATCCGTTAAGTCAGGCATGTTAGTCTATGGTTAATGGCAGAAAACGAGTTTCACGTTTCAAAAGGTTTGGATGTACAACAAGACGCCGGTTATTGCAATTGATTCAATAGCCAGCACCATTGCCAGGAGTGCGGGCGGGCTGCTACGCCGCCCAGCTTACCGGCAAAAGAATGTTTGTTCATAGTTCGCCCTCCAATGTATTGTCTGTCTGATTATTGGAGATTTTTCGCGGCCAGGAATAAATCAGGCTACAAATGAAACCGGCAGCGGCTCCTGGAAGAGAGCACACAATTCTCATCCACAAGTCAGCCTTATGATCTAACAACAATAAACTGACAGGATAGGCTGTCGCCATTCCGACAACACCACATAGAATTGCGCTATACCAGCGATGCAAATGCGTTGTAAATGCCACGGCACAAAAGCCGATAATGATGGATGGGGCTGTGCCGATTATGTAAGACCAGACAAGAAGCTTTAATATGTTAGATAGGGCGCCGAGACTCGCTAGGCTCCGTGAGCTTGCTATCATTATGATTAAAAATACCGCCCAGCTCACCAACGGCCCCAAGCCAACAAAAATCCCCAATCCTTTCCAAAATTCTTTCATTTCCTATACTCCAATATATCCCCAGGCTGGCAATCTAGCGCCTGACATAATTTTTCCAGCGTGGACAATTTGATCGCCTTGACCTTGCCGTTTTTCAAGAGCGAGACGTTGGCCATGGTCAGGCCGACGCGCTCGCTCAGAAAAAGAAAGGAGTGCGGTTACAAATCTGAAAACAGCATGACAACCGGGCGAAGCGGCTTATTTGGAGTGGTTCAGGATGTTGCCGTGTTTGGCGACGGATACCCGCGCCGACCGAAAAATCCGGGTCGGATGGCGGGCATCCGTTTGGACGTACTTAAAAATCCACCAGCTCGACATCGAAGACCATAACCGCGTTCGGCGGGATCGGGCCGCGGCCATCCGGGCCATAACCCAGTTGCGGCGGGATGATCAATACTCGTTTCTCGCCTTTTTTCATCGACAGCAGCGCCTCGTCCCAGCCTTTGATGACCAGTCCCTGTCCGACCGCAAATTCGATTGGTTCGCCGCGTTTGTAAGAGCTATCGAATTCCTGGCCATCCAAGAGCCGACCGCTGTAGTGCACGCTGACGCGGTCGCCGGGTTGCGGCGTCGCCGTCCCCTCGCCTTCTTTGGTCACCACATATTTCAGGCCAGATTTGGTGGTGATGGCCTTCGGCCAGTTCTTTTCGATCAGTTTGGCCTGCTCCAAGGCGGCTTCTTTTACCCGCTCCTGTTTACGGCTTTCCAAACTAGCCAACAAGCCCTGGAAAGCGGCCTCATCGCTTTTGAAGGCTTCGGCCTCGGCGCCGACGCGCTTGATCGTCACCGATTTGATCGTGTCACCCTGGCGGATTTTATTGACGACATCCTGACCGGTGACGACATGACCGAAGACCGTGTGCTTGCCGTCGAGCCACGGTGTCGCTACGTGGGTGATGAAGAACTGGCTGCCGTTGGTGCCCGGCCCGGCATTGGCCATCGACAGCACGCCCGGCCCGGAGTGGCGCAGGCTGGGGTCGATTTCATCGGGGAAGGTATAGCCAGGGCCGCCGGTGCCGGTGCCGAGCGGGCAGCCACCCTGGATCATGAAGTCGGGAATGACGCGGTGAAACTTCAGCCCATCATAAAACCGGTGCTTGCCACCGCCACCCAGCTCTTTCGTGCCCTCGGCGAGGCCGACGAAATTGGCGACGGTGAGCGGCGTCTTTTTGTACTCCAGTTTACAGACAATCTCGCCTTTGTCGGTGTTGAAGATGGCGTAGAGGCCATCCGGCAGTTGCGTTTCAGCCATGCTTTCATCTCCTTGGGAAAAAACGTTGAACAGCGTCAGCGCGGACAAAATGATCGCGATTTTGCGCATATCCTTCCTCCTGTCACCCATCTCCCACTCCTCAGTTCCTGGCACCTGTTTCCTGTCACCTGTCACCTGACTATACCAGACTTTGTTGAAATCGTGGCCTGTTTCTTGTAATCAGGCAGTGAATGCCGCCTTTTCTGTCATCTCTTTTCCGGATCGTTCATGGCGCTGTATCGCTTGCTCATCACTCTCGCCGCCTGTTTGGCCCTGCCGCCGCTCGCGATTTTCTCGCTCGTCACCGGCTGGCAACGCCCCGGTTTATGGCAGCGTTTAGGTTTTTATCCACCTTTGCCAGTGAAAACCCGGCAACGTATCTGGCTGCATGTCGCTTCAGTCGGCGAAGCGCGGGCGGCCTTGGCTTTCATCGCCGCTTGGCGGCAACTGGCGCCTGACCGCGAAATCGTGCTGACGGCGATGACCGTGCGCGGTCGCGACGTCGCCCGACGGCATCTCGCCGATGTCTCCTGCTTTCTCGCGCCCCTCGATGTGCCGTGGATTATCGGACGGGCAATAAAACGTTTCTCGCCTGACCTCTATATTGCCCTTGAAAGCGAGATGTGGCCGGTGACGCTTGCCACCTTGCATCGCCGGGGCTGTCCGGCAGTACTGATCAATGGCCGCATGACGGCAAAAGCGGCCAAGGGCTGGCGGCGCTTTCCCCGGTTGTTTCGGGCGATGGCCGATGCCTTTGCCACCATTGCCGTGATTGGCGACGAAGACCGCGAACGTTTCACCACCCTCGGTGTACGGGCCGACAAAATCACCGTTACCGGCAACCTGAAATACGATCATCGCCTGACAGATAACGACAAGCGGAAGCTGGAGCTTTTGCGCGGCCTTTGTGCCTTGGGTGAGGAAGCGCTGCTCGGCGGTTCGACCCACGCCGGCGAAGAGGCGACGCTCTTGGCCGTCTGGCGACGATTGCGTCAGGAAAAACCACTGGCGCTGATCCTCGTGCCGCGCCATCTCGATCGGCTGGCCGAATTGCGCGCCTGGCTGCGGCAGGAGAACGAGACCTGGCAGGATTTCAGCGCCCTGCGAGCCGGTCAGTCACGCCGAGAACGGATTATCCTGGTCGATACCTATGGTGATCTGCCCATCTTGTATGGCCTGGCTGATTATGTTTTTATCGGCGGCAGCCTGACGCCGAAAGGTGGCCACAATCCACTGGAAGCGGCCTTATGGGGCAAAGCGGTCTGGCACGGGCCGGATGTCAGGGATTTCGCGGCTATCTATCACCAGTTGAACGAGGCCGGGGCAGCCTTCGTTGTACAAAATGGCAACGAACTTTTCAGCCAGATCAACTTCTTCCGCCATCATGCCGATGCCTACCGCCTGGCCTGCCAACGCGCCGGTGAAACCGCCGCCGCCCAGAGCGGAGCCGCTGCCCGGCAGGCAGCGCTGGCGCTGGAGGCGCTCGCGAAAGCAGGCCATGCCGGATACTGAAAAACGCGACATCCTACTGGTCGGCGTCAACGCCCGCTACAGCCACAGTTGCCTGGCGCTCTTTTATCTGCGTGAGGCGCTGGCGAAACATCTGCCGCAATGTCCAACGTTGATGGTTCAATTCACCATCAACGATCCCTACCACGAGATACTGCTGCGTATCGCCTCTGGCAAACCCTGGGCGATTTTTCTCTCCGTCGCCATCTGGAACAGCGAAATCATCACCCATCTGGCCCGCGATCTGCGCGCCTGCCTGCCGGAAAGCCGCATCGTCATCGGCGGGCCGCAGGCGGTAATTTTACGCCAGGAATTATTCACCTCAGTCTGCTCGGTGGTCATCGGCGCCATCGAAGGAATTGATGCTTCATTTTATCAGGACTTGCTCGATGGCAAGCTGGCCGCCAGCTATCAGGCGGCGGGCCTGGCCACGATCAGCGCAACGTTTCCCTTCCCCTATCGCGATAAGGATTTCGCGGGCGAATTGCGCCACCGTCATATCTACTACGAATCGTCACGCGGCTGCCCGCATGCCTGCGGCTACTGTCTGTCAGCCCGCGAACGCGGCGTTTTCCACAAGGATTTGCCGCAGGTTTTTCAGGAACTGGCGGCGATTCTCAGGCACAATCCAAAAGAATTGCGCTTTGTTGACCGCACCTTCAACGCTCTGCCGGAACGTGCCCTGGCTATCTGGCGTTTCCTCGCATCACACAAACAAAGTACGCGGATTCATTGTGAAATCGCCCCGGAAGGTTTTACCGGCGAAATGTTCGCCTTCCTCGCCACCCAGCAACCGGGAGGTCGGCAATTCGAGATCGGCATCCAATCCACTAACACCGCGACGCTCACCGCCATCAATCGCCGCATGGACAGCGAAGCCGCCTTGGCCACGACGGAGCGGCTGGCGGCCCTTGGCACGATCTTTGTCCACGCCGATCTGATCCTCGGCCTGCCCTATGAAACCCGCGAAAGCTATCTGGCCGGATTTGCCAAGCTATTCGCCACTGGCGCCCACTACATTCAGATGGGGTTGTTGAAGGTTTTACCGAATACGCCGTTCGCGGCACGAGCCGAAGAATACGGCTTCGTCTATAGCCGCCGCCCACCCTATGGCATTCTGGCCACGCGCTGGCTCGATGGCTCAACTCTCGCTGAATTGTATTGGTTTGGCGAATGCGTCGAGAAATTTCATAACAACCATTTCTTCCCGTCGTTGTGGCATTATCTGCGAACAATTGATGAGGACGCGGCGGCCTTTTTCCTCGGCCTAACCGCAATTTTCCAGCGGCGCGGCGGTTTTCAGCGGGCGGCGACCCAGGAATTTCTCGCCGAGGTTTTAGCCGCATTCATCGCGCTGCGCCTGGACGCCGAACTCCTTTTTGACTTGCTGCGCTACGACTGGCTACGCAGCGGTCAGCGGCGGCTACCGGAGTTTCTCGCCCTACCCGCCGGGCGCGAAGAAATGGCTGCGAGCCACGACCGCGTCTACCGACTGCTACCGCCGGAGTTGAACGGCTTTTACACGGTGCGCGAACGCAACGCCTTTTGCCGTCGCTTGGTCTGCCTGCGCCTCAGGCGCAAAAGCCTGACCTTTCTTGGTTTTAACGAAATGGGTTTGCTTTGCTTTCCGCCAGAAAAGGAAGCGGGGCTGTTCAGCCTGCGAAAGGTGGTGTTTGTGGCGGATGAGGATGCGGAGTGATTCGAGCATGTCGCCGCTTGCCAATTCAAGCGATTTAACGTATTTAATATGCCGCTATCGCGAAAACACGATGGGGAAAATATGCTGACACACAATAAAATCGTCACGGCGGTGGAAAAGGCTTCCAAGCGTTTTCCGTTGAAATCGGCGCGATATTTCGGCTCTTATGCCGACGGCAAAGCGACCGAGGCCAGCGACCTCGATCTTCTGGTCGAATTTAAGCAGCCGTTTATCTCTTTATTGACCATCGCGGGCTTAAAATACGCTCTGGAAGAAGAACTGCGCATGCCGGTTGATGTAATCCACGCGCCGGTTCCGGACACAGCGCTGATTCAAATTGATAAAACAGTCACGGCTTATGAAGAGGCGTGAGCGAATCGTTTTGCGGAAGCTGCTCGCTGAAACCACGACGCTGCGCACCTAAAAGAAAAGGAATAACGCGTTATTCCTTCTATTCGGTTGAACTAAAGGAAAAAAACATTGTATCTGTTCCATACATGTTATAACTTGGATATACATTCAAGGAGGTTGCTATGAACACGGTTTTTTATACCAAACAATTCCGGGCCGGAAATTCACAGGCTGTCCGGCTCCCAGCCAAACTGGCTTACCCGCCGGAAACCGAGCTGACCCTTACCCGCATCGGGGAAAAAATCATCATCGAGCCGACCGCCGAAACACTGGACGGATTCGTGGATTTTCTGCGCTCGGTCGGCAAACACCATGATGGCCAGCGCGTTGATCTGGATATTCCCGCGAGGGACGGGAAATGATCAAAGGAATGCTGGATACCAACATTCTGATCTACATCTCGATGAAGCAGCCGCCCGCGGTCATCGAACGGCTGAGCAAATTCCGGCGCGGTGAAATCGTCATGAGCGGCATCGTCTGGGCGGAATTTTCCGTGGGCCTGCACAAGGCCGGGATCGATGGCGGGCAGGTGGACCGTTTTATCGACGTGCTACCGTTCGATCGGGCAGCGGGCGACATATTCGGCAAACTCACAGCCAAATACCCCGACCGCGCTAAAGGTTTTGACCGTCTGATCGCCGCCCATGCCATAGCCACCGGAGTTAAGCTCATCACCAATAACATCGCCGACTTCACGCAGTATCTCGATGATGGCCTTGCCGTTGAAAATTGGGTGTAATCTGTCATTCTGCGCGAAGCGAAGCGTAGTCGCAGAATCCATTTAGGAAAAGACTGGATTCCGCGTTCTGCGACTACGCGCAGAATGACCGCGCGGAATGACACGGAGAATTTCGAGGAACGTAGAGACAAGGCATGCTTTGTCCCTACTAGACTGCCAACTCGCTTCCGCAGTGCTTGCACTTCTTCGCCTGCATCTTGATCAGTTCGTAGCAATGCGGGCATTCGCGCAGATAGTGGCGCTGTAAAATCTCTTTGATGGTGGTATTGCTTTCCGCTTCCAGGGCCGGGTCGCGGAATTGGTGGTTGCGCAGCGGGTCGATAATCTCCGGCCCAGCGATCTTGGCCAGGATGGCCATGGCCCGCCGCCGGTCGTCGCGATTCGCCGCCTCTTCGCAGGCCAGGTACAGGGCCGGGGCGAAGTTGCCAGCCGCCTCGGCTCCAGCCAGATCGGCCACCGCTCCGGCGATCTTTTTCTGGCGTTTGTCCTGGGCGGCTAATTCATTTTTATCAACGATACTGCCCTTGAAGGCGTCCTGGCCGGCTACCATCATGACGTTGCTTTCCTTGCTGCCCGGCAACTCCATATAACGGTAGGAGGCGCAGTGGCCGTAGTCGATTTCGCAGTGTTGCCAGCCCGCGACGAACAGCGGGCACTCGTCGTTCAGGCAGATGAACAGATACTCCGAACCCCAGCCGAGGCCGTCACCGACATGGATCGGTGGCGCCTGGCAACAGGCCATTTTCTTGCCGCAATTCGGGCAGATATGAATTTCGTCGATAGTGCTTGATGAAATGAGCATGGTCAATTCCTGGATCGAATTAAAAAGTTATTTATTGTCAGGTTCAGCCTTCGCCTTTCATCGCCCCATCACTCAACAGGGCGTCAACGGCCTTGGCCTGTTTCATACGGTGTCTAAGAAAACGCTCGCCGAGGTAATGGCTGCTTTCACCAATCATTTTTTCAATGCCTTCGATGTCGCCGGCCTCGGCCAAAGCGATGACGGCGGCCATATTGGCGGCAAAGTCGCGGACAATCTTGCGCCCCTCGCCACCGCTGGCCAATATCTCGGCGTAGGTGCGCGGGTTCTGGTTATGCACGCGGGCCATGGCGAGAACGCCATACTGCGAGGTCAGGGTGCTGTGGCGGTTCAGGGTGTCACAATCAATGGCATTGTCAAGCAAAGTCCTGGCCATGGCCACGGAAACGGCGGTCGGCAGCTTCTGGCCGACACCCATCATCAGGTCGTGGCGGCGCGGGTCGTCGTGGTTGATCTCGGCACCGTACTTGAAGAGAAAGGCTTCAAACTCGCTGCAAAAAACGCCGCTCTTCGTCGTCCTGGTGACGGTGGCGTTTTTGTCTTTCATCGTCGCCGCCTGCGGTCCCCATAGATTGTGAACAAACATCACCTCGACACCGGGGCCGGTGGCATCCAAAGCCGCTTGCAGCGTCGTTTCGGCCTCGCCGGCCAAAATGATCAGGGCCTGACCGTTTTTTAGAATCGGCGCATAGCGGCTGATGGTGGCGGCGGTGACGGAAATCGGCACGCAGATCATCAGCACGTCGATGTCCGGGATCATCGCTTCCGGGCGCAGCGCCGTCGTCCGTCCACAGAGCCGCGTGATATAGCCTTCGCCAGCCAAACGGTCGGCGAACCACTCGCTCATTTTGCCGGTGCCGATGAAGCCGAAACTTTTGATCAGCTTGACGCGCATATCGACACGGGGAAACGAGCCAAGCAAGCGCAGCGGCTCGTTTTCGTGAATAACGGCATTTTCCAGGCGGGCGACGGCCTCGGCCAGCGCCGGCGTCGTGATATGCCCCTCCACTTCGAGAAAAATCCGCAGCTTCTGCGTCTGGGCATCGCTGTGGGTTTGCAGGTCGAGGATATTGACGCCGCGGCGCGTGAACTCGCCGATGACATCGGCCAACAGCCCCAGCCGGTCGGCCAGAGGCCGCGTTACCAGAGCCGTGGCGTCATAACCGCTTTCATGCGCCAGTTCCCGGCCCAAAACGGCGTAGCGCGTGCGGTTGTGGGCGGCCAGTTCGCGCTCGGCCAATTCCAGGCCATGCTGAAGCAAGAGTTTTTCGCCTTCGATTACCGCGTAATCGAATCTGCTTCCAGCCTTGATGTCGATGATCGCCGCGGTGATGTCCGGGGCGGCGATCTGAGTGGCGCTGGGAAAATGCTTTTCCAGATAGTCGGCGCACTGACGCAGGGCGCTGGCTTTGCCCACGACAACCCTGATCGGCGTCGCTGCCGCCGCCGGCAGCCGGCCCAGAGAAAGTTGCGTTGGCAAGACGACGTTATCGACCCAGAAACCGCCGAACTCACCGCCTTGCAAGCGGAAAAACTCCTTCACGTCGCCTTCCCTGGTGTTGTAAACCGGGATCAGAGCGCGGTCGGCGTGGCCCTCGGCCAGGGCGGTAAAAATTTCCTGGCGCTGCGACACCAAAAGGATATAGGCCGCCGGGGCGTAGTGGCGGGCGGCGAGGAAGCAATCGGAGCCGGACGGGCCGAAGGTAACGACGGTGGCGATCTCAGCGGGCTTGTCAGCAGGCATGGCGAGCGGCGGCGAAAGAGGAAACCGCCACTCTCTTGGGCGGAACGGCGAGGAGCTTAGCCGTTTAGCGTCCATCCGGCAAGAAATTGTCCATCGCAGGGCCGGCCACCTGTCCCGAACAAAACGATCCAGCCGGGAAAAATATATGGCCTCTACGCACCATCTGGTTTATACGGTATACTTTTTCCACAACGCGATTGCCCCACCTCAAAGTCCGCTTTCCCCTTTTAACATGCCGTGTCACAGTCAAAAAACGCTTTTGCCCCGAAGAACGAGCTTGTCCGCGCTGAAATCATCCGTTTCCTGAAACACGCGCCGCCGCCGATGCGCTCAGCCGTCATCGCCCTATTGCCGGCGGCGAAATGGGCCATTGATTCCGGCTATCACCATCGCTTGGCCCGTAGCGCGCCGCCGATGAAAAGCTGGCGCTGCCTGCTGGCGCTGTTGTCGTCGATTGCCGCCATGCAGGGCGATGGGGAGATGCTGTTGCAGGTGTCGCGCGACCTGTTGGTGCTTGGCGACCGTATGGCGCCGCCGGAAGAGGTGCTGCGTCAGAGCGCCGAGGTACTGGTGCAGGCGCTGGGCGCCGACCTCTATGTGTGCCGGATGCGCAACGCCGAAGGCGACTGGGTGGCGCAGTTCTGCGACGCGCCCGGCGGAGACAGCGTGCCGATGATTCCACGGGTGATGGAAGCAGGCTTGTTGCTGCATCCGGTTGCTCAGGCGATTACGCGCGGCAACGCCGGTTTCGTCGTCTCGAACGACATGCATGCCATCGAGCAGGGTGGAGAAGCCACCGACTGCGTGTTCTACAGTAGCGGCTACCGTTCCCGCCTGGCTTTCATTTTGCGCGAAGGCCATAACCGCCCGCCCTTTGGCTTGATCCATCTTTACACCAAACAGGAATACGGTTTCGAGGATTATGAAGAGCGCTTTCTCTCCAAATTCGCCAGCATCGTTTCCCTGACGGTTGGCAGACGCATAGCCGTCGCCAGGGACACTCTCGAGAAAGCCTCCGGCGCCATGGCCCATTTCGGCAACAACACGTTGAACGTCATCCGCAATCAGGCGGAATTCTGCGGCGAACTGATGGTGGACATCGAGACCGAACTGAAACACGCCCAGGAGCTGGCCGCCGACCTGCTGCTGCAACTGCCGGCGGACGCCCCCGGACACGCCACCGCCGAACAACTGGCGGTCATTTTGTACCGTTCCACCGACCTGAGCCAACTTGCCGAACAGCTCGATGGTGTTGTCAACGGTGTTTCGCGCATGGCCAAACTGATCGGCGCTCTGAAACAATCCGCGGAACAACCACGTCTGATGCATTACCTGCTCGGCGAACAGGTGCTGAAACTGGAATGACCGTTACCGTATTTCATTCTCCCACAACCGATTCTTTCTCCAAAAGCCGCCGGTAATCTTCATGATAGTTACCGAGGATACTGGCGAGAAGCATCGGTAAATCACCGGGTTGCCGTGAACTTCTGAGAAGTTGGGTGAGGATTTTCTCGAGGCTCAGCCGTTCGCCCATAAAGACGTTACGCAGAATCAGCGAGACCAGGCGGGTAATTGTCGTCAGATTCGAGATGCGCGATTGCAGGTGATGGTCGCGGTCGAAGGCGGTCGAGGCGAAAATCTCCACCGGATGGCCATGAATCTCGCTGACCGATACGTACCAGGCGTTGTTGTCGCGGTCGCGGGCGCGATAGCGGACAGCGTCGAGCACATCGGGCAGCTCGCTCGCCTCGTCGCTGGGCGGCGCCGCGTCAGTATCCTCCTGTTCACGGCGAGCGCGCAGCGCCGCGACCATATCCTGGCATTCGGCACAGAAGACCGCGCCTGCGGCCACGGGCTTATCGCAAACCGCGCAACCGGCTTCTTCCTGGTTATTCATTTCCATCATTCCATGCTCCATCGGGGACAGTGGAAGCCACCCATTCGCGCAGATGCCGCGCAAACAGCGCGCCGTCGATCTCCCGCGCCCCGAAACGCTGGAGATGGGCGGTGGTGGTCTGACAATCAATCAATTGGATGCCCAGGGCCATGGCTCGCCGCGCCAGGGCGACAAAGGCGATCTTCGAGGCGTCATTCTCGCGGCTGAACATGGATTCGCCGAAAAACACCCGGTCAAGCCGCAGACCGTACAAACCGCCAACCAGGTGGTCATCCCGCCAGCATTCGACACTGTGGGCATAGCCGAGATGGTGCATGTCGATGTAGGCGCGGCGCATCGCCTCGGTAATCCAAGTCGCCCGCCCAGCCTTGATGCGGCTCGACGCGCACTGACCGATCACTTCGGCAAAGGCGGTATCGAAACGTACCTGAAACGGCGATTGCCGCAAAGTCCGGCCCAGACGGCGGGCGATATGCAGTTCCGCTGGATACAGCACCAGCCGTGGCGAAATGAACCACCAGAGAATCGGTTCGCCCTCGCCGTACCACGGGAAAATCCCCTCACAGTAGGCGGCAATCAGACGCTCCGGACGCAGATCGCCGCCGACGGCCAAAAGACCGCCCGGTTCGGCCCACTCCACCGGCGGAAAACCAATTTTATGCGTAAGGCGGTAAACGGGCATAGTTGGGAAGAAAGTCAGTGGCTATAAAGAAACGGAGCCTCTTGCAAAATGACTCTAACAAATAACGCCGCCACCGATCTTTGAGAGGTGTATTCGCATGGATATTTTTAGTTAACACATTGAAACAATTGAACTTCATGG
>Ga0209629_10000498_pt1 | contig 21630 bp, 17 predicted proteins | sample TergutCu122P5_FD_187286 | JGI IMG/M metagenome (GOLD analysis project Ga0209629, IMG submission 187286) | Cubitermes ugandensis P5 segment gut microbial communities from Kakamega Forest, Kenya - Cu122 P5 (SPAdes) (version 2) | ecosystem: Host-associated > Arthropoda: Insects > Digestive system...
GGCGGTGACGGCGTCATCGTGCCGAACGCCCCCGCCAGCAGCGCCGCGGTCGTCGTCTTCCTCGCCGAGCCGGCCGGGTTCGCCACGACGACGATGTGCGGCCACGACCAGGCGGTGCCGGCCCGCGGGTCGGTCGTCTCGCGACCACGGCGGGCCCGCACCGGGGCAGCAGACGGGCTCTGCAGCAGCCCGTCCCACCCGGACGGTCCCCCCGGCGTCATGGCCCTGGCCGCAGCCACCATCATCAGCGGCTGCGGGCCCGGCATCGCCATCGCCGGTGGGCCGGTCGGCGCAACCACCGTGGGGAGCGGCATCTCCGCCGGCACAGAGACCCGATCCAGAACGGCCAAGCCGCCCTTGTCGCCGACACTCAGCGGGTCCAGGACCTGGCCGTCCCGGTCGACTAGGACCCGCTGCGCACCCTCCACGTCGCGGACGTCCACCGTCACGGGGTGCCCGAGTGTCCTCGCGGTCGTCGCGGCCGCGCCATAAGCGAGCCGCTTCGCCTCACGCCAGTCCGGATGCGCGACCTGCTGCCGGATACCGCCCACCGTCACCAGCGCACAGCCATCCCGGCCGACCTCGATCAGCACCGGCTCGGGCCACGCGAGCCCGCTGTCACGTTCTTGCACACTCATCGCTGGTCTCCTCCTTGGGGATACCGCCGGCCGCCTCCCAGCGTCGACGCCACTCGTCCCGACGCTGCCATGTGGCCGTCGGGTCACCCACCGCACGGGCCCGCCGAAACGCCCAAAACCACGGCTCATGCACCACCGGCTCCGGGCCCTCTCCCAGCTCCACCGGCGGGGCATCGCCGGCCCGGGGCGGTGCGCACTCCGGCGGGATCTCACTGATCCGGTGAGCCAGCAGCAGGCCGAGACTGTGGACCTGAGGCGGCAGCGGCGAACCGCCCACCACGGCGCGCAGCTCCGCAGGCCGCCAGCCCGCCGCCAACCGCTCCCGCAGCAGCGGCGCCAGCATCACCACCATCGCCGCATCCAGCCGGCCACCCCAGTCCGCCGGCAGACACCCCCGCACCAGCGCCCACTCCCCCGCATCAACCGGCGTCTCCGGGTTCGTTCTCGCGTCCCCGCGCCCCGACCCGACCCGGCCCGACCCGGCCTCACGCGCGCGCATGCGCGCGCTGGCCTGGCCAGGTCTGGTGGTTCCTAATGACGGTTCTTCCTTATGTGGTAGGTGCTGTTCGCTTCGCCTACTGGCGCTGTCAGCTTCGCCTACTGTCGCAGTAGGCGAAGAATCTTCGTGTACTTGCTGACTAGGACAAACATCGGCCTGGGTTAGGTCGGGTGAGCTTGGCTGTCCAGTAGGCGAAGAATCTTCGTGTACTTGCTGACTAGCAGGATCATCGTCGGTGTCCCCCAAGTCATCCGGCTCCCACGGCGCGAACGCAAGGTCGCCGAATGACTCATGGAAGGGGTCCACAGCCTGACCCTCGACTGGCGGGTATGGCGCGCCGACGTTGAGCTGGTACATGTCACTCAAGCGCGCGGCCGCGCCGAAGCGCGATGTGTAGCGACGAGAGCGGGCGACGAGGGCCGCGTCCTCAAGAGCCTTGAGGTGAATCTGCACAGTGCGCACCGTGTACCGCGTGCGAGACGCCAGGTACTTCTGCGACGGCCAGCAGGTGCCGTCATCGTCGGCACAGTTGGCGAGCGCGAGCAACACGTCGCACGGGCCCTTGGGCAACGCCAGGAGACCGTCATACACCCAGCTGATGGCCTTGACACTCATGACGTCAACCTCGCTGAGGCAGTGGTGGCTGGTGTGGACTCGTCGCACTGATGAGTGCTTCCACGCTCGATACGGGGATCCGCCACTGACGTGAAGGTAGCTGGAACGCGCCCGCGATCTTGCCGAGACGCAGCCAGTTCTGAACCGAACGCAGAGACACGCCGGGGAGGAGGTTCGCCAGCTCCTCGGTGGTCACACAATCCTCGACCGCAATTGGTAACGTTTTCCGAACCTTCATGCGACAAGGATGCACCGACACGCCCACCGACGTCAAGCGCAACACGGCGTCACTGACTGCTATTGTGTACGTATGACGCAACTCCTGAGCACTCTCATCATGGATCAGGCCGAGGTGATGTCCCCTGATGCCGCTGTCGGTGAGACGATCAACTCGCTGTTGTTCCGGACGCGCACAAGTAATCGCGCGCTCGCGGCAGCCCTCGGAGTTACCGGCGCCACTGTCGGCCGCAAGCTCCGCGGAGAGATTGGCTGGTCGCTGCAGGACCTGTTCGACGTAGCGACGTTCTTCGGGATTGATGTCGGCGACCTGCTACCGCGGCGCTTGGTGCTGGGGGGCTACGAACCTAGGCCAGCGTGGCAGACGCAGCCGCGCCCCGTCCCTCTTGCTCCCCCGACTGGACTCGAACCAGTAACCCTCTGATTAACAGTCAGATGCTCTGCCAATTGAGCTACAGGGGATCGCCCGGTACCCGGACGTTCACCGGCCCACAAGTCTAGCGTCTAGTCAAGACGCAGACGAATAGGCTTGTCACAGCCTGATAAGGGGGTCTCTACCAGAAAGGTAGGGGCTCATGCAGGTCGTCGTCGAGCCGACGGCGGGCAGCCCGGTGGAGGTCTGCCACCACCCGCGAGCCCAGCACGTCCATGGCACCTATGCGGCCTACCGGAAGGATGCGTGCCGGTGCGGCCCCTGCCGGGACGCCAAGCGGGTATCGCTGATGACGGCCCGCCGGGACCGTTCGGGACGGTGCCTGCCCGGGGAGCGTCTCGCGCAGCGCGTGACGGTGCTCACGTCCGGGGCTGGAAAGGGCGCCCCGGAATCGGTAGCGGCTCTGGCCGCCCGGAGCGGCGTTTCGTCGCGTGTCCTCCGGCGGCTCCGGGACGATCCGGCCTGCCGTATCCGGGTGGCGACGGCCAGGAAGTTGGCCCAGGTTCAGCCGCTGCCGCGGCGCCGCGTGACGCCTATCGGCGTGCAGCGGCGTCTGCGCGCGCTCATGGCGCTGGGCTGGACTACCGGCGCGATCGCCGCCGACTGCGGCGTGACCGCGGAGTGGATCCGCCAACTGGTCGCCGGCGGCCGCCGCGGGGCGCCGCGGCCGGTGTCCGCCGCGATGGCGGATGCGGTGTGCCGGGCGTACGACGATCTGTGGGATCAGGACCCGGCTGAGCGGCTCAGCATGGCCCAGGTCAACACCGCACGCGGTCGGGCGGCGGCGGGTCACTGGGTGGTCCCTCTGGCGTGGGACGACACGCCTGATGGCGACCGGTTCATCGACGACCCGGCTGCGAAGCCGGACCGCCGGGTCAAGTCGCCGCGGAAGATGTCGATCGCCGAGGCCCTTGTCGAGCTGGATTTCCTCGTCGACCAGGGCAACCCGGTGGAGGACGGGGTGACCCGGCTGGGGTTGGGGTCGGTCCGGACGCTGGGGCAGCGCGCGCACCGGAATGGTTTCACCCGCTGGTATCTGCCGAATGGGGAGCCTCGTGCCCGCGTCGATGTCGACGAGTTGGGCCGTGGCGAGTGCTGGGAGGACGCGGCATGAGCGCCCTGTCCCCCACATGCGTGAAGCCCGCCGTGTGGCGGGCTTCACAGAAGTCTTCAGGAACTGGCGGGCTTGGTAACCCGGTGGTTCCTGTTGGTGTCGGCCTCGGGAGTCTCACCTCCCGGTCGGCGCGCAGTAAATGGAGTTGTCACATCCACATCCACATCCACATCCACATCCACATCCACCGGCTGCTGTCTTTGGCGGGAAAGCAGCCACCGCGAAGGGACGTGATGAAGTTGTGAGTTTCAGTTCGGTTGCGGTTGTTGACCGCAGGTCCGGCCTCACTGTAAGGGTGGGGCCCGGGCGGGACCCGGCGTGCCTGGATGCACGAGAACATCCCGCCAGCGCGGTTCGCGCTGTCCCACTGCGGCAGTTTGAGGGGCTTGTCCCTGCGACAAGCCACGTTGCGCCATCCTCGGCGAATCTGGGGACGCGCCGCGTCCAGTTTGGTTGTGACGCATCGCCCGGTTTCGGTAGCGGGTCGCGTGCGGCGCGGGCTGTTTCGAGGGTGTGGTCGCGCGCGATGTCGTGCCCGGGCCGGTGGTGGCGGGTCGTCGGCGGCGAGCAGGATCTGATCCTGCTGGAGTGCCTGTGCCGGATGGCGGTGGAAACCCACTCGCTGGTGATCGCGGTCGACTACCAGCGGATCGCCGTCGAGGCCGGGTTCCCTGGGGCGCCGGCCGTGCTGTGCAGCATGAGGCGCCTCCAGGCCGAGGGTGACTGGGTGATGCCGCGGCGGCCGCTGCGGCGGCGTGAGCCGGTCGGCATGTGGCGGCTCGCCCCTTATCTGCGGATCCCGGCGGAACTTGATGTGTGGGTGGCGGCGGCGGACGTCCGCCCGGCGCCGACGTCGTGGCGGGAGGCCGCATGATGGCGCTCATCCCCGGTCACGCGTCACGGCGCGTTTTCTCACAGTCAACCACGCTCCCGCTAGGGATTATGCGGCGGAATAGTGGGAGGGTGCGATGACTGGCGCCGTCGCGTACGTCCATGTGCTGCCTTCCGACTGGGGGCATGCCCGGGTCGAGTGGGGTCCCTGGCTGACCCAGGACCCCAGCCGGGGCGACCGCCCGACACCCGCTGGGCGCACCGTGCGGTGCCGCTCCTGCGGCCGCCTCGCGCGCCTCGCCTGGTGCGAAGGCACCGTCAAGGGCGCTGGCAGCCGGGCGAGTGTCGTGGCGGATCGGTGCTGTCGCTGCGGCATCATCCGCCTCCCTGACGTCCCTCCACCCGCCGGGGCCACCCGCGGGGTCCCTTTGCCGCGCATACGCCGTCTGGGCCTGAGAGGAGCCTGACATGGATGAGTTGACGATGATCGACGGGTTCTGCGGAGGAGGTGGCTCCACCACCGGCGCTCTGCAGGTGCCGGGCGTGTCCGTGACGTGCGCCATCAACCACTGGGACCGTGCGATCGAGACGCACGCCTGGAACCATCCCCAGGTGGACCACCTCCTGGCGGACATGGCCGGTGTGGATCCGCGCCGTGTGCCCCGTACCGACATGGCGTGGTTCTCCCCCGAGTGCACCTGGCACTCCCAGGCGCGCGGCGAGCGCAACTGGGCCGCCCCGGACCTGTTCGGCGAGACACTCCCGCCTGAGGCTGCGGTGCGGTCGCGCATGACCATGTGGGAGGTGGTCCGGTTCGCCGAGCAGCACCGCTACCGCGCCGTGATCGTGGAAAACGTTGTCCAGATCGCCGACTGGGACGACGCTGGTATCGGACGTGGCGGCTCCTGGCGGGCATGGCTCGCCGCCATGCGGAACCTCGGATACCACCATCGTGTCCTGTCGCTGAACTCGATGCACGCGCAGCTCGCGGGGCCGCCCGCGCCGCAGTCCCGCGACCGCACCTACGTGGTGTTCTGGCGTGACGGCTGCCGAGCCCCGGACCTTGAGCGTGTCATCCGCCCCCGGGCCTGGTGCCCGCGATGCGACACCCTGGTCGACGCCAGGCAGGCGTGGAAGCACCCGTCGCCGGACCGGCCTGGCCGGTACCGCCAGCAGTACGTGTACGCGTGCCCGCGTTGCGGACGGGAGGTGGAGCCGGCCTGGCTGCCCGCCGCGACCATCATCGACTGGGATGACCCCGGGCAGAGGATCAGCGACCGGGCCCGCCCACTGGCGGACAAGACGTTGCGCCGCATTCAGGCGGGCATCGAGCGGTACTGGGCACCCCTGGTCATCGAGGCGGCCGGCAACACGTGGGATGCGGCCGCCGGCGCGCCCGGCTCCTACCTGCGTGCCTGGCCCGTGGACGAGCCGCTGCGCACCGTCCACGCGACCAACTCGAAGGCCATCGTCATCCCTGTCGAAGGCCGCAACGGCAAGAACGCCGCGGACGCGGACGGGCCGCAGCGGACCGTGACGACCCGCGCCGAGACCGGTCTCGCGTTTCCCCCGCTGATCGCCGAGTTGCGTGGCGGTCACTCGGGGTGCCGTCCGACTCTCGAGCCGCTCGCCACAGTCACCGCGGGCGGCAACCACCACGCCCTGATCGTCACCAACACCCACCATGACCGTGCCCGGCCCGTCAGCGAGCCGGCGCCTACCTCCACGACCGCGACGGGCGGCGGCCAGGCCCTCGTGATGGCCTACTACGGCCACGGCCAGCCGCAGCACACCGGCCTGGCGCTGCCGACGGTCACGACCCGCGACCGGTTCGCGCTGCTGATGCGCAACCAGACGAGCCCTGGCGAGCCGGCCTGGCTGTCCACCCCGGTCCACCAGCCCGCCCGCACACTCACCGCCTCCGGCAACCAGTCGCTGCTGACCGCCCCGTCTCCCACGATCGACGTCGGCGACGTGTGGTTCCGGATGGTGAAACCAGTCGAGACGAAACGCGCCATGGCGTTCCCGACCGCCTACCGGCTGCTGGGCACCAACCGGGAGCAGACGCGCCTCGCGGGCAACGCGGTCACACCGCCGTGCGCGCGTGACATCGTCACGGTCGTCGCCGCGGCCCTCACGGGGACGGTGGCGTCATGAGCCTGCATCTCGTGCCGATCAGTCTGGCCACCGCCCAGGATGGGATACGCCGGTGGCACCGTCACCACCCGCCGCACTTGGGCGACCTCGGGATCCGGGTCGGGTGCGCCACCGACGACGGGCTGCTCGTGGGGGTTGGGGTGGCCGGCCGGCCGGTCGCGCGAGGCCTCGATGATGGTCGGACCGTGGAAGTGGTCCGGGTGGCCACAGACGGGCACCGGAACGCGAACTCGATGCTGTACGGGGCGCTGGCACGGGCGGTGTTCGCCCTCGGATACACGCGAATCATCACCTACACCGAGGGTAGCGAATCGGGCGCCAGCTTGCGGGCGGCGGGCTGGCGGATCATCGCCGAACGGCCCGCGCGCGGAGGCTGGTCTCATCCATCGCGGCCCCGCGACGACCGAGCGTACCGCGCGGTCCCACGGACGCTGTGGGAGGCCGACGCGCCGCCGGGCCGGGCGGGAGGCGGCACATGACCCCGCTCACGCAGCCCACGATGGCGACCCCGGGCGGTGAGCGGGCCGTCTCGGCCCGCGCGATGGCCCTCAGGGTGCAGGACGCCTGCGCGGCCGGGCGGGCCTGGACCGGCCAGGCGGGCCCGCCGTGCGGTGGGATCGTCGGCATCACCCGGTCCCTGTACGGGCTCGTCGAGCCGCGGACGCTCGCCCAAACCCAGGACAAGATCAGCTCGCTGGCGCGCCTGGTCTCACAGTCCAGCCGGCCGCTGCCGGCCCAGGACATCGCGGGTCTCTTGCGCATCGCGCCGGCCGACGCGAAACGGCTGCTGCGGCTCGCGCGATGGGCCGCCGGCATGCCCCGGCTCGGCGGATCGTGGCAACTGCCGGCCGCGTACGTGCGGGATCCGCGCACCCCGATCATCTGGACGCGCGCCGGATGGCTGCGGGCCGTCGAAGCCTGGCTGGCGTCCACGGCTGGCGCCAGAGCCTGCCGGGCGGCACACCTGGCCACGACCACAGCGCTCACGGTCGCCCAGGTCGATGCCGCCACCGCAAACCGCGACGGTACGAGCGTCGCCACAGCCCACGCCACGGTCGGGGCGCGCATCGGGAAGTCGGCCCGGCAGGTCAGGGCGGCCCGGACGATCCTCGAACGGGCGGGCCTGTCGGTGACCGTCACCCCCGGACGCTACCTCACCGTCCCGGAACGCGTCGCTGCACACCAGCAGCACGGCGGCTGGCAAGTGCGGGCCGCGTCGACGCGCCGTCTCACCATGCCTCCGGCCCTCACCCGAGGGCAGGTACCCGGCGGCGTGACTGTGGTTGGCAGTCCGATGCGCCACCTACTGTCTGTAAGACAGTTAACCTCATCAATTGCGTTAGCTTTACCTCCTAGGCCCGCGCGCAAGCGCGCGGCCAGAGCCGGCCGCCGGCCGATCCCCCTCAACGCCCAGCACCTCGCCGCCCAGCTCCACGCCAACCGGCAGCTTCCGTGGGATCCGACGATCCCCCCGGGACCCCCGCTGCCCCGTCTCGCGACCGCTCTGGCTCGCCTTTCGATCCCCGACCTGTATCCGACGTCGACCGCGCTCATGCGCGCGCTCGACGTCGACGGGCTCTCTCGCGGCCTGCCGTACCGTCCCTCACACCTGCGCGATCCGCTCGCGTGGTTCGTCTACCGCTGCACGCAGCTCGTCCAGGGGCGTCTGGCGCCTGCACGGGCGGCGGGACCCACCGGGGCGGCGCCTCCGGCGCCGCCCCGGGCAGCCACAGGAAGCCGGCCGGATCTGGCGGAAACGTCGAGTGACCCGAACCCGAGTCTGCTACGAACCGCCTCACACCTGCCTGACGACCTGGAGCCAGCACCACCACCCCCACTCGTCCCGTTCGTCGACGGGATGAGCCGCGCGGAGTGGCTCCGAGCCAACCGGGACGCACGCAGGCATCCCGGGCCACCGTGACCACCCCGCCGCCGCGCGGCGGGGTCGATGTCGCCCATGGCCGCCGAAGACACAAACTTCGACCGCGATATTGGATCTGACAAGGGATTATTCAGCGGAATAGTCGCGAGACATGTTCCGCGACATCCGGAGTCCTCACGCCGCTGCATGATCGGCCAGGACGTTCACGACCACGAACTTTGACAGCCAATCTCCGTCCGACAAGGCATTATTCTGCGGAATAGTCCGGGAGTGCGCCCTGCGCCGCCCAATCGCGAAGGGCACGCGGATAGCGGACACTTCGCCGGCACCGAGTACGTGCCCGCCGGCGTGAATGCGCGTCGGCTGACGATGTCCGCAGCGCCCGAATCGGGCGACAGCCTGCCCCGGCCCGTCAAGGGCAGGGCCTGCCACCAAACTTTGACGTCCATGTTGGCCATGACAAGGGATTATTCAGTGGAATAGTCGCGCGGGGCATCTCTCGCGGCCGTCCGAGTCGGCAGGGCACGACCTAGTCGCGCGTGTCAGACAGCTCTGCAAGCTTCGGCCGTGAAGTCGCCGCTGACAAGCAGTTATTCAGCGGAATAGTCTGGGCGCGTGGTTCGTGGCCTCGAGTAGTGGCCGGGTCGGCGGCTACCTGCTGAGAGTGACGCCGGCCTGCGCGGCGGACATCGCCCAGGCCGGCCCGAGGGCTGCTTCCGGTGCCAGGTCGGCGGCGACAGCGTCCCGCATGCCGGCGAGGCGTTCGCGGGTGAACAACTGCTCCGGGCGGAGACCGGTGTGCAGGGCCCGCGCGTAGAGGGCGTTCAACGGGTCACCGGGAGAGATGGCCTCCGCGCGGCGGAGCGCATCCCAGGCCATCGCCCCATCGCCTGACAGGTAGGCGACATGGGTGGTGATCTGGAGGACCGGCAGGGCCGACGGGTCGGGCAGTTCCCGGCACACGCCCGCCCACATGGTCTTCAGGCGCGCCGCGTCATCCGGCTCAGCCATGCACCAGGCCCAGTCCCGCAGCGGCTTGTCCCGGGTGAGCGCGGCGAGGGCCGCGCAGTCGGCCAGCGCGGGATCCCCAACGGTATGTTCGACGCGGTCGATGATCCGTTCGAGCCGGGCGCAACGAACGTCCGGCGCCAGATCGGCGAAGCGGCCCACCAGCTCGTCGACATCCGCGTTGGATGCGGTGACGGGCCCTGGCGCGACCTGGCTGGCCTTGTCCGCGCGGCTGTCTGCGATCGTGGCGCCGCTCCGCGTGAACCGTTCCTCGATCGCCGGCACCGGTGTCACAGCCGGGGCGATCACACAGTCGCGGGCCCGCCCGCAGCCCGCCAGACTGCTCACTGAGTCGGCGACCTGACGGGCCCGGCCCGAGCGCGCCGGATCGGTGGTGTAGGCGACCCCGAACCATGAGACCGCGCCACTGTGCTTGGCTGCCTCCGCCATCTGCGAGATCACCTGCTCCGGGTCGGCCATCACGTCATCCAAACCCACGCGCGCCGCCAACGTCACCCGGTTGCGCCGGTCAACGCCGATCATCACCAGGTCATCCTGAGGCCGGAAGCCGAGCAGCCCCGGGATCCCCGCCAGCAGATCGCCGGTCCCGTTGAGGGTGATGGCCGGGCCGCTCACGGTTCGCCCCGCCCCTCGGCGCCCTCCGGCTGCCCGTCCCCGAGGTCGGCCTCGAAGAGTGTCTCTTGCTGCGGCCGCACCACATCGACCCGCACCGCCCGGCCGCCGGTCGGGCCTGCCGCGCCGTAGCCGGAAACCACCTCCCGCAGCACTTGCTCGACCCCGTCGGCCACGGCCAGCCCCCTTCCCCGGCGGGGCACCCGCCCGCGCGGCGATCACCAGTCTGGCGGGCACCTGCGGCATCGCTGGTCGGCTACAACTCCGGGGCCAGGTCGAGGTCACGGAGCCGCGACACGCCGGGATGGTCCGCGCCATCCGGGCGGGCGCCACCCGCGTCGAACGCCTCCTGCAGACAGCGGGCCATGCGCCGATGCCCGCCGCCGGCCGCCGACTGCCTGCCGGCCATATCCCACTCCCCGGGGTCGATCGCGGTCCAGTCCATCGGCTGTCCAGCGAGCGAGGCGACCTGGTCAATCCACACCATCCCCATCACGTCGCTGGTCAGGCCGCACACGCCGAGGTTCCGGGCGAACTCGTACGCGGACGCCGCCATCTCGCCGAAACGCTCCGGATGGTCCCTCACGCGCCCGGGCGAGAAACCCAGCCAGTTGTTGAGCCGCGCCAGAGATGGCGCGTGCCCGCCCTCGGGGCCGCCGGCGGGGTAGATCTCCGAGCAGCACAGCCGCTGCAACCGGTTCAACTGGCCCGTCGCCTGAGCGCGGCGGATCGAGTCGTGCGCCTCCGGCGGCATGGTCGCCAGCCGCCATTCCGCCCAACCGCGTTCCAGCAGCATCACGGTCTGCGTCCACGCTGCGCCCGGCAGGTTCGCCGGCACCTCATCGTCGTCAGCCGCCAGCGCGGCCGCCTTCGCCTCCAGTGCGCGCAACTCCTCGGGGCTGAGCTCCCGGCTCACCGCGCGTCCTCCTCCTCGTCCGGCTCCATCGCCACGAGATCCGCCATCCACTGCCGCATCAGCGCCTCGCCCTCCTCGAAAGCCAGCTCCCCGCGCATCCACCGGTCCACCAGCTTGCCGGGGTACGCCATCACCGACGCCATGTACTCGTCCATCCCGTGCGGTGGGGGCCACGCCGTCGCCATGAACTCGCGAACATGCCCGACGCGATCAGCGCGGCGCCTCAACTCCCGCACCCCGGGGGTGCTGCGATCCTCACTCGTCACGACACCACCACCAACGAATCGGGGGACGCGCCGCGCGCAGTTTGGGGGCGACCGCCGGCCGCCGGGCACCAGGGCCGCTCCCCTCAACCATCACCGCTCAACCTCTCCCTCATCCGGATACCGTCGCCCCGTACCAGGCGAGGCGGTCCCGCATGACCGCACACCCCCGGCCGGGGTGTCACGCCGCGCGCAGGGAGCCGCGCTGGCGGTGGCGGGCATGATGAAAGCCCAGGTGTGGGCAAGGAGGATGCGGGCCCGCCGCGGCCACCTTGTCGAGGGTGATGCTGGCACTGTAGACGCCGACCCCCGCTCACGGTGCGCGACCCGCCGCACTCCTCGCGCGGCGCGCGGCGCTGACCACCAGGTGTGCCCCCGTCACCGGCCGTCCGGTCCGGGTCAGCCACGGCCATAGAAGTCGATATCCGCCTGCTGTTGCGCGTACTGTGCCGCCATCGCCTGCTGTTGCGCGTACTGTGCCGCCATCGCCAGAGCCGCCTGCTGCGCCTCGAACGCCGCCTGTTGGGCCGCGAGTCTCGCCGCCTCCGCCCGCTGCTGCTCCATCAACTGATAGTCGTCATAGCCCGTCATTGCTCGACCCTCCTGTCCTGTCGCACTATTCCGCTGAATAATTCCTTGTCAACTCCGCGTTCGTGCTCAACTTTCGACCCGCACTGCCACCGTCCTGCTCCTCGACAAGAGCGAGGAACTCGTTCCGGAGGATCGTGCGGCGCTCGACGAGAGCGTCAGCCACACGGGCGATGGCCTCCCGGTGCTCGTGGATGAGCCGGCGGGCCGTCGAGACGGCCGCGTCGACCTCGGCCTCCCACCCCCGGGAGCCGTCGATGAATAGCGTCGACGTCAGGCACTCCCAGCCGCGAGCACGTCGGCGCTCGATCCATCCCCCTGTGGACACCGTGCGACAGGTCCCACACCTGGCCCGCCACGGACTGAGCCATCCAGGCGCGCAACCAATCCGCCCTGGCATCCGGCGGCCCCGCCGTGTCCACGACAACCTCGCCGTTGATATCACGAACCTGGCCGTTGATGTCACCGCGTCGGATCGTGGTGAGGAACAGGACACGCAGCCCCACGGCATGCGCGACGACAGCGCGCGCAGCCTGGTGCGCCGCCGCCTCCGGCACTGATCGGTCGTGGCGTGTGCCCATCACACGTCCCGCCAACCAGCGGAAACGATCTCCCGGGCCCGGCCATCCGGCGCGACCTGCTGGCATGGCACATCCGATGGGGCGACCAGCGCGCCCTCGACCGCCGCACGCCGCAGATCCACATAGGACGGCAGTCCGCCCCTCTCGGAAACCGAGCCCCCCTGCCGGGCCGACAGCACCGCCATCTCCGGCTGCCAGCCGATGCCCCGCGCGTGGACCGCAGCGTCCACAGCGGTGCGCGGCTCCTTGTCGGTCGCCAGCCACACCCGCCGGCCGTCGTCCATCAGCCAGTCGCTCAGCCGGTATTCGGGAACCTCCGGGGGCATAGACGAGCCGACTGGCGATCTCCTCCCGTTCCGCGACGCCCACGTCGCCCTGGCCGGGGGCGACGCGGTCCCGCAGCGCGGCCTGGGGGGATGTGCCAACGCCGGCCTTGTCGGGGCCTTTCCCCTGGAGCAGCTGGGGCAGCCCGAAATGCTCGGCATCGCCACCGTAGGACGCCAGCCACACCATGTCCCCGCCGCAACGGGCGGCCAGCGCCGCATCCCGGATGGAGACACGGCTGAACTCCACCCCGAACGCGTTGTCGTGACCCCCGATGAACTCGTCCAGCGCGTCGCTGCCGCGATACTGCGGCGGCGTGAAAAAAACCATCGCCGAGGACACCTGCAGGCGATCGGGTGGCAGGTCCGGAACGATGTCTGGCGGCATCCACCGCGCCCAGCGCCCGTCGATCGGCACCAGTTCCAGATCCTGCAGGAGACCGGCCACGTCGACCCCGTCGTCCCACCGGTCGAACCCACCGGGGCTGTACAGAAAGTTGATCAGGCCCCGGGTTTCCGCGAACGCGCGCAACTCTGAGGACGGATCGGCCCCGAAGCACACCTGGGCAAGCTCGCTGTCGCGAAGGTAGGTGATCTCGATCCGACCGTCCAGTAGGGTCCCGATCTCGTCTTGGCGCCAAGCTTCCGCCAGACGCGCCGGGATCCCGATCGCGGCCTCCTCGTCCCGGGTGAGCGCGCCGTCTTCGACCAGACCCAGCATGAGCATGCTGTCCAGCATGTGCATGCTCACGCGCACCCGGTTGTCCCCATCGATCCATCGTGCGAAGTACATGCCCGCCAGCATGCCAAACCGCTGCGTCACCCCGGGACCCACCGCTAGCTAGCGCGAATCGGGCCGCCACCGGCCCGACTCTGCACCACATACATCGCAACCACTAGGGATTATTCAGCGGAATAGTCCGGCAGTGGGCGAGCCGATCAGCCGAAGTCGAGGAGCGGCTGGAGGCTGGGGGTGACGGCCGCGCACGGTTCCGCCGGGCCCGGCGGGGCGTCTCGGGCCCAGTCGGCGGCCCAGCTCCGCCCAGACTTCGTCAGCGCAGTCTCCACGTCGCCGAGCATTCCCGCTGCCCGCGCCTCATCGAGAGCCGACCTGGCATCCGCGACGGTCGCCGCGCACGGCTCGGGGAGCTTGGCGGCTGCGGCGATCCGCCCCGCCCACTCGGCGCGGCACACCTGCGGGTACACCCCGGCCAGCGCCTCCTCGACCCGCGGGCTCACATGCTCGTCCTGGAGCACGCCGAGCAGTGCGGCGGCAGTCAGTGGCCTCCCGTCACGCTCGGCCCGGCCCGCCTCATCCACCACCCACATCGAGCCGCTGCTGTGGTCCGCGATGATCGTCCCACCGCCACGGATCCGGCGCGGCACCTCGGGCGTGGGCCGGCCTGTCCGGCACTCACGGGCCATGCGGTCGATCTCCGCCCCCGCACCGTGCAGCCCAACCCCCGACACAAGCTCCTTCAGCCCCGCCATCTCCCGCCGCTCCATGGCCGCCTGGACGATCCTGTATGCGCCGGGCGTGACCTCCGCGCGGCGCCGATCGGCGATGTCGGGCCGTAGATAGGCCACCAGGTCGCCCACGTCCGACAGCGACCCCGCCGCGGAGCGGGGCCCCGGGCTGACCGGTGTCGCCGGCGCGGAGGGCAGCAGAGTGTCGTCGGATCGCTGGCGGGTCGCCTGCGCCGTCGTATCGCCGTAGGCCAGGAGCGTATCGACCACGGCGCCGGCCATGAGCCCGCGGCCCATCATCTTCCGCACAGCCACCCCGATGCGATCGGGCGCGTCGGGCCGGCCCGCCCAGCCGTTCGCCAGCGGTGGAAGACCCGTGAGCAGTTCCTCCGGTGTGATCACCGCACTGCCCATGGCTGTCCGCAACTCGGCCAGGAGACGTTCCTGTGCTGCGGGCGCCGTTGCGTCGGCCGGAGCAAGCGGCCCGCCATCCACGGCGGTCTCGACCACCACCACGCCGCCCCTGGTCGGGGTCAGCTCGGCACGTCGGATCGTGAACCTGGACTCGTCCACACCAGATGGCCGGGCGCTACCGTCGTGGTTCGCGACCCGGGCGGTCGCGGCCGGATGGGTGGCGAGCACGTCGAGGATCCTGCGGACGTGGTCCTCCTGGCGGGTGCCGAGCGCTTCCCGCAGGTACCGGTCGACACTAGCCAGGGTGCCAGGGTCGCTCTGCCAGCCGTCCGGCAGGTGCGGCAGTCCGGCCAGCAGCTCCACCACGGCGTCCAACTTCTGGTAGGCGGGCAGCCCCTGCATGGCGGGCCGCAGCGCCTCCGTCAGGTCCCCGATAGTGTCGGCCGTGGCCGGCTCCGATGGTGTGACGTCCTCTGTAGGGGCCGCTGCTGGCGCTCCAGTGCCGGGCAGGTCGGCGGGCGGTCGAGTGGCTGCGGAGGATTCCGGCGGCGCGTCGAGCTGCCTGATCGCCTCATCGAGCCAGTGTTGGGCGCCGCCGGTGAGCCCACCGAGGTCGTTGATCGTCTCGCGGAGCGCGTCGATCCTGCCTGTGCGGTGATAGCCCTCCAGGACGCTGCGCGCAGCCGCCAAGTCGACCGGCGGCGCACCGCCGAACGACTGGTCGGCTTCCGCGGCGTCGATCACGTTCCTGGCAGCGTCCCGCATGGCATGCCACTGTGCGGTGAGCGGCCGAGGCTGTGCGCCGGCATTCCGATCAGGTAGCCCCCACTCGCCCGGATCGGCCTGCACCCACGTCACACCCGCAGTGGTGTAGAAGTTGAAGTCGGACCACACTGTGTATGCTCCCGCTGGGAGGCCGGCCGTCTCCGCCTCGGCGACGATCTGCTCATATACTGCCTCGGTTAGACAGTTGCCGGCCTCGCGGTTCCACACGACGAAGACACCCTGTCCGGATGGTGTTGCGCCGATCAGCAGCCCGTAACCGTCGATCGGTGATACGCGCGTGCCGGACTCGCTGAGTACCTGGGCGACGATGGCGTCATGCTGGGCGACGATCGCGTCGTCCACGAACTCGACGGCACCGGGCATGCCCGCGTCGGCCAGTGCTCGTTCCAGGTCGGTGGCGTGTCCCGCGTTCAGCGCCTCCCGGATGGTGGCGAGCGCCATAGTCACCCCAGTGTCGTCCTGCATGCCGGGTGGGGTGAAGGCCGCGTCGATGGCTGCCACCCAGCCGGGCAAGCGGTCGCGCCAGTCGGCAAGTGCTGCGGCATCCTCCACCGGTGGAGCGGGTTGGTCGTCCCCGGGCTCCCTCGTCGCGCTCATGGCAGTTGCCGCCCGGCCGGTATGAGAGCTAGTCACGACCTCAATGCCAGCCGCGGATTCCGGGACGCCACCAGCCGCGCGGTTGGTGGCTGGTGGGCTCGTCTGCGTGCCGATGTCCGCTGTGCTGGGGAGTTGGTTCTGGTGCGTGCGGTCCTCGATGCGGGCGTTGACGTCCTCCAGGAGCGTGCGGGCGGCCTGGAGTTCGCCGGCCTGCCGGAACGGCTCGTCCAGGAGGCGCGTGTTGACCTCGACACGATGCCCCAGGTCGGCGATGAGCGTGGTCACCCGGGTGATCTCGTCGGGGATTGCCGCGATCATGTTCTCCATCCGGGTGATCAGCCCGGCCCCGTTCCAGGCGATGTGCCCGCCGGCCATGGATGCTGGGGCCACGCGTTGGATGCTCGGTGCGTCGGTGAGCCACATCTTGAGGTTCACCGAGCCGGGGGCGCCTGCCTCAAGGGCCGCGTTCACTGTGTGCCCGCCGAGGCGTGCCACGGCGAGCGGGCCGCCGCCTGTTCTGGCCCACCGGCCCAGCACCCGGCTGAGGGACGCCGCGGCGTCGGCTCGGCTGGTGAGGCGGTCCGTCTGTGCGTTGAGTGCGCCCACCTGTGCCGGCGCGGGGGCTGCGTCGCGTCGGCTGCCGGTCTGGTACGCCTGGTCGGGGTGGGCGATGACGGCCGTGAACCCCTCGCCGGCGGTCGGGATGCTGCGCGGGGCGGCGGCCCGCAACTGGGCCAGGCTCTCCCGTGACCGGATGAGCTGCCGGTTGTCGGCGTCGATGGTCCAGCGCAGCGACTGCAGGTTGTTGCGGTAGGCGCGCTCCAGGGCGACGAGCCGGGTCAGGTCCGTTTGCGCGTCGGCCTGCAGGAGGATGTCGGGATCCCCGGAGGCGGCCGCCTTGATCGCCCCGTAGCGGACGGCCGTGTCGTCGTCCTCGATGTCTTCGGCGACGCGCGTGTCGAGGCGGTTGTGCATCACTTGGCCGATGAACCGGGCCTTGCGTTCGAGGGTCTGCCACATCAGCGTGTCCGTCGTGCGGGTGACGACCATCTGGGTGATGGTGACCGCCGGATTGTCGTTGCCCTGACGCAGGATCCGCCCTTCGCGCTGCTCCAGCTCGTCGGGCCGCCACGGCGCGTCCAGGTGAAGCAGATGCACGGCCCGCTTCTGCACGTTCACGCCGGTACCCATCGCGTTCGTGGATCCGACCAGCACCGCCACCCGTCCCGCCCGGCAGTCCTGATACAGGCGGTCTTTCGCCTCCGAGGTTCGCGCGTCCTGCGCGAACCGGATGGCGCCGGCCGGCAGGCCCCGCTCCACGAGTTGGGTGCGCAGGTCGTCGTAGGCGTTGAACTCATCCTTCGGGGTGCCCAGGTCGCAGAACACGATCTGCAGGGACCCCTTCACGGCCGCCTCCGCGCCGTCCTCGTCCAGGTACACGTCGCCCCGGTGGGCCTCCCACATGCTGGCCAGCAGATCGGCGGCGGCGCCGGTCTTGAGCCCACCGCGCGCGCCCGGGTCGACGAGCCTCGTATCGAGGCTGGCGAGCCGGCCCTGCCCGAGGACCGACAGCATGTTGTCGTCCTTCGGGTTGACACCGCCGGCGTGGATCCGGTCCTCCCGCGCCGCCAGCGCAGCCATCAGCGCGGCCGTCTCCTCATCGGGGCTGATGGCCAGCAGACGGCGTCCCGGAATCCCAGTGGCGGGGTCGACCGTCAGGGCCGGCACCGGCAGATGCAGGTCCTCCTGGGTCTTGACGTCGCCGAACGCCTGCATCAGACTCAGCATCTCGGGCAGGTTGACGAACCGGGCCAAGCGCGTCTTCATGCGGAACTGCCCCGAGCCCGTCGTCTCCGGACGGGTGACCGCCTCGGCGAACACGCTCGCCCACTCGTCGAACTCACTCATCCCAGCCCGTCTCAGCCCAGCCGGGTCGAACAGCCTGCTCAGCACCCACATCTCGGCGATCGAGTTGGTCACCGGTGTGCCGGTCGCGCCGATCAGCGCATGCCCGTCCGGGTTGGAGCGGCGAAGGCTGTCCAATTTCATGGCCAGGTCGTTCGCGCGGGCCGAACCGTTCCGCGCCATGCCCTCGTAGGTGCTGCTGATGCCGATGTTCTTGAACAGGTGGATCTCGTCGACGACGAGCAGGTCGACGCCGAGCTGCTCGAAGCCGATCCCCACGTCTTTGCGGCCCTGGTCGGTGACCGCCTTCAGCCGCTCTTCGAGTCGGCTCTTCGCCCCCGCGATCTCCTTGAGGGTGTGCCGGGGGGTGTCGTCGTCGCCCCGGGCGGCCTCCAGGCGGGCCTCCAGCGCGTCGAGCTGCTCACCGATCCAGTCGGCCTCGAACCGCGGGTCGACGCGGATGCTGGTGAACGCGGTCTGTGTGAGAATGATCGCATCCCACTCGCCGCCGGCGGCCCGCGCCAGGAACATCGAGCGTTTCTCCGGGCTGGTGTCCCCCGAGTCTGCCACGAGGATCCGGGCCCGCGGATACAGCCGGGCCCATTCCGAGGCCCACTGCAGCAGCAACTGGTGCGGGACCACCACCATCGGCTTACGCGCCAGGCCGAGACGGCGCAGCTCCATGCACCCCATCACCATCTCCGCCGTCTTGCCCGCGCCGACCTGGTGGAACAAGCCAACCGACGGCTCGGCGATGATCCGGGCGACCGCGGACCGCTGATGCGGGTGCGGGGTGAACCCGAGCGCCAACCCGGGGAACGTCAACCCCTGGCCCTGCTCGTCCCAGTTCCGCAGCACAGTCGAGTTGAACCGCCGGTTGTAGTCGGCGACGAGCCGGGCGGCCCGCTCCGGGTCCTCCCACACCCACTCGGCGAACCTTGCCCGAAGCTGATCGGCCTTCGCGTTCGCCTGCACGGTTTCCTCGACGTTCACGACATCGTGGGTGTGCTCACGGCCGTCGCTGCCGATGTAGCTCTCTTTGTCGGTGACCTTGATCTCGGCCCCCTGGCAGATCGCCTCGATCAGCGCTGTCGCCGGGCGGCGCTGCGTGCCCCACTCCGAGACGGCCTCCGCCCGGTACCGCACGTAGCCGGCGCCGATCTTCCACTTGCCGTCCAGGTCACGGCTCGCACTCACCTGGTCTGGATCGACGCCGAGGATGCTCGCCGTGAACGCGCCCACATCCGACTCCGGGATCCACACCGCCCCGAGGCGGGCGGTGATGTCTCCCATCCCGAGGTCTCGCGGCTGGACCCGCAGCAGCGCATCCACGTTGCCCTGCCAGCGCGGATCGGCGGCGGCCGCCTCCCGGGCCGCATCGAGCTTCCCGCGCACATCCCCCGACAGGTAGTCCGCCGCCAGCAGCCAGCCGCCCCCGGCGGGATCCTCCCAGATCTGCCCCGCCAGCCCGTCGATCACCTGCTCCCGGGTTGTGCCGTCCGGCATGAGGGACCTAATCAGGTCGACGTCGACCCGGCCGGTGCGGTCCAGGCTCACCGCCAGCCCGTCCGACGCGTTGTCGACATGATCGACGCTCCGGTGCGGCTCGATCTGGCGTTTCAGGAGCAGCCCGGCCGGTTTCGCCGCCTCCCAGTCGGTCTCGTAGCGCTCAAGTGCGGTCACCAAAGGCCCGAACGGATCTTTCAGGAGCCGCCGCATCGCCGGCGGGGCGACTCTCTCTTCGTCGTCGCCCTTGCCGTAGAGGATGGTGCGCAGCAGCGGCCCGTACGCGGCCGTGTACGCCTCCCAGGCGGCCCGCAGACGGCCCCGGGTGGCCTCCAGCAGGACCGGGTCGGCGTCCCGGTCTGACTCCAACTCCAGCAGGTTACGTGCCCCGTCCCGTAGGCCGAGCAGCGCCCGCGTCTCGGTCGCCTGCGTGGCGGGCACCTTCAGCGGCGCCAGCACCCCCGCGGTCACCTGCCAGAACCCGCCGTCACGGTCGAGGAGCTGCCCCTCGTACATGGCCCGGTCGGCCATCTCCGGGACGTCCACGGATGCGTCGGCCGGCGTGTAGGACAGGCCGGCCCGGACCGCCTGCGCCACCACCAAGTCCGCGATCCCGGCCGGCACCGGCCCTGTGCCGTCACCGGTCACCCGCAGCTCCGGGCCGAACCGGCCGGGGGCGACGCTCATCGTGCCGGCGACCGCGTCCGGATGCTCCATCCACCACCGGTTCAGGCGCATCTGCGCGAAACCGTCGCTGCCGCCCGGCAGCGACTCGATCGCCGTCTCCACCCAGGACAGGTCACGGGCGGCCTCCCCATCGCGACGCCGCCGTAGCACCAGCAGGTCACACGCGACCTCGGTGCCGGCCGACCCGGAGAACACCCCGTTCGGCAGCCGCACCGCCGCCACCAGGTCTCCGAGGTCCGCCAGGTGCCGGCGGGCCGACGGGTCGGCGGCGTCCATCGTGGCCGTCGACGTCAACACGGCCACCAGCCCGCCGGGCCGCACCAGGTCGAGGCTCTTGGCGACGAAGTGGTTGTGGATCGACCAGGCCCGGCCGGGATTGTGGAGAGGGTCCAGCAGCTTCGTCTGCGCGTAAGGCACGTTCCCGATCGCCACATCGAACAGCCCGTCGGGCAGGTTCGTGTCCGCGAACGACTCGCGCCGGATCGTCGACCCCGGGTACAAGGCAGCCGCGATGTCGGCGGCCGTCGGGTCGACCTCCACCCCGACCATGACCGCCCCGGGCGGCGCGAACCCAATGAACGTGCCCGTCCCACAACCCGGCTCCAGCACCCGCCCGCCGGCGAAACCCAGCCGCTGCACTGCCGCCCACATCGCCTGCACCAGTGCCGCATCGGTGAAGAACTGGGTGGTCGTGCCCGCCCGGGCCGCCTCCCAGCCCTCCTCCCCCAGCACGGCCCGGGCGGCCGTCGCCGCCTCGGCCATGCCCGGCCGACGCTCGTCGAGAGCCTGCCACACGCCCTGCCCACCCCACGCGCCATAGCGCGCCAGAATGACCTGCTCATCCGGTGTCGCTGTCCGATCCTGATCGCGCAGTTCCGCCAGCAGCCGCAGCGCCTCCATGTTCGCCTCAATGCGCGCGCCGGCGCCGATCGGGGCGAGATCCGACTGCCCCGTCGGACGGAACGAGACCGGGTCGACGGTTGAGTCGACCGCGCCTTGTGCCGGCGCGGCGGGAGGCGCGGGCCGCGAGCCACGCGGTGGCGCCGCGTTCACGTCGACCGCGGCCGTCCGCTCATCCACTTGCTGCGTGCTCGCGTACTCGAAGCCGGCCTGGAACAAATCATCCAGAGCCGGCTGCTCCCACACCGTACGGCGCGCCATTTCGCATCCCCTCACCTCGACGGATCGTTCACGAGGCTACGAAACCGATGCGTCACACGACAGCGACTGGTCATCGTGCTCGCGCGAACTGCCAGCAAGATCCACTCGACCAATCTCGCTCTTCGGCTTGACAACCCCCGCCGTTGGTCGTAGCATTATAGACAGAGGGACAGGTGGAGACCCCAGTCCCCACAGCCGGGAGGCAACCATGATCAGCACATATAGGACGGGCAACAGCAAGAGTCCGTCGGCGGAATACGCCGAGGCCTGCGGGCGGGTGCCATGGTCGCGGCTCGCCGCCGCCGACCGCCACGGCCTGACGAAGCGCCAGGCCGTGGCACTGGACCTCAACCTCGACGAGTGGCATCACGTCTCGTTGCACGCCAACC
>Ga0209629_10000499_pt1 | contig 21625 bp, 19 predicted proteins | sample TergutCu122P5_FD_187286 | JGI IMG/M metagenome (GOLD analysis project Ga0209629, IMG submission 187286) | Cubitermes ugandensis P5 segment gut microbial communities from Kakamega Forest, Kenya - Cu122 P5 (SPAdes) (version 2) | ecosystem: Host-associated > Arthropoda: Insects > Digestive system...
GTATCTGTCTTTTAAATATGATTCTAGTAGGGATCTAAATTTACCATGAACTCCATAAAACATGAGTTTGTCTAATAATATGTCGTGATTTACACAGTCAAAAGCCTTTGTTATGAAGCTTAACACCTTGTCAGTGACATTTGTAACTCCAAAACTTTCTTCCTGAATATGATCACTAATGTTTGAAACATGTAGCAGTTTAATTAAATTATACAATATTAATGTGTGAGCTATAATAATATACTTACGAGTCCAGGCTAACTCGTTCCAGCTGCACAGATTTTCAGTCCCACAAATCTTTTGTTGTTAATGGCATGTTATGGTAAAGTAAGTGTAGGATAACTTGAGAAAAATGCAGATTAGTTTATAGGCCATCCAGCTAAATTCATATGCATTTTGTTATGTGCTCAAATCTTATTTGACAGAAACTGTTATTGCTTAACAATTAGTTGCTGTAGTTATAACAAAAGTAGTGGTTCTAACAATATTAGTATTACTAGTGGGTAGTGGCAGAGAATAATTTAACTACTAGATGCAGACTTCATTTATTTCAAAACTTCTTGACATAAACTTAGACTTTCTACCATCATGATGATTGTACAGTTGAATGAAACATGTTCACACATATAGCATGGTGAGGTCATAACCTTAATTCTTCTTTTCCTTAAGAAAGGAACTACAGTATTTGGATGACTAACATTTAATTGTGTAGTTCTGCTATATGTTGAGGCAAATCCAATGGAACACCAATATGGGTATATATATTTATGTATTTTAACTTACAGCTTCAATGTTACATCCATCTACACCAAACATAAACAGCACAGCAATACATATTTCTCCAGAGGATGAAGTTTATACAGACTCAAGTTACCCTCAGTCAGTGTGGAGGCAGTTTCAAGTTCTGTGTAGGAGGTCATTCTTATGTTCTCGAAGAGACAAGGTATGTTACAATACCATAGGAAAATCACCTGTCTTAGAAATCTTTCTCAGAAATCTGAATCAGACAGAGAAATTCATATATCATATTCAGATACAGTATACAACAACCATGCACATTGATGTATGTGTTGTCAACAAACTGTATTGGCACACTGAATGAATTACACTGGTCAAAAGACAGTTCTACTAGCATGGGTACCTTTTAGAAAGTTTTATATGGAAGTGTGATAACTTGTATATATGCCACAAAAAATGTTCAGTGTCCATTGTCCTTTGAGTATGCATGTTCACATGTTGCATTACTGAAGTGATCACATCCCCAAGAATGTTGATGTGTTTCAAATGTTATTTGTAGCATCCACAACTGAAGCATTGCATTTGTCATTATTTTGTCTGCAGCCTTGCTACTCATGGTACCCCATACATAAATATCTGAGTTTCTTATCACTAGATCTTGTTGGCTGGGCATGTTGTCCTCTTAGTCCTGTGTGTTGATGCCCCTAGCTCAGTTAAAACCAATTCTCTTTGTTGAAAATAAGGGTGAACTCCATTACGTTGCAAGTACTCAGGTTAATAGGGAACATAATATATATATATATATATATATACCCTCTGCAAAATTTTCACTGGAGCTTATGAACCAATAAACTGGTTTTCAGTGGTGCAATACTACATATTTACTGAGAACCACTGCTGGATATTGCTGTAAACATATAGTATAGTAATGAGGATCTTTAGTAGCCCATAAATGGGTCTTCTCAGGGTTATTTGTCCCATTATGAGTAAAATGGTCTTTAATCAATTTTAAAAAGTCTGTGGCAGAGTATGGCTGTGAAGCACAGTCCACTAGTTCAAGAAGCCAATCCTTTGTGCATGGGAATTACACAGACTGTCAGTATGCACTGGCGACCAGGCTCGTGACTGAGGGATTTGTCAGGTACCTACACAGCATTTATTGTATTGCTTATAACACTCGGTCTTTGTTGTGCTGAGGAGTATGACATTCTGATGTCATGTTTGTTTCCCATTACCCCCAGTACCTAAGAGCAAACATCTGTCATCTTTAAATTGTCACTGATATTCCTCAACAGCTGTGCTTGTATTACCATTCATTCATTCCATTGGCATGTGCAGAATTCGACGATTCCTTGCCGTTCTTAGGAGCTTCTTCCATTCCTCTCTGTTATGTACTTTTTCCTGCCACTCTTCCCCACCAACTACTCTTCCATCCTCTCTCACCCCATCTTACCATCTATTTCTTGGTCTACTTGTCAATTTTTTTGTTCCCAAATTCATATATAATACTCTTTTGGGAATTCTATTTTCTTCCATTCTCTGTACATATTCAAACCAACATAATTTATTTAACCATATTGTCTCTATTATAGTAGGTTTTTTAACACTTGCATAAATTTCTTTATTAGTTAATACTTACATAATTACGTAATTCATTCGTGAAGTGCATACCTGCATTCTCTTTGTTGACAAATGTAAATGGTATCATCATCATCACAAAATGTTTACTCTATTTGTGGCACAGGTACAGTGCGACTGACATGATCTGATCAAATAAATGCTATTTTACTCTTATATACTGTACAGCAAACCTTTTAAAAATATCTTGTGTTTATACACTCACATTCATGTTGTAGGCAAATATTTTGAATATCTTTTCAATGTGTGTCATTATTAAACAACACATCCTTTACTTCCCATTGTAGGTACTGTGAAATGTTTAATTTAAAACCCTTATGTCTGATATGTATTAACTTTGTTATAAAATTTTCATGCTTGCGTAAATATGCATAAATATTTCTGTGTTAATGGGACCTTCTTCCTCTCAAAATCATAACCAATGTACACAAATGGCATGTACCTCCTGAATTATTCTGTGTAGGCTATTAACTCTGCTTCAACATTTCCATCATAAAAATTTCAGGAAATATCCACAGCACATAACACTACTAGTGTTAAAATTCTGCTGTTACAATACTGACCTTTATTCTTCTGTGCAAGCAATCCTTTCTATTAGGAATGGAAGATTTATCTATGTAGCTCTTTTTATGTGATTTGGTACAATATATGAACCAAAGTTTTATTTTCCAGTTGACTGTTCATGTTCGAATCATCACCCATATGGTTATTGGACTGTTACTTGGAGCTGTCTATTACAGTGTTGGAAATGATGCTTCGAAAGTACTAAGCAATAGTTCATGCATTTTCTTCTTCACAATGTTCCTTTTCTTTGCCAACTCAATGCCATGTGTAATTGCAAGTAAGTGTAACAGAAATAAAACATAAGTTTCTTTTCACTGTAAAGAGCCAGTTTTGCACAATGAAGGTAAACAGATAAAAAGTGTTTATACTACAAATAATATTGTAATGTAATATTCGTTTATATGGTAGGAGCAAAATTTCAAGCAAGCTACTTCTTTTAAATGTTCATTTTGTTTGAAAAACAACACTTCAAAATTATAAAAAATGACAGTTATATTTATTTATTTATTTTTCATCCATTCAGCCACATATGTGACATTGGACATTCCATTTACAAGTTACATTACATCCTTACATATAATAATTATTAACAGTACATATTAATAATATATAAATATCTATACAACATATAAAGTATATATCAATAGAAATAGCAGGAACATCTTTAAGTGGATATAAACTCTTCTACTGAATAAAAGGACTGAAAGAGAAGAAATATTTTTAACTCTTTCTTAAAAACTTTATAATCATTTATTTATTTTAGGGATTTTGGTAAATTGTTATATACTCTTGTACCCATATTTATTACGCTCTTTTTGTATAATTCCGTTTTTTGAGTTTTAATATGAATATCTAATTTTCTTCGTGTATTATGTTGGTGAATCTGATAATTTTGTTCTAAAGATTGACAGTATTTTCTTATAAAACACGTTATCTCAAATATATATAAAGAAGCTAACGTTAAAATATTTAACTCTTTAAACAATTGTCTGCAAGATGTTCTTGAACTTACTCCAGATATTAATCTAATCACCCTTTTCTGTATTCTAAATATTCTCTTAACTCCCTCCCTCTTCCCCCCCAAAATAATATTCGAAACTGTAAAAGTGCCTGAAATTTCGTAAAATATATATTTCGAATCATATAGGGACTTAAAATCCCTTTTAAAGACTTTATCATAAATGATACCTTACTTAACTTGTTTGCTAATATTTGTATATGAGTGTTCCATTTTAATGTTTCTGTAATGTAGATACCCAAGAATTTTACTTCAGTTGTATATTCTAAATTTATTTTGTTTAAAGTAACTTGTGGTTTTATTGGAAATTTTACTTGTCTATTGTGAAATGACATAATTCCTGTTTTTTCTACATTTATTATAAGATCATTCCTATTAAACCATATTTCTAATTCTGTCATCACCCTATCTATTTTTATTTGTAGTGCACATGCATCTTTATCTGCTATAAGTATGTTAATGTCATCTGCAAACATCACCATGTTTGCACCCTGAACATTTAAGGGAAGGTCATTAATGTAAAGTAAAAATAACAGTGGGCCAAGTACAGATCCCTGTGGCACACCTTGTTTAATTTCCCTACAGGAGGACCTATATCTGTTTATCATAACCTTGTTTAAGTCACTTTGGTTTATCTCTACACATTGTCTTCTGTTTGTTAAATAAGACTCAAACCATAAGTTTGTTATACCCCTAATTCCATAAAATGAATTAACTATAAACAGCCATTATTTCCCTATACAGCATTCACCGACTGATCTTAATAATGGTTACAGACTGCTCTTTGTGAGATAGAAACTGAATCTTCACATATAATGTAGATTCATTTCACATGAGTTAAAGCTTTCATGGTGACAGAATTCAGTAAAATACTCGTATTCTTGGGCTGACAGCCATGTCAGGTGGTTCAAATACAGAGCATTTCAGAAACAGACTCTGTCTCCATCATCAGAGTGTACATGGAGTTGGTTTCTGAAATGCATGTTTATTATAGCCACCTGATGCATCTGTTAGCCAGAGAAAATATTATTACATTGTTTCATTTTTCAAGGGGTTAATATTCTACTCCTATCAACATAATGGACTACCAAGAGGGACTACGGTGTGATTTTTTTTTATTTGGAATGTGCCTCTTATTTCTTGATTGTACTATTAATCTGACCCATTTTATATGTACATTTAACCCTTCTCGGTAGCCTAGTAATCATATTTCAATTACCAAATGGTGAACACAACCTAGAAGAGGCTAACAAGTCAAAAGTAGTACACAGCTGTTCAGTATTTGAGGCTTGGTACCACAGCACACTAGGTTATTGTACCATTACCTTACCATAGTACATTTTATTCTTAACTCTTCCCCGAGTTAAGAACACAGAAATCGCCAGTACTGCTGCCAAGATAGCTATGGCCATTCCTAGAATTTCCAGTCCTATTAGTTCCTCAGGAAAGAGTAACTTGCATAGCACCGTGTAGCCGTAACATATTGGGATGGAAAGTACGCCAACCACTAATGCCACAGCAACAGGAAACAGCTCAGCCCCCATCTGTGGGTAACAGAAGTAATCAGCAGTTTTCTAGGGAAACTTAAACCTAAATGTAGCTGAAAAGAAAATTTGCTTTAATGTTTTTGCACCAGAGATCCCTCTACATTATCCAGAACTGTGAATATGGAAACCTCTTTGCAGTCATAATTCATTATTAGAAACATGACCAGAAAAATACAAATAGTCTGGATGAGTGGTGCAAGTAGCTGTTGGCAGACTGCACTTACACCCAAAATCCTCTTTTGTATTATTCATATTAGCACTATTTGTTATACCTTACAGTATATCTATAGCAGGACCTTACAGAACTCAGTATGTTGTTGTAACAGCAATCCTTAAGACACAGGTGTTATCACATGTGTGTTATCAGTTTCCATGATGGAGGTTTTTGCTGGTCTTGGTTATTGCTTCTATGTGGATGTTAGGATAGTACCTGAATTGACAGCCTGTTGACAATCCTTACCTACTGAACAGTCATGATCTTCCAGGCTCTTTGCTGCTACTTAAATTTGGCACTTGAAACATGTTATTACATAACCTCATAATCAATAAATCAATCAGTCAGGACCACCCTGGAGGGAAGTTATCCAGCACTCCACAATCTCACATTATGTCAGCAGAGCAGAGTAGGAGTTTAATTTTGTGGTTTCAGTAAACTTTCTTATGATTAATAGGAATGTTATTTTTGTATGGCTGTGTGTCAATGGCAGTTACTACAACTGATGACAGTAGACACCACTGACTACTATAACAGTGGTGGGTTCTATAAAATAAGTGGAACCTGCCTGCAACAGTTGGACAATATTTGTAAGTACCTGTATCACACCCTCTTTTTACATCTCATATAGCTAATTTTCATTATTCTTGTTTGGCCATGATGTATCTGATGTTATCTAGTAACAGCTTCTTATTGTGAAGGCTGGACTTTTATTCTTTTCTGAGCAGTCTGTGTGGGGTGTGTACTTGACAGAATTGTACTGAGACAGAGTTGCACTGAGTACTTGTGGTTCCCACTGGGAGACTTCTTCTTTCTGAAATGCTGTGCTGTGTATTGGTCATTAAGCAGTCAAGCTTTGGGAGGGCAGAGATAGGAATCTGTCTCTTCCTTCCCAAAGCTGCTCCTCATTAGCTTCTGTTTCCTGATGTTCCCAGCGTCATTTAGTTCTTAGTTTTGTTCTTAGAGGTTTCATGCTGAGAATCTTTTTAGGAATTTTATTTTGAAATATGTCCATAGAGTCACTTGAAGTTTTCAACTTTAAATTATCTATAATTTTTGTGTTTTTTATTACATTTCTCTTGATTCCTCCTTCTATATTTCACAGAAATCCCCCCTCTTAGTACAAAATCATATAAGCAAAAAATAAAATCATTGAGTTATTATCCCACAGAATAGAAGAGAAAATAATGTATATTAATACTTATAGCTTCTGTCCTCATTTAGAACTTGACATCACTTAATGTCCCAGTAGTTGGTTGGACTCATTAACTTTGGCATTAGATGGAGGTGTGTGGTCAGCCTGACAACCTGTTCACTGTACACCTGCAGAAACCCTGGAGCCCACTAAATAGCAGACTTGGATTGGCCCCAAAGCTGGTCTCGACACATCCAGGATTCGAGCCATGGACTGTCCAGCCCACAGCCTACTCATTGCCCAGCTCTACTGGCATATAAATACTGATGTTTTGAAGGTTCACCATACCCTCATTCTGATGCTTTGAAACCGGTATCTATTTTTAGTTGTAGCAGAGTAACTCACCACTGTGAGAACTTCAAATCTCACATTGTGATAAATGTTGGCCTAGAAAGGCTATTTGCCCCATGCTCTGCCCTGTTTCACTTAGATGGATCTATACAAAAACGAGTCACTTTATATATACAACATTTTATTATCAAAATTAGAATTTTATGGAATAATGGACAAAGCATTTACTTTAAATCTTATCTTGAAGGCAGACAGCAGAGTACTTCCATGGAAAATCACAATAAAAATTAAAGTTAATCAGAGCATATGACGATAAGTTCCACATGTCTTTATATTTAGTGATCAGATATACTGTCTAAAAGACATTTAAAAAGATTTACATCTATTTAGAAGTATTGTTTATATAAATTTTATCCCTTTCATTATCAGAATTGTTATATTTGTTGTATTGTTAACATGCTTGTCAAAAGAAGTACTTTAGAAAAAACATATTTGTAATCAAGGTTTTATAATCAGTTAGTTTTATCTAACTTACTGTAGACCCTGACCAATGATTGATTCTGTATAAATTTATGTGATATCAGTTTTAGATTTACAAGTATATCTGTTCTGAAGACTGATATAATAATAATATGTATATTGCTATAAGGAATGTCTATGTTGATTTAATCTTATGACTTGTTCTATAGTAATCTTTAGAATGATACATGTTTTGGGTAAGTTCCAATGGCTGTATTACCAGAAATGGATTCTTGAATTATCAGTAAATACAATACAATACAATATTATATTTACATGCTGGACTGTGCATGTATATACTATAATGTCATTAACAATTACTTTTTAAATTAATCAAGAAATCTGGTTCCAGTGTAAAGTTTTCTTCTTTAATGTCATTTTACAACCATGACGTGAGCTGGGTAGTCCAATCAGTGTAGCAACTAAGCGACAGGCACAGCAACCACAAATTGAGGGTTCCAACTCTGGCAGGCTGAGGTTTTTCTCCTCGTGACTTAAACAGATTGGCTCTGGGACCTCCTGTACAAAGGGTAACTGAGGCTGTTTGCCTTGTGGTACAGTGGTCGGGGTGTTCGTGCACAATTCCATCTAGAACCAGAGGTTAAAACCCAGAGCTGTACCGCCACTCCCCCTATATGGCACTTATGGCATGGTGCATAATTAATGATGCAGTGGGCACCTTTACTTGTTCTATTATGCAGCATTTCTGTACGGAAACAAAGCAGTTCTTAACAGAAGAGCAAAAATGTTTAAAAATTATTAATGACAAGGGAAATGAAAATGATCCCACAATGTATGTATGTATGTAATACAGTTTCATGAGACTGCATGGTAATGTTGGAAAACTTGTGTATTTATAGTAATTTTTTTCTGAATTCCAACCTTCAGCTTCATTTTAAAACAGTATGTGGTAAGAAAAATTCGGCAACATTATAAGATCATTTTCAGTTGGAATGTTTTGAGGCGTGATCGCAAACTTGCGAAAAGCAACCATTCGCCTCGTCCTGTCCGTCTTCCCGCATGTACAAACTCGGCGTCCACCGCATGGATTGTCGTGTAATTGTTTACTGGGGACGTCTGTTAAAATTTGTCGGGAGAGTAAACTGGTTAAAATCGGACAGAAATATCAGGCGCTTCACAGAAAAACGCGTGTTCCTGATATCTGGCTGATTGTTCAAGAAACGTGGAACTCTTCGGGTAATAGTTATGGAGAAAATCTGAACACATATTTCTCATCAAATAGCCTACGCTGTTTCCTGAACTAAAAATACGGTGTAGCCAGACACGCCATAATGACACAATAAAAGATACGTTTTATATGCAGAGAAATTGAGACAATAATATAAATATAATATACAGACACTTCATCGTAAATATTTAATCTGCTGCTTTCGACTATGGAATCTTTGAGGTTAAGATACATTGTGTGAAAAGGATAATGAATGCATAGTACATTGTCATAATATGTAATACTTCACACTTGATTATGATTATATAATAATATGGCGCCACACAACTGTGGGGCGTAATCTACTATGGTGTGATGTGATGTGAGGATCCGAACGCGGCTCCGTGTTATGTTGCACGTATATCTCATCTTGTTGTGTAGTTACGATGTATATGTAATGTGCAGCCGGTTTTACCTTTATGAGTTTCTTACTTTCATGCCTTCCTCTTCTTTGAGGCTTCTATTACATACGTGCGTGTGGGGCCTATATTTCCCTTTTCTGTAATGTTGTAGAGCTGTGTACTCCATTCTTCCATTCTGGCACATAGCCAGAAAATTTGTGCGATAGCCTTGAATGAAGAAAGTACTTTGGTCTGTTGGGATATGCTGTATGGTGAAACGTAGATTTTGTCAGTGCTTTACGTTTTGTAGATGTATAATCGTGTGGGACTGTTCTGGGATGTGACGCTGTGGTGACCGGTAATTTTGTCACTGAGTGTGTCAAATTACCAATCAACACGGAGTCATATCTGAGGGGACTAATCTTCAAGTAACATCCAACACTTTTCTATAACAATATTTTGCCCCATTATAAATTGCTTCAAGCAGAATGGCCCTTACCCCCACAGTACCATGATTTAACTGCTTTAAAATAATTAAGGGGAGCAGAGATACTCACCGGTTGGACCAAATTAGTTACCTTATTTATTATAGTCAGGAAACAAGGCATAAAGTTTATTATGAAAAACTATCTTCAAAATTCAAGTTACTATGCTATGTCCATGAACTGACCTTGAGGGTATTTCTTTACTTCTTGAAATGAATGATGTATTTACACAATGATCTCACTGCTTTTATGATTCTCACCTAATTAAGATCACCAGTGTCCCATTTAACATTACTGCCAACACATGTGGCTGTTAATACTAACCTCAAATGTTGTCACAGATTCAGTATGTGAATTTCTGTTCATGTGTGCATTACTTCTGTTAGCACAAGTACAGTTTATCTTATCTTGTACAGGTGGGGCATCACTGTGACCACTCATGTCATGTTTCAACTTAACCAAAACTTTCTTCATACTTTGCTCTTGGGGAATCCCAAACAGAGATTATTCTTGTGTAGTTAACTGTTTGAATGACCTAGGATGTACATGAAATTTGTTTAAAAAAAAATGACAGTACTGTTAAATATACTCTTAGAAATTATACTGGAACAAGTTAATGTATAGCCCATCCTAATATGGAAAGGTAATATTAAAACTAATTAAGTTCAACAGACAAAATGATGTAAAGTAGACTGGTTTTAAGGTCTTTGAATGAGGTACAATGAAAAGAATTTTGTCAATGGTTTTGAAAATTCACAGTTTATGCTGTGTTTTAAAATTTGGCTTTTAAGCTTCAGATGTTGTGTGTACCTTAAAATTGGTTTTGAAGCTTCATGCTCTATCCTATCCTTAAAAAATTAGGTACATACATAGTTGAAAATATTAAAGTAGACAGCTGCCCTGTTTTTATGTACCACCCTTACCATTTGTGCTGAATTAGAAAAGTATTCAGTGTGTGTTTTGCCCATTGCAGGTCATGTTGCATGTGAGTGCAATGTGAAGTTTTGTTACATGAATATGATCACTGAAACAGTTGATTACCTTTGTGAGGTGGATGTTCCAGATTATAAATAAACAAGTTCATCACTAACAAATTGCACTTATTCATGACTATAAAAGCAGTACTACAAGTTTTGGCAATTTCCCATGGCCGTCTTTAGGGAATATCAATATTTAAAGACATATACAGCATTATTATACAGCTTGTCAATTGTAAATGGTAAATGTAAAATGCCAATATGCTATTAAAACATCAGAGTGTAAAGTTATATTAAAATTGTGTTAAAATTGTTGTAACACAAAACAGTTCTTAAAATCTGCTGCATCCAGTCACCGTGAACATTCTTTGCTAAGGCCAAATGATCATTCATGGTGGATACACAGAATTTCAACATATAGGATTAATACTTGATTAAACGGGAAGATATTTTGCTATTTAAAGATGTTTGGGTAGAGTAGATTTAATAGCTGTCTTGTATTATAATAATTTTAACATAATTTTAGTATAACACTATTCTCTGATGCTTTAATAGCATATCGGCATTGTGTATTTTACCATTTACAATTGATAAACTGTATAATAATGCTGTATATGTCTTTAAGTTTTGATACTCCTTGAAGATAGCTATGGACAATAGCCAAAACATGTAAATAAGAGTGCTTTTATATTCAGTAATTTGTGCAACTTTTTGGTGATGAACTTATTTATGTGTATCAATTGCATGGAAGATGTACAGTATTAAGTTCCAAATTATGTTTGACAAGCAGGAAGTGCCAGTTTTAGTCAGAAGCCAGATTGTATTACAGACTGGCATTTTAAAACTGGTGTAACGTTGTCTGCATGAAAGTCTTTGCAGATGCCATGTCAGCAGATTAAAAAAATGCTAACTAAGCTGGCAAGGAGTGTTTAAGTTGAATGTAAATAAGACAAGCAGTGTATGTATGAGGTGTGTTCGCATAACCATTGGTGCCATGGGAAGCACTAATTATTACATACTCTGAGTGTGTGTTTCTAGACTTTATTTATCCGGTACACACAGCACATGTTCCACATTGTATTGTCATCTGTGGCCTGTCCACCTCTACCATATTTTTCCACATTATCTCATAAATGGCACAGTTTTTGGAAAAATTTATTAAATGTAAAATGTGTGTTTAGATTTTCTCTGCAAATTTGTTTGAAATATTTCTCATTATAAGAGAAATTCAGCTAGATATTATCATAAATGGCTGCACTATGGCCCTGGGGTTGACTCAGCCTGTAACAGAAATGAGTATAAGCTGTATCTCCTAGACCTTCATGTGCTGATTGTCTAAAAATACTGGGAGCTTCATCCTCCTGGAGCTCTAAGGGCCTGTCCAGTCCTGTATAGGGATTGCTTTTACTGTCAGAAGTGTATGTACCTCTTCATGTAAAGGACCCATTCATTATTCATATCAGATTTTAATGACACATGAATTTTTTTGTCAAATTTTTGCAAATTACCAATGTCAAATTTAATGGAAATCCATCCATTGGGAACTGAGTTTTTCCATACAGACGGGTAGACAGGCAGGCATGACACAGTTTAAAAGTCACTTTATGCAATTTTGTGAATGCACTTAAAAAGTCTGTAGCAAAGAGGACTTCTACAGTGCAGATGCCACTGGATTGTTGGACAACATGATGCCCATTGCAACTTGTTTGTGGAAAAGGACCTGAGAATCATTTAACAGTTTTAATGTGTGTGAAGTTGGCTGAAACTGACAAAAATAGTCTTTCTGTTACTGTAAAATTATTTATACCATGTTTCTTCAAAAACATAGAGAAATCTACCATTGTACATGCAGCTAATAACATTGCATAGGTGACTTTCAATATTCGTCAGCCCTATGTAGGTGGAATACAAGTGAAGAAGAAAAAAGCTGAAAAGTATATTTTGTATACAGGTATACACTTTTCAGTTTTTTAGTTAATGTTTATTTTTATGTTGTTTATAAAATGTTAAACATAATCTCTAGTTATATCTTCCTTTACTTCTTATGTGTACAGTATATCTTTCCTTCTACTGTACAATACTTGCAGGTTTCTCTGTTCAAGGATATTACAAATACTGGCTATATGGAGCGAGAGTATCGACTCTCATGATTCTTGTTGTAACAGAGTTCAACCATATTAAAATAGATATTAAAGGATATAGGATGTGAATGGAACTGGATTGAAGTGGCATTAGTTTGTATTGAGTAGTAGTCTTTAAGCACGGAGAATTTCTTGACCTGCTGAGCAACTGTCAACTTGTTCAGCATCATGTTCCATAGAATTAGCCAGTGAATAGTTAGCTGCAATGAGAGCTCAGCATTTCTGGAACAGTATTTGTGATGGCTTGTATCCAGCATCCTACCCAACTGAAATCTACAGGAGAATTTTATCTTGTTCATATCCTTACACTGATGTCACTATTTTATGTAAAAATCCGACTAAGGCAATAATGTATGTTTATACCACTTTATTCACACTGTTACACTCCTACATGTTCCAGCCCCGCAAGGGGCCATCCTCAGGGAGTGCTGATACATTTCATAAGCCAGGTCAACAAAATATGTGTCCAGGTGTAAATATCAAATTAAAGAGCAGCGTGTTATATGTTACATGGTTTGCTGCTGTCTAATCTGATATTTACATCTTGATACTAATTTTGTTGACCCTGCTCACAAAAAATAGTAGTCTCTGAGGATGTCCCCTTGAGGGCTGAAACATGTAGAAGTGTATGTAACAATGTGATTAAAGTGGTGTTAACATATATTATTACACGAGAATGTTAAAATATGTCTAATGAAAGATTAGAATTGTGCCATCTATTGTAGTTAAAAATTAGACATGTATTTTATAATTTGACTATATTTGGTCACAGTGTGAAGGGGTTCAGATATGTTGGATGTTAAAGGATGGGCTGTAGTTGAAGCTGCCTGCACTGATTTCCTAACAGGTGTACTGGAGCTACTGCCACAGTCAGAGTGGCTGTTGCATCTAGTATGTTTCTGGTCCACAGGCATACACCATTTTTTCTCCATTTGTCCTCCTATAAAATAAATTGACTATAGTGTGGTTTATTTATAACTAAACATTTGACTGAAACATGTTTTGGTGTTTTCGTAAACACAGTTGAGTTTTTGTTTGGCTGTAGAATTCATCACTTGCTGGATGGTAAAAGATTCTCATAGAACTATACAACAGCTTTGCTTGTGAACATTAACCCTTAGATTTTGCACTTTGATGTCCAGCAGTGAACACCTCACCCTTGCCCTTGTTTGCTACATTAAGACACATTGCTTGCCTTGTAGAAGAAACACAAGTGCATAGTAAGGTCAATAATAAAACATGACATTATTTAATGCCTTCAGAGGGGAGTGGGAAGAATGTGCAGCATAAACTAGAATGTAGAACAATATGTATGTGTGTGTGTGTGTGTGTGTGTGTGTGTGTACATTACTGACTTAGATATTGTATTATCGGTTTGGAGGGGACATGTCTGAAATTATTTGAAACAAAGCTGGCATTTTACTTCTGAAACTGCTTACCCTTAACATGATTTACAGAACACAGTCTTCTTTGCACTGTATTCTATGCTGTATAGGGGGACTAGGTATACACAGGAAAGAAAAATCATGTATTTACTTAGATATTTTGTTTAATTTTATCATGGTTCTTAATGCTCCATAAACCAGTGTGTTGAGTACAAGTAAAACAGCAGACAGGCACTAAGTAGAAAATGAAATGTAACAGGAGGAATTAAGAAAGTGAGAGATAGTAGAAATGGAAAGAGAAGAACATAGAAAGTAATGACAGGAAGGAAGACAATCATGAATGGTAGTATGTTAAAGATGAGCGTATGAATAAGAGTGTAGAATGAAGGAACGTGTGATGAAAGTGATGCCTGTTCTGCTGATAAGCACTAGAGATTTCTTATTGTTTTTAATATAAAATTGTGATTCTCTCCTATTTTGGGAAGGTGTTTTTTTAGATTGTCATATCAATACAGAACAAAACTCTTGTGAATACAGATATTAGTACCCTGTTTTGTCGTGATAGATATAAAGAAAGTCCTTACATGTGTCATACAGAAGTGACATTGATGGTTTTTATACTTGCTGCATTTTGGAAAAGTCTCTGTGCTTCATTTTGGAAATGTCTCTGTGCTTCAAGCTAAAGAATATCTTTTGGATGATGATATGATGAGCATGCAGGATGTTGACTAAATTTTTGTGAATGATTAAACTTAGAAAAATGGAATAGTTTGCTTGTCTGATAAATAACCCTCTTCAAAATAATCAGGTTCCTTCACTGATCCCAAGAAAAAATCTTGTTTTTATTTCTAAGTTTTGATGAGTCCAAGCATGTCTTCCTTGTAGAAAAATGTGTGTTGATGAAATTTGATGATTTCTCCACGGATTTGATTGTGATTTAAGCACCCTCTTCTTCTTCCTCCTCTGGAGATGCTGTGAGCAGCTGGATGAGCTTTGCTGTGTTGATGAAGCCCTTGTCGTCAATTTCAAAGTTATCATACGCATCGTCCACTTCACCTCCAGTGAACTTGTCACCCCAGGTCATTAAGGCATGCCTCAATCTGGACAGATCATACAGTAAGATGTAAGTTTTCATATTGTATGTTTCTGAGCATAATACCCTTTTGCTTCAGAGTTAGTGTTCTGCGGTACAAATTAGTTACAAAATCATAGTGAGATTGAAAGGCATAAGTAATTCATGAACTAAATCAGTGGTTCTAATGCAGTTACTTACAAGCCAAGGGTATCTGGAATGTGAGTGAGTGTATTATTTCTGCCAGGAGCTGTTACTGCTACAAACTTTCAGCAAAATATGACTGCTTGACATTAAAGTATGAAATGAAAGTTACCTCCTATTACCATACTTGGCCAAATGTATGATGATGCTTTTTATGAGACATGACTACCCTTCACATTCTTCAGTTATCATGAAACCTACGTATATACAGAACATGCTGTTACTTTGTGTGTGATTATAAGGTGACCCCACTTTTAAGATAATGTATTAAAATATATGTCTCATTACACGTTAGAGTGCATACAGCATATTGTCATGTGCCTTTGTGTTTGTGTATGTGTGTGTGCATATATGCATGTGTGTGTGTGTGTGTGTGTGTGTTCATGTGGTTTTGTGTGCATATATGCATGTGTGTGTGTGTGTGTGTCCGCACATGTGCACATGTCTTTTTTAATGCAACTTATAGTTTGGTCTGATGTAAGTAAAGTAGGATGTCTGCTGATGTGGTCAGTTTATGGTTCAAATTCTTCATTGGCTGGCCATTAGCCCTCCTTAGATTGTACAGTGTTTACATCATATCCACCGGACTGGTATGCTGATAGAAGAGAATATGTGAAGAAGAGATATGTCTTATGCTTACCTTTCACTGTCAATTTTGCCCTCCTCATCAAATGATTTGAAAGCAGCAATGACAACATCATCATCATCAGATCCTGAAAATTTGAAGGTAAATATTGTTTTCAGCGTCAAGTTTGTGGCATAATTGTCCATGTTGTTTGTGTTTATAAAGATTTCACCTTGACCACACAAGCTTACTGTGTTTTACTCACTCTTAGTTTAGTTTATCATGCATTCAATCTGCACCTCCTATGTGGCTTAGTTGTACATTATTAGTCACAGTTTTTTTTTTTCATTTCAAAAGGTTATAATGTTGATACATTTGTTACACACCTCCAGACATTCTTCCAGCAAACAAGGTAAGGAGCTGTGTAAAGTTGATTGGTCCAGGAGCCTCACCAACCATTTCATCAAGCTCCTTGTCAGAGGGAAGACGGCCCAGCTGGTCAAAGGTTGCTCGGAGATCGTTCTTACTAATGATGCCATCTTTATCTTGGTCCATCAGCTGGAAGGCCTGTAAAGATAGAAACAGAACATAATGTGGGAACATTCTGCACAAGTACAGAATTTAAATTAAATTTTAATATGTATATAGGCCTATATATATTCCATGCAGAAAGTAAGTGTAAAAGTAGGAAAGGGAATTCAAATCACATAATATATGGTAAAGGGAATTTTTAAATTTATTGTCTTGTTATGCTAATTATGATTTTAAAGCCTTCAAAATGAGTTTGCAAGAATCCATTACAGGACAGTATCGTCGAACTTGTATTATTTTTTGATGCAGCCAAATTGTTTGAGCATAATGCATATGTGGTATTAATGTCTGATACTAAACTTATTTCCAATAAATGGTGATACTCACTATGCACAATTGTAACTTAATCCCATTGGGTCCATATTTGAAGACTTCTTTACAAGTTTTAAAATGCTTACTTATTATAATGATTTTCTTGCTGTTACACGCGGATCTGAATACACTCTTTCTTCAACATTGTTTTTTGAAGTTTTTATTAATTTTTTTCCATGGATATCTGATGCTTTCAAGCTGTGTTCTCCCATGGGACTTTATAATTCAAATGTAAACGTCTTTGAGAATTTTTAAGAATGGAAAATAACTTGCCTCCTTGAACTCAGCAACCTGCCTCTGGGAGAACATAGAGAACACGTTGCTTCCAGTGCGCTTGACTTTCTTGGAGCCTCGAGAACTCTGCCTGTTAGGCTCAGCTCCTGCGGCAGGTTCAGAAGTCTCAGCAGGGGCAGGTGCAGCATCTGCAGCTGGTGCATCGTCTTTGGTCTTCTTCTTCTTCTTCTTTTCCTTGTCCGCCTATGAGTAGAGAATAATGCTAATATTTATTATTTTAGACACGTTTCTTTAAAATCAGTGTAAAACAGGGAACAACACTGATAGGCTTATGTTAAAGTAATGTATTTTTGTGGGTTTTTTTACTGTGATGTTTAAAATATTTGTGTGTTCTTGAAAGAATGAACTTGCATGTGTTGCGGTTTAAGAGACTTCTCTAAAATATGTATCAAAGTGATTGTGTGTGTGTGTGTGTGTGTGTGTGTGTGTGTGTGTAAGTTTATTTATTATGGAAGGTGATTAAGTTATTTATTTGCTGTGCCACTGTAATCAGTTTGACCCTGACACAGTAATAGTAATTAAAATAATTTCGTTTCTTTACACTACATTTTACAGTGTTGAACGTGATAGAAGTTTACAATGTAGCACATTGATAAGCATGTATCATTTTATGATGGTGTATTAAGCACAGAAATATTAAGTGGTTTCTATTTATTTTCTCTTTGTGGTGCTTTGACTCCCTCTGAGTCTTGGTAGCTTCCAGGTACACAGATCCCTGAACCATTTTGATAGTTTAGTATGTTGGAACCTGATTTCTTCATTTTTGAGGGGAATATAAGTATGAAATATACCAACAGTTTTTCAGCCATGTCATGGTACTATAATGGACTAGACTGTATTTTTATTGCAGATAATTAGAATTAAATAACATGACACTAGAGCCCCAAGTGGGCCAGGGTCACCTCATTATTGAGGCTTCACAATCACACTTGGACACACCTCACTCAGTAGGTCTCCTCTGGGCAAGTGATCAGCCCATCACAGAGACTTCTATCTGACAACACACAACACTCATAAGAGACGGACATGCATGTCCGTGGTGGGATTCAAACCCGTAATCCTAGCAAGTGAGTGGTCACAGATCAACACCTTAGACCGAGGAGTCACTGGGATCAGCCTAAAACATATATTACTACATAATAATTATAGACATTTTGATGGGACAGAGACTGGAGTGAACCCAGTGAATATTCTGGGTTTAATAAGGTTGTAAATAATTATTATTTAGTAATGTTTTGTTTTAGAAGGAGCCAGTTTGAAAGTGCAGACTTTTCCTGTCCTCAAAATGTAGTGCGATGAATTTCAGTAAGTTAGGTAAAGGTAAAAGGTAAAGTTCACCCTAGAACAGGCCATGAAGGCCCAAAAGGGAAGTAGATGTATAGCTATACTCTTTTATTAACCTCAGCGCTGGTTGTGGGTGTGTGGTCAACGCCATGCCCAGTCAAATTTACACCTGGGAAAGACCCGGTACCCATTGTATAGAAGGCTGGATGGTCCCCAGAGCTGGTCTGGACGGTTGCAGAAAATCTCGCGCCCGCTGGGATTTGGTCCCTGGGCCATGAGCCCTAAGTGAGTCACTATACCGACTACTCTATCCCGGCCTTTCAGTATGTTAGCCAATGCAAAAGATCATAAAGTTAATGAGTTCAGATATCAGACACCATTATTAGAAACTTATATAATTGTGGCATATTATTTTGCAAACTGCATGGAATTGTGCAAAATAGCAAAGCAGGAAGCTTTAAGTAGTGGTAACAAGTTAAACAGTGGAGTTTTGATTAAGACATTTATTTGTGGAAGAGGGCCTTTGAAAACTGGGTGGAAGTCTCTTATAGATAAAAATATGTGCATGTCAAGGCTGTCTGTCAGAGTAATATTCACAGTCCATCAGTTGTGAACCTTCAATTATTACATACATAAATTCCATCCAATTATACAACTGCTTTGTATTCAGTTTCTATACACATGAAAGCTGTAATATTCAGTTTTGGGGTTAGAACCATACCTCATAGTGTTGTAACTCTCAAATAATAAACTGAGTGTCATTGTTTTTATAAATTGTTGGTTGCAATGCATATTGACCAATTTACAAATTGTGTCATGTTTGAAGATTTAGATTTGGTGTCAATTGCAATTAATCTGCCATTTAGTTGGTCAAGTACATGATGTTTCAGTCTCAGGGTAAATTTATGAGCATAGTTATGCATTGTTGATTATTTAATTAAGCTATTATGGGCATAGTTTTATTTGTAGAATAAGTGATGTGTATTTTACTAGTCACTATTTAAGTTGCTAATAATAGAAATGCACAGTTATTTTAAGACCTGTACCATGCATCTTTTATTATTTTGTACAATGACCAACAATGCCAAGTTACACAAGTATGTCAAATGCAGTTGTTTGTAATACAATTTATAATTTTATTATAAATAGGACAATTCTAATATTTTAAAGGTTCCAAACATTGAGATTTCAACAGCATAAAACTTATGTGCAACAATTTGAAATTGTATGACCAACAACCGCATTTGACATACTTGTGTAACTTGGCAAGGTACTACTATGAGCTCCCTGAAGATGACACAGTAGTGTCGAAACATGTAGGAGTGTGATAATTTGTCAATTAATTGTGCATTTGTTGGTCAATTTACAAAATAAAATAAAAAAATAAATGCACAGTGTTTTCTTGGGAGTATGAAGGAACTGGATTTTAAAATATACAACAATGAATTGATTCTGTTGTGTAGCTTGGTATTTATTAGCTGGTTTACATGTAATATAATTCTTATATTATATTTATTGCCAACTTGCAGATCATAAATTTTGCGGTCATGTAGTGGGTAGTTTTTGTTCTGCTCTTTCAGCATGCATCGAATAGACAGGATCAATTTGGCCATGTTTAGAGGCTTGTCTTGGCAAAGAAGCCCTGGGAGAATATAAATACACAGAGTTACAGTAGCCAAAGGTTTGGATATAAATAGACCCACCAGCATGTATTTCACTTCTGACTTTAAACTGGACTATGTGGAACATATAGTTGTGGCATGGTTTTCTTCCAGTTTAAGGCAGGTAGTTTCTGCAAGAGCATCTCAAATGTTTGTGGTCTGTGGATAATCAATACTGGACAGACTGGTCATACACCTTCTTTGTAACTATCATCTTTACATTTTCCTTCCTTATATTGTGGTAACTTCTTGTGTGGGAAAAGATAACATGTGTTGTTTCTGTAATTATGGCAATTCTTGCAAACATTGTTCTTTATTACATGTACACTAGCTACCACATATCCCACAGGATGGAATGCAAGTTTGTGTCACTTTATGCAGACTTATTTACCATTAAAAACTAATAAGATATATTTAATTATATTTTACAGCACTTGGGATTATCTTTTTTCATAATGAAATGTATGCAATTATCTGCTTATCATCACGATCTGAATGCATGTAAGCTGGGTGATGGTATGGACATACAATTGACTCTGGGTTTTAAATGCCAGTATAAATTATTCTCGAGATTTGAGGTTATCACTACAGAGTGAGGATTTAGATCTTCTGGAATGTGACACTCTGTCATTGTGTGAGTGGTTTGGTTACCAACATTTTGAAGGAACAGAGTGCCTTCATCTCTAAGGGTCAAGCAATCAAATTTCTCTTCCATGAGATTGAGCATATTCTGTTCGGGCTGACTGCGAACTTGAGACACATTTCTTTTGCTAGTGACAAAACATTAATGGTTGTGATTCATGCAAGACTGAATAACTGTGACAAGTAACTGAAACAAAGCGTTCATTTTATAATTAGAAATGCACAAATTGTGTTTATTATGAATTTTAAAAATAAAATTGTCAGGTAGGCCCAATGTGGGTGTGATTAGATTCTGAGGATAATTAGTGGTTCCGATGACAATTTTTTTACTCAGCAGGTATTCTCAACATCAGAGCGTGTAAGTGATAATGCGATATTGAGATGATTGCGAACGAGATCATTTGTGCCCTGTTTGAAGGTGCTGTCACAGCATTATCATAGAGACACTGAAGAATATCACAAAATATAATTAATCGATAACATGTCTGATTTTTTAATCGGCGAACCTCCCAAATGCAAGATTTTAGCTTTAACTGTATGCAGTCTGGTTGTTTCATCTGCAGGAGGTGGTTATGAAGGTGTTTCATATTTTCTTCTGTACAATATGTTGTCCCTGTACATGGCTTCATGGCATGCTTAGGGACAAAAGGAGGAATAGCTCCACTAGGAGAGTGGTACTGTTGTCATTGAATAGAATGCACTTTCTTCTGTAAACTACT
>Ga0209629_10000500_pt1 | contig 21614 bp, 24 predicted proteins | sample TergutCu122P5_FD_187286 | JGI IMG/M metagenome (GOLD analysis project Ga0209629, IMG submission 187286) | Cubitermes ugandensis P5 segment gut microbial communities from Kakamega Forest, Kenya - Cu122 P5 (SPAdes) (version 2) | ecosystem: Host-associated > Arthropoda: Insects > Digestive system...
TCTCTCTCTTCGCAGCACACTGAAACCGCTCATTAAATGTGGGCGTTTTCTGTTTCCATTTTGGGTATTCTAATATTTGTTGGACTGACAATCAAGTAATTTGTCTTTTTCCCGCTATCATCTGCTTTCAACATTTCTTTTTCCGTTAAATCTTTCAAATCTCGCAAAGCGGTGTCAGTCGAACATTTTTGAAGTTTTGCGTACGACGAACTGCGTAAAAATCCAATTTTCTTATCATAATTATCGTACAAATAATTGATAATGAATCTTTGACGTTCATTTATTCTTTTGTCTTTGTGCGATTCCCAAAACTTTGCCTTGTCTAAAACGATTTCAAGATTTTTTCCGCTTGCAAGCAATGCCCTTTCAAAACAAGTAAGAAACCAAAGCAAATAATATGTAATATCGCTGTCGCCTTTTTGCGTTTTTTCAATGATATTATTGTAATGTTTATGTTCCTTAAAAAGTTGATTGGACATACTGTAAAAGCGTATTTTGCTATTTTCGCTACGGGCAAGTTGCATATCCATAATCGCTCTTGCAATACGACCGTTTCCGTCATCAAAAGGGTGAATTGTTACAAACCAAAAATGTGCGATAAATGCTTTTAATAATGGGTCAAGTTGTTCGTTTTTTGCATTAAACCACTGAAAAAAGATGTTCATTTCTTGTTCAATTCTTTCCGTTTCAGGGGCAATAAAATGTATTTTTTCTTTTCCAAAATTACCTGACACAACTTTCATTCCTGCTGTGCGATATTGCGCCACATCAATTTTGTAAAGTCCCGAAAATTGATTCGGAAACAACGAGTTGTGCCAACCAAAAAGTCGTTCTTCCGTAAGAGGATTTGCATAATTTTGAGTTGCATCTAAGAGCACATTTACGATACCCTCAATATCTCTTGGCACAGATGTAAATTCTGCATTTTCTATTCCAAGTTTGTTGGCAATAGATGACCGTACAAGTTCTGGATTAAGAAATTCGCCCTCGATTTTTGAAGAATCTACAACATCTAATGTAAGCGAAATCAAGGTTGATTCTGTCGTCAAATCAAAACCAAGATTTTGCATTCTGCCAAGCAAATTCCCTTGAAAATAGCGGATTTTGATAAGCAAAGGATAAATCACTTCGTTATTCCAAACGAAGTTTGTCCAATTATTTTTTTCGTGTATATACATAATGCACCGCAAATTTTGCGGCAAAAATACAACTTTTTCACCGCAAAAACAAATTTTCTTTCAGTTTTTCACCACACTTCTGCATCCATTGCTGACCGCTAATGTGGTAACGGTTTCACGCAGGTATTTTATTCTTTATACCATCCCTTCCTTACTCCTTTTGTCAATTTTTTTGATTTGAAAAATTGAAATTACTGTCAATCTTGCACTTTATTGTCCGCTTGCACTGTCGCCTCCTTCTCGCAAAGCCGCCCGTTAGTGGCAGAGGATTTTTGTTTCATTTGCGTAATGTGTAATTTGTATTTCTTCCGCCGCCTTCTTCCTGTTGCAAGATGCCCTTTTCTATCAAATCTTTAATATCTCTCAATGCCGTGTCGGTAGAGGTTTTGGTGATTTTAGCCCACTTTGAAGAAGTAAGTTTTCCGAAGAAATCGTCGAATAACTTGTTTATCATTAAGCGTTGTCGCTCGTTAATTGAGGTTTCTTTGTGTTTTTCCCAAAATTCAGCCTTGCGCAAGGTGTTTTGCATACTTTCTTCGGTTTCAAGCAATGCGTGTTTCAGACAAGTCAAGAACCAAACCAACCATTGTGTTATGTCGCCCTCGCTGTGCTGAACAGTTTTAAGTGTCTCGTAATAAGCATTTTTCTCTTGTTGAATTTGGTTTGACAAACTATAAAACCGCTCTGAACTGTTTTCGCTTCGAGCAAGCAGCATATCGGAAATTGCTCTTGCAATTCGTCCGTTTCCGTCATCAAATGGGTGGATAATGATAAACCCAAAGTGTGCGATAGCCGATTTTAACACGTCGTCTATTACAATGTAATCGTCGTTTAGCCACAAAAGAAATTTGTCCATTTCGGCTTTTACATTTTTCGCAGGAACGGCTTCGTAATGTACTCGTTCTTTTCCCATTGCACCCGAAACAACCTGCATTTCTTCGGTGCGGTATTTTGCAACTTCGATTTTACGTGTGCTTGTATGCACAGTACAAGTATACATTCCGCTGTAACCTGTCGGAAAAAGTGCAGCGTGCCAACCAAATAGACGTTCTTCTGTCAATGGTTTTTTGAAATTTTGTGTTGCATCAAGCATCATTTCCACAACTCCGTCAACGTTTCTGGGCGAAGAAACAAGTCCCGCCCTATTTATTCCCAAACGCCGTGCAATTGAGGAACGCACTTGTTCGTAATTCAACTTTTCGCCCTCAATTTCAGACGATTTTATTACATCAAGCGTAAGCATTTCAAGATTTTTTTCCTCTTTCGATGAAAAACCGAGCGAATGAATTTGTCCTAAAATTTTACCCTGCAACAGACGAACTTCGCCCAATGCCGCACTCACAGCCGCATTTTGCCAAAAAAAATCAGTCCAATTTTCGTATTGATAAATATATTTAGCCATATCAAAAAATTTTGCGGCAAAGATACAAAATATTTACCGCATTTTTGCGGTGAATAAAATATTTTTTCGCCGCATCTTCCTCCGCTGTTTCACCCGCACATTCTGACTAACGCCTGGCGGCTTGGCATTTTAATTATTATTTTTTAGTTTGTTTTCCTATTCTTGTATTTTAATGTAATTATCAGTCATGTCGATAAGTTCATAAAGCAGAAAGACATCTTCAAGTTCTAAAAAACCTGTTTGGATAAATCTTGTGATTTTTTCCCTGTTTGTAGAGACTATCAATTCAGCATATTTTTCCATGTCGAGAATGCTTGCCATAATACGAACAGTATAACAAGCTGAGTCAAAAGAAACAAAACCTTCATCAAGCATCCTTTCAGTAAGTTTTTTTCTTGTTTCTATCAGCAATTCTAATTTTTCTTTAGCCGTCAAGGATTGCAAAATTCCTTTTTGCGCCAACAGCAACTCAAGAAAATGGAATTTTAGCGGCCAAAACTCATTGGAATAAGGGAATGTTTTAAATCCTTTTAAACCAGCATCTTTGTAGGTTGCTATCATGCTATTACCCACATCAGTTCTCGATACCAGATGTTCCAGTATATTATATCTCGATGCTATAACAGAAAAACCATCATCGTTCTTCGACTTAAATGCAGTGAAATTCCCAAACGCAGGAAAAGTGAAAATCAAACAAATAGCATCTTCAGGTGTCAATTTTGCTAAAATACCTTTCGGAACTTGAAGAACAGCGATGCGTTCTTCTTCAGTCTTCAACCGGTTCCACTCTTCCATACCCGGCTTTAAAGGATAATTCCAACACTCACAGGGTCCCTCTCCCATTTGAGGTTTATTACATCCAACGAAAATGAAAAAAAATATAACGCAAATAATAAAATGTTTGTTTACCATACTGACACAATATTAAATTGATTATTATTTTATCCATTCGTAAATAGAATCCGAATCAGCGTATCCTTTCAGAAATTGACTTTTAGCAACTTGACGATATGCTTTTTCATCATAAACATCGGAGTCTTCAATAAAAACAACTACCCTGATATTTTTGTCATGTCTGATGATTAATTCCGATTGTAATCTTCGAGGGATCAAAATTGTATTCTCTCGAATTTTGGTTTTAAACTCTATTGCTCTCATCGCATTTGTATTTGGTTGTTTTCGATACGCAAAAATATAATTTCTTTTTGATACATCCAACTTTTTACGATCATTTAAGTCTTTTTGGCGCTTTTAAATTTACCCTGCTCGGCGCAGGCTCTGCCTGCGTCGAGTGGAAAGCAAGTGTCCACGCTAGGGCTAAGTGAAGGGAAATGTTTTATTTCGGACCATACAGTTGCAAATCTGAGATATAGGTAAAATCTTTTCTGTTAAGCGTAAAAAGTTCTGCATGATGAAAAATGGCTGTTGCTGCAATAAGTGCATCGGCAAGTTCAAGTTTATGAGACAAACAATAAGTCTTTACTAAATTGACTGCCATTTCCGAGATTTGTGGCAATAGAGGCAAAACAGTCAATTCGTCTAAATCTGCGCTAATTTCCTGTAAATCACGTTTGTTCCTTGCACCGTAAAACAATTCAGCACGCACCACATCACACACCGCTATCTCCTGCAAACTATCAACAATGGAAGTAATAACTACATTGTCCCGAAAGATTTCAATCAAGATGTTTGTATCCAAAAGCGTCATTGTTGTGACAGTTTTTCAGTCCCCCAGGCGTCACGGCGCAGTTGTTTCGCATCAATATCGTAATCATTCCACATACCGCGAGTTCTTGCAAAACGTTGAGACAATGACTTTTTCTTAGATTTTTTATCATCTATTATTTCGACATCTACATTCCACGAATTAAAAAGTCCCATTAAAACGCTCCTCTGTATATTGTCAATACTGTTTTTAAATGTTATCTGTGTCATTTTGTTATGCGCTATATTTACAACCGCAAAATTACGATAAAATTTTGAAAAACACAAAAATATTTTCGCCCTTGGCTTTCAGTCGCTCTCTGCAAATGTTTTACATAATATTCCTGCTCGGCGCGTAAGTTCTGCCTGCATCGAGTGAAAAGCAAGCGTCCACACTTGCATGATCGCGAAGCAGGAGCTTTTTTAAGAAGCGAAACGACGAATACGGCTTTGCGAGGTACACGTAATCAAAAAACATACGCCAACCCTACACCATTGCTGTGCAGGTTAATTTTAAATTGAGGTGTTGCTTTGGTTTCTCCATAACGGATATATTGTTCATACGCATTCCTTGCTTTCACCCGTCTTATTTTTCCACTGATAGCAGTTGGCATACCTATTATTAATATAAACACATCGCCTACAAAATAAGTTACATATCCGGCAGTTATTGCATCATTATCACCACTCGAACCCAGTACTGTCGCTGTCCCTACTATATTGGCAATAATACCCATAGTAATAAAAGTCCAGCCAGTTGCACCTCTGGCTTTGCCACTTCGATATTGTCGATAGAGCATCGGTGCATCTATTTGCATGCGTGAATAATTTACCCTTATATTGCGGTACGGCCTATACGAGTTGGGTTGATTTGTTTGTTGAGTCTGATACCCATTATTTGCTTGGGTTGTTCCCTGCGTTTGTAAAGGAAATTTCGCTAATTTTTCTATTTCAGCCATCTGAAAAACAAACAGATTCCCGTCTGCTGTTTCGATTTTTATGGATTGATTTGAAATTTGTTCGATGATTACTCCTCGAATAACACTCCCATTTTTTAGATATACGACATCCTGATATTGATTCAGTTGCTGTGTCCGTTGATTTTGCGGTTGCGCAAAAGTAGGGTTAGCTGCCTGATTTCTTGTGTTTTCTGTTTCAAACGTTTCCACTTGTCCATTCTGATAATAGATGGCAATAACATCGTTTATTTTAAGCATATAAGTCAAGCCGTGCGGTTTGTCGAAATGCTTGAATCTGACGTAGTCCAAATTTACCTGCGTTACAATGGCATTGATTTTTCTTGAATCCCTTGTAACAATCACATCCTGCGCAAAACATGCGCACGTAAGGGTGATAAAACACCCTGCTAAAACTAAAAATCTTTTCATTTTTTGATTTTTTTTGTTGCCTCCCTGTCCCCTCCGTTCGGCGATAATTATATAAAACAAGCGCAGGAACTGTTTAAAACTATCCTAATTAGGAGGCTCTAGTATGCCTATTATAGTAGATAGAAACAGTCGCCCACGCCTACATATAATCTTTCCGTAGAAAGGCTATATATACAGACGTGAGCATTTTCTGTCGCTATTATCCTACTATAATAAAACGAAATTTACTAGATTCCTAATTACGGATAATATCTTTAAAAACGCTCTTTATCAAATATGTCCTTCTTGTATCAAACGCTTTTGCTACAAGAATTACTGCAAAATTAGCATTTTTTTACCATTTGCAAACTTTTTATGAATAAAATATTTTTTTAACGTATCAACTTTATTGATTACTTTTGCTGCCCTAAACGTAACAACGATGACACGCAAATATGATTTTTTAGTGATAGGATCGGGCATTGCAGGGATGAGTTTTGCATTGAAGGTGGCCGGAAAAGGATCGGTTGCATTGATCTGTAAATCCAATCTGGAAGATGCAAATACCTACTTTGCCCAGGGAGGGATTGCTTCAGTAACAGACTTGATCACAGATAATTTCGACAAACATATCGAAGATACGATGAATGCGGGAGCTTACCTGAACGACCGCGAAGCTGTCGAAAAAGTAGTACGGAATGCGCCTGAACGCATCGAAGAATTGATTCAATGGGGGGTGGATTTTGACAAAGACGAAAAAGGCGATTTCGACCTTCACCGCGAAGGCGGCCATTCGGCTTTTCGCATCCTGCATCATAAAGACAGGACAGGGGCCGAGATTCAGGACAGCCTGATTCGAGCCATTCAAAGGCATCCAAACATTACTGTATTTGAAAATCATTTTGCCATTGAAATACTGACACAACATCACCTTGGAGTGAATGTTACCCGTCAAACAAATGATATTCAATGTTTTGGCGCTTATATCATGGATATGAAAACAGGCGTCATCGATACTTTTCTATCGAAGGTGACGTTGATGGCAACAGGTGGAATAGGTGCTGTTTATCAGACAACTACCAATCCGCTGGTAGCCACAGGCGACGGAATCGCCATGGTCTACCGCGCCAAAGGGACGGTGAAGGACATGGAGTTCGTCCAGTTTCATCCCACCGCTTTTTACCATACGGGCGATCGTCCTTCGTTCCTGATCACGGAAGCGATGCGCGGTTATGGCGCTGTGTTGCGAACACAGGACGGAAAAGAGTTTATGCAGAAATATGACGACCGCCGTGAATTGGCTCCGCGTGATATCGTCGCGCGGGCGATTGATAATGAGATGAAAAACAGGGGCGATGATTTTGTCTATTTAGATGTAACTCACAAAGATGCGGAACAGACGAAAGCGCATTTTCCAACAATCTATGAAAAATGCTTGAGTCTTGGAGTTGATATTACCCAAGATTATATTCCGGTGGCGCCTGCCGCTCACTACCTGTGCGGAGGGATCAAAGTTGACCTGGACGCGCGTACATCTATTCAACGATTATATGCCGCCGGCGAATGTTCATGCACCGGTCTTCATGGAGGAAACAGGCTGGCTTCCAATTCATTGACTGAAGCTCTGGTGTATTCCGACGCAGCCGCCAAACACAGCATCAACGAGATAAACAGGCTCAACTTCCAAACCAATATCCCTGAATGGGACGATCATGGCACCCGGTCAACGGAAGAAATGGTGTTGATCACGCAAAGCCTGAAAGAAGTAGGACAAATCATGTCGACGTATGTGGGGATTGTCCGTTCGGAACTGCGTCTGAAACGGGCATGGGTGCGTTTGGATATTTTATATGAAGAGACCGAAAGTCTTTTTAAACGTTCAATCGCCTCCAAAGACATCTGCGAACTCCGTAACATGATCAATGTCGGATACCTGATTATGCGACAAGCTATCGAACGCAAAGAAAGTCGCGGCTTGCATTATATGCTGGATTATCCGCCGACCACAAATCAGTAAATAGTTATCAGTTTATAGTTTTCAGTTTTCAGTTTTCAGAGAGATTAAAAAGTCACTTTGATGATTGCGGTTTGACCATCTGTTCCAATCCACAGGCAGCCGTTTTCTATTAAGCGGATGGCTTCTTTATCGGCGGCGGGGCACAAGCTTTGAAGTATCACGAAATCAGTCGGTTTGCCGGTTTTTAAAGTGAATTTGATTTCGACTGCGCCACTGGTTTGCGGACATTCGTCCTTCGTCGGAGAGATTTTCGCTTCTTTCAGGTATTTTTCGTAGGCTTCCATGCCAGTGACCGGCTGTGGCACAGCGCTTTTTGCCATTTCCGCATCCTGATTCACAGCCTGCATAGCCGACAAATCCGTTATATCTTTTTGATAATTAACAGCTTGCTTAGCAGGCGCTGCCTGTGTATCTTTTTTGTCGTTTGCAACCTGCGATGCTGAGGCAGCCTTCGCTTCTTCTTGCTGGGCTGCCTTGAGAGCCATATTTGCAGCTTCTGTACGCACAATGGCAGGAGCAGTTTCCTTTTTGCGGGCAACGAACGGCGCTGAATCAGTGGCAACCGGCAGGATGTCCTTTGCAGCCTGTGCTCTTTCAGCAACTACTTGTGTTTCAGATGCTTCTTCTGTAATGATTGCCTCCCTTCTTTGTTCGACAGGGGAAGCCGGCGGAGGCGGTGGAGGTGGCGTTGCAATTGCAGGGGAGGCCATTGGAACATCGTGACGCGGCGTTTCTGCCGGTGATTTCGTTTCAGCTTGCAACGCCGCTTGTTTGTCAGCTTGCGCCAATTTGTTTTCAGCATACCCTTGATTCCTCCTTGACAGTTCCGATTCGTTTACAACACCTGCAGAAGGCGCAATTTCCTCACTGACAGCGTGATCATTGAGCGCGATCAATTGATTGGGACTTTTTTCCCACAGGAAATACCCTCCTATTGATAAACAAAGCAACAGGCTTGCCGCAATCCCGATTAACATTCTTTTCTTTCCCGAAGAATGTGCTGTGACTAATGGTAAACGGCTGCGTATCAGGTTTATCTGTTTAATATGATCAGCTTTGACGGTATCAAAACCCTCCAGCGCGTCAGCCAGAAAAGGATCTTGCATCGCCTCTTTTTCAATGTGATGCGCTTCTTTGCCTTTGCGTTTGCCCTGTATGTATGCCAGCAGATTCATCTGATACTATGCGTTTTGTTCAATACAAATCTTTAAATTACGTTTCCCGTTTTGAATATAGCTCTTGACGCTCTTGAGCGAATAGCCGGTCGATTCAACGATTTCGGCATACGACATTTCGTCCATAAAAAATCGCGTGATACTTATCCGTTGATTTTCAGGCAATTGTTCCAAACACTTTTGCAATGCCTGTATCCGCTCATCATCTTCGGCTGCTTCTTCATCTAATAGATGCAAAATTTCGTCAGATTCCATAAAATCAGCATGTAATTCTACCTGCAAAGTGCGTTCTTTTTCGCGAAGCAGTTGCAGGCAATGGTTTTGCGTCACGCTGTACAGCCACGTGCGAAACACTTTGATTTCATATTGCAGCACCTTAGGCATCAGTTCTTCAAAGAGTTGCATCACTGCGTCGCGCGCTTCGTCCGTGTCTTTCAGGTATTTCAGGCACACGCCATACACAAGCGGAATATACCGGTCATACAACCGGCCAAAACTGTCAGCCTTACCTGTCCGGCGGTAGTTTGACAGCAATTCTTCATCCGTCAACTGTACGGGTTTTGCTCTGAGAAAGCCCAATTTGTTATTCACTGATTTATAATATAAATAAACTGTCTCAAAATCTTTCGAGACAGTTTATTTATTGTCGATTTAAATTCCTCAGGAGACGCGATTTATCGCGTCTCCTGAGGATTTGTTGCGTCCTGAATGAAGAAGACGCAATAAATCGCGTCTCTACAAAAACGAATTTTATTCCAGATTTAATGTAACCCGCTTAAAATCTGTCGTTATCAGCGCCTTATCTTGCTTTTGCATATATTGCAGAACGGTGATTTTCGAGTCCTTGATAAAATCCTGTTGCAATAAAGTACTGTCTTTAAAGAATTTCTGCAATGCGCCTTGAGCAATACGGTCCAACATGTTTTCCGGCTTTCCTGCCTGGCGGGCTTTGTCCTTAGCGACTTCTAATTCCAGGTCGATCATTTTTTGCGATACTTGATCCGGCGTGATGGAAACGGGATTCATTGCCGCCACCTGCATGGCAACATCGCGTGCCACCTGCCGTTCTAACGGCTGGTTGAAAGCCACGATGGAAGCCAGTTTATTTCCCGGATGTATATAGGAAACGGTTGCCGCTCCATTCACAAACTCATAAAAGCCTAATTCCATCTTTTCTCCCGTCACCCCGATACGGTCGGTGATATGGTTTTCGATAGAACGGCCATCGCTTAACGGCAAAGCAAGCAATGCGGCCAGCGTAGCCGGTTTGCGCTGCATCGCAGCATCTAAAAAACTTTGCGTCAATGCAATAAAATCTGCATTTTTCGCCACAAAATCTGTTTCGCACTTCAGTGCAACAATCGCCGCAAAGTCGCCATTGTCAGCCGCAAGCACACATCCTTCGGATGCATCACGGTCGGAACGCTTCGCAGCTACTGCCTGTCCTTTTTTGCGGATGATCTCCATCGCCTGCTCGAAGTTGTTTCCGGCTTCCTCTAAAGCGTTTTTACAATCCATCATCCCCGCTCCACTCATTTTTCGCAAGTGGGCGATATCAGCCATTGAAACTGCCATAATTATTTTATTTTATTCTATTGATACACAACTCCTTTTGGAGTTTTTTTGCAACGCCGTCACAAATGATGGGCGCTGTCTTATTAATCTTCCTCCAAATCTTTTGCAACCCGCGAGATGACGGCGGCATTCAAGGCGTCATCGTCTTCTCTTACTGTGCGCTCTCTTCTGGCGGAAGTTCTTACCTTACGTTCTCTTTTGGGCGTTTCTTCTTCCGATTCACCTTCGGTGTCATCTTTGATCGTTTTAGCTTCCTGCAGACCTTCGCTGATAGCTTGGCATACAGCGCTCAATACCAATTCGATGGACTTGGTGGCGTCATCATTCGACGGAATCACGAAATCAATCAGTGACGGGTCGGAATTTGTGTCGACCATCGCAAACACAGGGATGCCCAGCCGGTGCGCTTCCTTCACGGCGATATGCTCCTTCATGACGTCGATGACAAACAATGCTGCCGGCAAACGGTTGAGGTCAGCGATGGAGCCCAGCATTTTTTCCAGTTTGGCACGCTGGCGCGTGATTTGCAGCTTCTCCCGCTTCGACAGGTTGTCAAACGTCCCGTCTTTGCTCATCTTGTCTATTGTTGACATCTTCTTGACTGCCTTGCGAATAGTCGGGAAATTCGTCAACATGCCGCCAGGCCAGCGTTCCACAACGTAAGGCATGTTGATGGCCGTAGCATGGTCGGCCACAATCTGTTTCGCCTGTTTCTTGGTGGCGACAAAAAGCAGCTTGCGTCCTGACCTTGCCAGGTTTTTCAACGCTTCGGCTGCTTCATCTAATTTAGCAACTGTTTTATGTAAATCAATGATATGAATACCATTGCGCTCCATGAAAATGTATGGAGCCATGGCGGGATTCCATTTCCTTTTTAAGTGTCCGAAATGTACGCCTGCCTCTAATAATTGTTCAAAACTTACTCTTGACATTTTGTTGTTGTTTATCGTTTACATTCTTTTTCAATCAATCATCCGGTAGTTTTCACGCGAAAAACGGAAAAATCCGGATCATTTAGATACTAAACGCTTTTTACTTGCAAGTAACTCACAAATAATATTAACGTTTGCTGAACTGGAATCTCTTCCGGGCTTTTGGACGACCGGGTTTCTTGCGTTCCACCGTGCGCGGATCGCGTGTTACGAAACCTTCGACTTTCAACTTCGGCTTTACTTCCGGATCAATTTTAATCAACGCGCGGGAAATGGCCAGCCGTACTGCTTCGGACTGTCCCTTGAATCCACCTCCAAAAAGATTGACTTTGATGTCATACTGTTCGACAGCGCTTACTGTATTTAACGGCTGTTTCACAATGAATTGAAGTAATGGAGAAGGGAAATATTCCGCTAATTCACGACGGTTAATGACGATTTTACCGCTTCCTTTGCTGACATAAACACGGGCAACAGCCGCTTTACGTCTACCAATAGCATTTACTACTTCCATACAATTATTTAAGTGAGTTTATATCTATCATTTTTGGTGTTTGAGCCTGATGTTTGTGCTCGTCACCTGCATACACATATAAGTTTTTGAGTAACTTATCGCCCAGACGATTCTTGGGCAGCATGCCTTTCACAACTTTTCGGAACAGACGGTCTTCTCCGATTGCCTTTAACATGGCAGGAGTATATTCACGCTGTCCTCCCGGATAGCCGGTGTATTTTAAATAAATACGCCCGTCCCATTTATTTCCGGTCAGAATGACTTTATCTGCATTGATAATTATCACATTATCACCACAATCAACATGCGGAGTGAATTCGGGTTTATACTTGCCGCGCAGCAGTTTCGCTACTTTTGAGCAAAGTCGCCCCATCACCTGGTCTGTTGCATCGACAACAACCCATTCTTTTTTTACAGTTGCTTTGTTTGCAGAAATGGTCTTAAAACTTAAAGTATCCACTTTCTTAAACTTTTTTTAAATTAATACTAAACTTCCCTCTGTATCATTTTCCTTTAGGACACATATAAGGACAACAATACGTTAAGAACTAACATTTTAAATATTTTGATAATAATCGGCCTGCAAAGGTACGACATTTTTTTGAATCACAAACTTTATTTTTGCGTTTTTTTATGCTGTCGCCGAATGATTGAAATAATTTGCAACAGCGGAAACATCAACTACCGGCAATCAGACGGTAAAAACTGTCACTGTATGAGGCACTTATGGGAATGATATTGCTTTTTATATAAATACGGTTTCGCTCAATTTTTTCGATTTTGTCGAGTGAAACAAGGAAGGATTGGTGTACGCGACAAAACCGGTCGTGAGGCAGTAAGTCATATAATTCGCTGAAAGTCTGCAATGTCATGATCTTTTTCTTCTCCGTCACGATTCTGCGGTAATCCCCCATCCCTTCGATAAAAAGGATTTCCGCAAGGTCGATGCTCTCTAACCGGTATTCGGTCTTGACAAAAATTTTGCTTGGATAATGCCGGCTGGAACGGTTGATCTCCTCACTTGCCCTGCTGACCGCTTGCACAAACCGTTCAAAGGGAATCGGTTTGAGCAAGTAGTCGCATACCTGTAAATCAAATCCTTTCAGGGCATATTGCTCGTAGGCGGTCGTAATGATAATTTTGGGCTTGACAGGGATGGCTTCAAGCAATTGAATGCCTGTCAATTCCTTCATTTCTATATCAAGGAAGATCATATCCACCTGATGATGATTCAAGTATTCTATCGCCGGAATGGGCGAATTGAAAGTATGTAATAGCCTGAGCGAAGGAAACTTGGCAATGTAAGACACTAATTTGTCAATAGCCAGCGGCTCGTCCTCTATGATAAGACAGTCAATCATTTATAAATTACGAATTATGAATTACGAATCTCTATACTCTAAACTCTAATATCTAAACTCTATGCTCTAATATACTGAGGATTACATCAAATACATCCTGATTCTTGACAATCTGTAACTTATGAGAATCAGGATACAGTAAGTTAAGCCGCTCCTTTATCAGTTTGAGACCGACGCCCTGCGTTTTCGCTTCATTTTCCTTCAGCGCGATGGTGTTGGTGCAGCGAAATGCCAATTCACGGTTTTTGGCTGTAATCAAAATGGAAAGATAAGCATTGGGTTGGTTTAAATTGCTGTGTTTGAAAGCATTTTCGATGAAAGGGAGAAACAGCATCGGAGGCGTCAAAAAGTCTTCGTCCACAGCACAGGTCAAAGAAACAACTTCAGGATTCGTCAGTCGAATTTTTTCCAGTTCAATATATTTGTTTATCATTTCCAGTTCTTTATGAATGGATATCTGTTCGTTTTCCGTTTCGTACACCATGTACCTGAACAAATCGGACAGCATCGTCAAAACAGTGGAGGCTTTCGCGGGATCCTGTTGAATCAGCGTATCGATATTATTCAATGTATTAAACAGAAAATGAGGGTTTAATCTGGATTTCAGCGTCGCCAGTTCACTTTGAAGCCTGACATTTTCCAATTCCTTTTTAAGATTCAGATTATCAAACCAATCCGTCCCAAATTTGTAGAATGTGCCCAACGTGCTGCAAAAAGCAGTCAGAAACGACAACATAATCCATTGAAGTAAAAATTCAAGTGAAAAAATGGAATGGCCTGCTAAAGATCCCAATTTGAATCCGATAACCGATAATATCACCAATAACGGGATGATTATCAACACAAACAGCCCTGCATAAATCCCAAAACGGATCATTTTGCCCTTTTCAAGAAATCTGGGGACGAGAAATGCGTAGAAAATGTAGAAACTGCATAGAAACCAAATCCATAATGTAAGTGTATGCCACAGGTAGTGTCTGTCTGTTCCACCGGGGAATTTTTCCGTACCGAAACCAAAAGCCACCAAAAAAGCCACGATCCATACAGGCAGATGGATCAAAACGAATAGAATTTTCTTGTTCATGATTGTAAAATTTTATTGATAAAACATGACGCAAAATTCATTGATTCCCAAATTCTCACCAAATCCAATCTGTAATTGAACGTTTTTTGTCTGTAAATGTTGCTTTTTTATCGAAGATCATTCCTTTCAGACAATCTAAATGTATGAATGACGTCTTTATAACTCAGCGTTTTTTGCAAATATTTTTATTCGTTAGCCCTGACCTTTTTATCGGACATTTGGAAATCAAAAAAATATCAATTACTTTTGCAGCCGAAATCAGACGCTTCACGTTTGACAGATATTGGGCGTAGCGAAAATGTTTCGCAGGTCTGAAAAAGGAAGGTAAGGTTTTTTTGCCGAAGTAGCTCAGTTGGTAGAGCAATTCATTCGTAATGAATAGGTCCCCGGTTCGAGTCCGGGTTTCGGCTCTCAACTTGTAAATATGTTATGGCAATTTTGTCGGCGCGAGTTTGTAGCTCGTGTTTGATGATTGGCGAAAATTCTTTACCACAAAGAGCGCAAATATTTGAATGACATTATATTATGATTGGCATACTTTAGGTGATTCTTTTAGCGCGATACGTCCATTTCATCCAGCTTTGCAACGCGCCGGCGAAAATCTTCATCTGTGGAAAACTTTGCCGCTAAGAATAACCTCGCTAATTCAACCGCCACAGTTTTTCCAATGATCTGATTTCCAAACGCTGCCACTTGCACGTTGTCGTGCTCCACGCACTGGTGAGCCGAATAGACGTCGTGACAGACCGCCGAACGCACGCCCCTCACTTTGTTGCAAGCGATGGACGCCCCCACGCCGGTGCCACAGCACATGATCCCGCGATCGGCCTCGCCGGAGAGTATTGCAGCGCAAATCTTCTTGGCGATATCGGGAAAATCCACCGGGTCGGGCGTGTAGCTACCGAAATCGGTCACAATGTGACCATCGCGTTCGAGTTCAGCCTTCATATAGTTCTTCAGTTCAAATCCTGCATGATCGCCGCCAAGTGCAATCTTGAGAGGAACGACTTTTGGGTCATTCGTTGTATTATCTGATATTGAGGCATTTGCACCAAGCAATGTGCCGGCGCTTGCGCCTAAAATAGCTCCTTTTTTTAAGAAATCTCTGCGTTTCATTGTAGTTTGATAGTTTATAGTTTATAGTTTATAGAAGATCGTAAGACACGTAAGACCGTAAGACCGGAAGAAAGTTTGAATTGTTCACTGTTCATTGTTCACTGTTCATTGTTCACTGTTTATCGTATCGAAAAAGTGATTGAAGTACATGTCCCGGTTTACGCTGAAGGCTACTTCGTTTTTCCCTTTTTCATCTTCTTTCCAATAGGTAAGTCCTTCTAACTGTTTGCTTTCGATCTCTACTTCGACATTGCCTCTTTTGAAATCGCAAATTTCTTTCTTAAAGATCACTGCGGCTGTCAACGGATCGTGGAAAACAATCTGCCGGCGCGTATTGTCCAGGATACCAGAAAAATCAAGCGCCACTTTCAGGATGCCTGCGTCGAAACGTTTCAAAATCTCCTCTTTTTCCAGTACCACTTCCGAAGTGACGTCCAGCCCGACAGACATGATATTTTTGACAGGCGCCTGATACACCATGGCGGTTGCGTAGGGGTCGCAGCGTGCATTCCATTCGGAAAGGCATGGCTCTCCCTTATAGCGGTAAGTAAATGTGCCACACATGATTACAAGTCTTTTCAACAGTGCGGGGATTTCAGGATCGACGGCAAAAAGCAGCGCTATGTTTGTCAACGGGCCAATACCGAGCAGCGTTACTTCATTGGGATGCTCGCGGATGGTACGGCGCATAAATTCAATGGCCTGACCTTCAGGGAATCGCGTTTCATGCGGATACTTCGGCAGGTATTTTGCCTGATGGGCCACAGGCTGCTTTTGGGGAGTGAGCAGCGGCTGTTCCGTACCCGGATAGATATGGATATCTTCTCTGCCTGCGGCTTTCAATAAAGCGCTTGCCAACTGCGCCCTGACAACAGGCTGACCTGTTACAGTGGTAATACCCAGCAACTCGCACTGTTTTTGGCACAGCAAATAAGCCAGACATACGGTATCGTCAATATCATTGCCGATATCGGAATCTACCAATAATTTTTCTTTCGTCGCAGGGATCGTTTTCGGCCGTTGATTTTGTGTTTTAACTATCTGGTTTATTGCGCTTTGCGCGAATTGAACGGCCTGCGCGTCCTGCGCAAATCCGGCAGGCATCGCAAGTCCCGACAATCCTGCTCCTGCGACTGCCAAACCGGAATTTTTAATAAAAGTGCGTCTGTGCATTTTTTAATCATTTAATTGTTGTCAAATAAACTGTACTGCGGCCATTTCCCTGTTTCTCAATCGCTGTCCATTGCGAGTCAAAACGGTCAATCACGCTGATTAGATTTATCAGTTTCCAATCAACATTCAAGTTGAAAATAAATACCTTATTTTCCATACTTTACATTTTTTTGATACGATTTGAGCCGCAAAAATACGAAAATGATACGAAACGACATAATCATTTTTAATAAAAACGATACGAAATGAGCCGTAAATATACGATAGTGATACGAAATCTAAAAAGACTTAAGCATTATACATTTTATCGTAATACTCTTTCGATTTATCCAAGCGGTTTTTGAAAGCGTTATACAATCCGTCCGAATTTTCCTTCATGGTGCGTTGCGTATTTGTAAACGGATTCTTTTTTGTTGCAGCATCCACCTGCTGAATCCATTGGGCGGGGATAGAAGAAGTTCCCGTCAGCGCACCTGAAATGCCCGCTGCAACCGCCGTTAAACAATCGGTATCACGTCCGAAATTTGCTCCTGCAATGATCGCCTGTTTGGTATCGCCGTTTACCAATTTAAACACGCAAACTCCTTTTGTAACGATTTCGTTCGCATAAGCCATGGCATACGGTATTCCCACTCCGTTATATACACTGTCGAAAGCCTTTCGCAACTCCTTGAAATCTTTACATTTCGCCGTCAGTTTAAGTCCTTTTTCGATTTCTTCGGCAACGTTAACTCCTGCCCAACTTGCATACCAGTTTTCGCGGCCCTCCACCTTTTGTCGGAAGTCGCAGTATTTCAATATATCGCCGATGACGCTGTCAACGGTGGAGCCCGGTTTTGTTGCCGAAGCAATCGCTACTGCCGTAACGCAAGCCCACTGTAAACCGCGGCTGTTGGATGTCTGGTATAACTGTCCGACTTCAAACACGTCTTCGATAGCCGTTGCAGGGTCTCCGGCGTTTATCAATCCAACGGGGTGACACGACCGTGAAAAACTGACAAGCCCTGAATAGTCGCAATATTTGCCTATATCTCTCGCCGGCATGTTTGTTTTTGCCATGGCAAGCAACTCGCCCTCAAACGGTTCGGAAACATTACCCGGCGCTTTGGGGTTTATCTCGGTGCGCCATACAGCCCTGACATCTTCGGCATTTACCCGACCGCCTTTCCGCATAATGGCGGTTATCATCAACTTCTGACGTTCTATGCCGTCTTCGGTCGTACCTGCGTCGCGTAACCAGCCGTTGTCGTAATGTTCGTAGGGCAGCAGTTTGTCGAGCGTTCCGTATTTTTCTTCTATCGCCGAATACGACCAGCCCTCAACGAGAGCGCCCATGGACGAACCGATATGCGAACCGCATATACAGCCGTAGAATTTTTCATTTAAGGAAACGTTTGCCGTTCCTTTTGGTGTTTGCACCGTGTTGTTTGTTGAGCCTTGCGCGAGTACGGCAGGCATCGTCAGTCCTGACAATCCTACACTTGCGACTGTCAGTCCTGAATTTTTAATAAAAGTTCGTCTTTGCATAATATTTATATTTTTTTGAAAAAATTCATTGTTAATTAAAAAAAATGTTGTATCTTTGCAGCCTAAATCAAAGAAAAAACAGGCTTCTCGGGCGTTTCTCGGAATAAGTCCTGTTTTTTTTTATTTGATTGCAGTAATGCAATATTGGATTTTCTTTTTGTCTTTCCGTACCCCCACTGTCAATTTTACATTTTTCCATTGCATCATAATCATTTGTGTATATTTTGACTGATTTCTGTTTTGTTTCGGTTTCTCGTACCCTGTAACCGTCGCATTTTGCAAAATATCTGTCAGTTGAAACATTGCGATTGTTGAAAGATCGGATCGGGCGGCTTTATTCACAGTTTCATTTACGGACTCAAAACGGATATGGATAAAATCATCTAAATTTCTGTTATAAGTGCATTTATCTGGATTTTGTTCAAACCATTTGAGGTAAATTTCATTGATGATTTTTTCCCTCACTTTAATATCTTCTTTTCCCCTTCCTTTTGGAATGATATAATCTTCAATGTAGATATTGTTTTTGTCTTCTATTATTCGCATTACTTCAACCCTAAACGCTTACTATGATACATTTTGTCATCACTAATGATTCGATTTTAATTGGAATTGGAGTCTGGAGGATTCGGACATGCGGGCGGCGAGGACTTTGAGGTAGACTTCCTGTTTCTTGACGGTCTTGTCGGATTCGCCCAAGTGGTCGAGCATCAGCCGGTAAGCCTGCTCGGCGCTTGTATATGCCCTGTCTAAATGGCCGGTCAGTTCCTCGCCCAAGGCGATGTTGGAAGCCAAACGCGCCTTTTGCTTCCACGATTTCGCCTGAGTATCAAGTTCTTTCCAAATTGCCAACGCTTCGTCCCACCGGTCGGCTTTGGCATACGCTGATGCTTCCTGCCACTTCGTGCCGATTGATGAGTAAAACCACCTTACATCCTGATTCCAGTAGGGGATAAAATCCTTTCGCGCTTCATAGCCGACATATTCGGCGCTTTGCCTGATCAATTCGTTGATATCCACTAAGTAAGCCACATCGCCCAACGTCATGTCATTCCACGTTAACCATAAATCAGGCTTGATGGTATCGGTCACCAATATGGAGGTCAACGGCGTTTGGCGGTCAGGCGTATAAACGCGCAAAACTCCTGTCACATAGATATCTACAACACCAAACATGTCAAGAACAGATATGGTGTGCATATACTCGTTCACCTTGAACAACAAACGATCGAGCGAAATCACTACATCTACGCCATGTTCTTCGGTAAGTCGCTTGACATCTTCGGGTTGCAACATGACGGCCGATAACGGTGAGTCGTCTTTCCGGAAACAGCCTTCCAATAACCTGACATCGTCAAAACTCTGAAATTGAGCGAGTTCTTCGCCCAGTACGCGACAGAAATCAAAGGCGGCGCTATCGGCCTTGAAAACGACCGTATCGGGAACAACACGGAAGTCGGATTCAAAGGGGACGGTATCTTGCGGAAGTGCATTGTTTACGATCAAGACACGGCTTAACTCCTCCGGAAACGTGATCGCCGCAGGATATTGGGATTCTACTTTAAGATAATGGAAAGTGGAACAACCGTAAAAGAGCAGACCACACAACAGGGAGAGAAAGGAAAGACCGTGAGACCGTAAGACCGTGAGACAGTGATAACGGGAGACCGTGAATCTGTAAAGTAAAAATACGGACAGGCGCGGAAGCATAGGGTAATGTTTTAAAAATTGATTTTCAGCGATTTGTGATTTTACGTAAAATCACAAATCGCTTTGAAATAGCCTATGGATTCGGCGATGCCCAAGAAGGGGTCTTTCATATCTTTCTCATATTCAAGACTGCACATGCCTGTATAGTTGACTTCGCGCAAGGCTTTTACAAAGGCGGGGAAATCGATCTTTCCGCGACCGAACTCGATGGCGCGGCCTTCTCTGGTTGAATCGGTCACATCTTTAATATGAACGTCAAAGACACGGGAGCGGTATTTTTTCAAATCTGCGACAGGGTCGCATCCGTTCCTCAGATCATGGCCGATGTCCAGGCACATTCCGATGCGCGGGTCAAGGTCTTTCGTATGGTTCCATACGTCAGTGGCATCAGGAAATATCTTAATATCAGGGCCATGCAGATGGATGGCATAATTAAATCCGTATTCCTTCACTTTCTTGTCCACGTAAGGGAGCAGTTCGACATTGGGCACGCCAACGATCAGCTTCACTCCCACCCTCTTAGCATAAGCAAATGCCTTGTCGATTTCCGCTTCGCTTCGCATATAAATGGGGCCGACGGCATAGCCTGTGACGTTTCGGGCGGCGCACTGGGCGTGAAAAGCCTTGATCTGTTCGTCGTTGCTGTCTAACGGCAGGTGAAAGTCCTTGATACACAGGTAATGTACATCGAGTTTTTCCATCGTTTTCAGCGTCGTTTCCAAATCAAAATTCAAAAACGTATAACCGGCCATGCCCAAATGGAAAGGATTGGAGGCTTTCGGTTGCTTGGTTACTAACTGGTTGTCTTTGGCAACCCATTCATTTGCCCTTGTTACAACTGGAGCGGCTCCCAACAGCAGCGCTCCTGCAAGGCTTTGTTTCATAAATTTTCTTCGTGATGCCATAAAAAAATATTGTTTAATGATTTATTTTTTGTCCCTCATCGCCTTGAGCGATTGGAGTTTGTATTCGGCGTCGGATTTCTTTCTCAGTTCATTTTCAATGACCTGGGGTTTGGCATTGGCCATAAACTTTTCATTGTTCAGTTTGGCCATTACTGACTGCAGGAAGCCTTCCAGGTAAGCGATTTCCTCTTCTCTTTTTGCTTTCTCCGCTGCCTGATCGACATATCCTCCCAGCGGAATGGAATATTCGCAACCGCCAGAGAGAAAAGAAACGGATCCTGGTGATTTTTCTGCTACACGCTGGATACGAGTTATATGTCCCATTTTCCTGATAACGGCGTCAAAGGTATGATCATGATCTCCAATGACTTGTAATGTCAAGGTTTCTTTATTGGGCAGATTTTTCTGCAAGCGAACGGTACGAATATTCGCAATCAATTCCTGCGCTTTTTCAAACTTACGCATAAATACCTCTGCTTCAGCCTGTTTATCGGGTTCGAAAGCTACCGGCATGGGAGCATTCATCAACGATTCGTCTTCTGCGCGGGGCAACAACACCTGCCACAGTTCTTCCGTAATGAACGGCATGAAGGGATGCAGCAAACGCAACAGGTCGTCGAAAATCTCCGTCGCAATACAATAAGTTATTGTATCCATGTGTTTCTTATACTCCGGCTTAATGATTTCTAAAAACCATGAAGAAAAATCGTCCCAAAACAACTTATATACAACCATCAATGCTTCGTTTAAGCGGTATTTGGCGTAACAATCGTCCATTTCAATGACAGCGGCGCTTATACGGGCGCGCATCCAGTCACATGCCAATACTGCTTCTTCGGGCGAGGGCATATCCAAGTCTATCTCCCACCACCCT
>Ga0209629_10000501_pt1 | contig 21575 bp, 17 predicted proteins | sample TergutCu122P5_FD_187286 | JGI IMG/M metagenome (GOLD analysis project Ga0209629, IMG submission 187286) | Cubitermes ugandensis P5 segment gut microbial communities from Kakamega Forest, Kenya - Cu122 P5 (SPAdes) (version 2) | ecosystem: Host-associated > Arthropoda: Insects > Digestive system...
GCCGACCGGCGGCGGCCTCTCTGTCGGTATAGTTCGCTCGCGGACTAAGGCCACGGAGTTTAGTTTAGTTTAGTTTAGCTTCACAATCTGGCCACTTTATTCTCAGGGAGAGTTCCCAGTGCCAATTCATTATGACCCAGGGTGGGTCCCAAACCAGTCCGAACGTTTGGAAGATGGATCTCTTGCTCCCGCCCGGAACCGACGCAAAGCTCGGATAATCTGCCGTACCCTGGAAACTACAATGGCTCAGCTGTTCCACAATAGGGTATGTAACATTTCATTACATTCGTATACAAGCTATTTTCAGTAAAAAATACTATACCAACATAGGCCCATACTCAACTGTGACATCTCTGTGGGAATTTTACTGTATATACATGGCTTTGACCAAACATTTTAGACTACATATGTTTTAACATACTGTGTTAACAAAAAGAAATTTTATGAGTCAGATAACAATACAAAAGAAAGATATCCAGTAGCTTTGATAACACCACAAACCAAAGCCAGCAATTAAGTGTTACTCTTCTGCATGTACAACACAAAAAAAAAAGTGTCTGATAATACCACAAAATGAAAACATCAATTTTTAGTTAAGTTACTAAGTTAGTTATGTTAGTGTATGTAGTTACATTACTATGTGAAGAAAAAATCAGCTTTGATTTGATAATATCCAGGAACATCAATTTTCAGTCATATAACAATGATCACTATTCAAAATTATCTCCACCCTTCTATATGTGCAATTCTGTGAGTCTCAAAAGAGGATTTCTTGCTGTTCTGACAATTTCATCATGCCCCCTGCACACTGCATGATTCACCACAACTGTACCGTATTGCACAGTACTAGCAAACATTTTAATGATTGTTGTGGTGTAATGGTTGATAATCAGGCATATGTTGATATAGCATCTTTTCTTCAAAATGACTCATATAATAAGATCCTGAAGTTTGGCACACCTTCAGTGGAACACTCTGAAATCGGGGTTCTGGATACTCTGATAATTTACATGATCTGCCTGCCTTCAATCAAAATATCTTTGCCACTTTTTTAAACATATGTAATTTGTGCAATTAAACAATCTCCCAAGCCAGCTAGTTAAGTGGTTATACAATCTGTAGGTGAAACTTGATGTCTCACATTAAGGGAAGAACACAGGCTGAGGAAGTTTGAGAATAGGGTGCTAGGGAGATATCTGGGCCTAAGGGAAAGGCCTGAAGCCTGGAGGAAATTTCATAATGAGAAACTTCATGATTTGTACTCTGCAACAAACATCATTCAGGTCATCAAATCAAGGAGACTGTGATGGGCAAGGCATGTTGCATGTATGGGGCAGAACACAAATGCACACAGGCTTTCAGTGGGGAAACCTGGAAGAAAGAGACCACTTGGAAGACAAAGGCACAGATAGAAGAATATTAAAATGGATATTAAAGAAATATGAAGGGATAGTATGTACTGGATTCATCTGGCTCAGGAAAGGGGCAAGTGAGGGCTGTTTTAAACATGGTAATGAAACTTCAAATTCCATGAAATGCAAAGAATTTCTTGACCAGCTGAGAAACTACTAACTCAATCATAAGGACTCTGTTCTTCACTAGTTATTCAGGTTACACTTTCTCCCACAGCAGAAATCTGGTATCAGTTCCTTGCAGTGGCAACAGTATCTATCAGGATGCAACACTGTGTGCACAATACACTACAGAACTTCTAAAGCCTTGACACTCCAAATTTCTAAAGATGGTCTCACCCATATTGTCTGCTACAACTTCAAATGGACTGGTATATGTGTCCTCCTGGCTCTGAGCAAGGGTTGCAATGTATCTGTTAAATGACAACACTAGATCTTCGGCTGTTTCTCCAGTCAGATCTGTAACTCTGTGCCAGTGGTCCCTGTACTTGACATCAAGAATTGCACTCCCAGTTTGCACCAAGTTCTGTAAATCAACAAACACAAGGCACAGGTGCTGTACAGTTACTAAACATGCATTTGGTACAGATCAATGCAACTATATGAATGGTAACAAAAACAATGACTCTGGACAAATTATGACCACTACATGAATCAAACACCATAATTACAGCTCCCCCATATTGTCATGCATTTCCCTCAAAAGAAACTGTGTAAAGTAAACAAACTGTGACCTACCTGAATATAATCCTTGTCTTGACTGTGTGTAAGGTTCAGTCCCCTCTCTCCATGTTCATATGTCATAAGTTCCCTCAGAAGCTCTTGTGATATCAGCAAATCAGCACCATGCAGTACTGCAGTCAAATTGGTGGCTCTGTGCAAATCTGATGCTACTTTCACTGCTACGAATGTTGTCACATGCAGGTCTCCTGCTTCAAGCTGACCAAGCTGATAAAATCAAAGATCAAAACAAAGAAGATTCTGAAACATATTTCTTGAATACTGAAAGAAAGATCATATGTCAACAACCTGCATTTACCACATACTAGGATGTCCAGTTGTAATATCAAAGTTCCTGTATTGAAATTTTATTTTTGTTTGCATTCAATTCCCTGTGTTGAAGTACAATTGATATGTTACAACTGATATTACCAAAACATGACACGCACGCACGCACACGCGCGCGCGTGCGCACGCGCGCGCGTGCGCGCGCGCGCGCACACACACACAGCATTCATATAAATATATATGTATACAAAGGATGGTACAAAAGTAATGGCCTTTTTTTTAAGAAACTATAATTACAATTATGAAATTCACATGTATCACGGTACAGCCTTCACATGTATCACGGTACAGCCTTCACATGTATCACGGTACAGCCTTCACATGTATCATGGTACAGCTTTCACATGTATCACGGTACAGCCTTCACATGTATCATGGTACAGCCTTCACATGTATCATGGTACAGCTTTCACATGTATCACGGTACAGCCTTCACATGTATCATGGTACAGCCTTCAAATGCATCACGGTACAGCCTTCACATGTATCATGGTACAGCCTTCACATGTATCACGGTACAGCCTTCACATGTATCATGGTACAGCCTTCAAATGTATCACAGTACAGCCTTCAAATGTATCACAGTACGGCCTTCACATGTATCATGGTACAGCCTTCACATGTATCACGGTACAGCTTTCACATGTATCATGGTACAGCCTTCACATGTATCATGGTACAGCTTTTACATGTATCATGGTACAGCTTTTACAAAGATGAGATTATTTTTCCGCAGTCTCCTTCATTATAAACAATTTTTTTTTCCAACTTTGCATGAGATACCATAGGCTGGATGCATTCAGCTCTTCGCTGAAGCATTGAGCTCTTCAGGCATGCTAAATTTTAGCTCATCATCATCTGCAAAACAGCATCCTCAAGGTGCATCCTTCAGTGGGCCAAAGAGATGAAAAACGGATATGACGAATTCAGACTGTAGGGAAGACAAGAGAGAACAGTCCACCCCACCATTGCAACTGCCACCCTTGTGCGCAAACCAGTGTGTGGCCTGGTATTGTCATGCAGCAGAGAAACTTGATTCATCTTCTGTTTGGCTGTACTCTACAAATTTGTCGTTTTAACTTGCTTAATGTCTGCACATATGACTCTGAATTTATTACAGCACCTCTCTCCAGGAATTCCAGCAACAAGATTCCTTCACTGTCCCACAAGACATTGGCCATGACTTTACCCACACAAGTGTGCACCTTGGATTTCTTCTCATGTGGTGACAACTGACGCCACCCTATTGTCTTTTCGTCCGTGGGTCATAATGATGAACTCAAGATTCATCACCTGTAATTATTCCTGACAGAAATGCATTTCTTCCTCACTGTGCTGCAGATGTTCTGCACATATGTTTTTCTGGGTTCTTTTGTGTTACGTGGTGAGCATTTTCTGCACCCACTGTGCACTAACTTTTCTGCAGCCAAGTTTTCTGATGATAGCCACAACTGCCAGCTTCCAATCCCTATTCTGGCGCTAGTCACGTGGAGTGATGTGACAGTCATCCCAAATCAGCACATCAACTTTGTCTTTTGTCTCCGCTGTCACTACCATGGCTGATCAGCAACTGCTGGACCCATCACCAATGTCCTTCCTTTTCACCACTCTTAAAACAATGCAGCCAGCATCTAAGTGCAATAACATCTCTGGCATCCTCACCATATACACTTCTCAGATGTCTGTGTGTCTCTATCAGACTGGAGCCTTCCACAGTAAGAAAATCAAACACCACTCTCTGCCTAGTACACACTTCCACAACATCTGCCATTTTGCACTGCTACTACATTGAATACATGGACTGACTGGAGCAGTGATGATTCTGGTAAAGGTGGAAAGTGCTGACATCTGGTGGGTAAAGTAAAAAATCTGTAACTGATGCCCATTTAAAATTTAAAAAAAATAGCTGGCACTACTTTTGTACTGACCTTCATAGATGGAATAGGGCAGTCAGTACAGTGACTTGGCTGCAAGCTGAACAAACCAGATTTCAATTCCTGGCAGCAGTAAAAGGTTTTTTATGCACATGCATGCTTGCACGCAAGCACGCACACACAAGCGCATGCGCACGTGCATACACACACACACACACACACACACACACACACACACACACACACACACACACACACACACACACATGCGTGTACACAATGCTTCAAATTAAATTTCCAAATGTATTTGTCTAGACTGGCATTTTTACTGCAAGGTAGTGCACATTCATGGAAACAGAATCACAACCAGTAATGAACACAACATCTTCACAAACATAAAGTGTGCATATCATAACAGATGGGTCTGTTGGTTTAACAAATAACAGCATTTATTGTCACTACAGTTCAAACCAACTCGCTGTGACAAGACTGTCCATCTCTTACTATCCGCTGGCTTTATAGAATGCTTACTGCACGACTCAAACTTATTTTGCTGTTCTAGTCAGTGCTGGATATCCCTAGAATGTTCTACCTCCTTCACATACAGGAATGTTCTAGCATACCGGCAGCCTTGCTGTCAGAGGCTTCGCCGGTCATCACACTACTAGGCACTGTTGCCCTTTGTTACAATATGTTGACCTCCCCAAATCTCTTCTTTCCAAACACCAGCTACTCACTGCATACCACTTTCAAACATAATGCTCAGATGCTCTAATCATAAGTGATTTCTGGATACAAGTACAAAGCACTCCCTGATAATAAGTGCATTTAAATTTCATCTGGCTGTATTGTTTACAAGGAGTATGTTAAATCTGTGACAGATGACACTATCATACATATTACTCTGAGCAGTGCAAATCCTGATACAGAAGTCAGGTCTCGTGAAAGGGTACACAGTGCCTTCCAATTAACATTCTGCTAGACCCGACATCCATCTCAGGATTCACCACTGCCAGTTAGCAGCAGGCTTTATGTGCACTAGATGGCAAATCACTAAGAATTTAACAGCTCACAATCTTTGAATTTAAAAAAATTAGAACTCTAATTTTAAAGGCACTTATATATATCGCCTAGCTGTGTGTATTTACACAGGGCCCTTAATTTACCTGAAATATTATTTGCAACTTCCTGCTGTCACTCTTTGTGCATGTGAAAGTGTTCAGATGAGTCAGTTGTATTAATCAAATACGTAAGCCAACAGAAAGTGGCAAGTGGTAGTTACCAGATAACATAATGAAGCTACACAAGGCCTGATAGTAGATTAAAATACAATTTATTGTGTTGTAATAAATGATGTATTGTATTGTCTGAACTATCCTTCTCTTTGATTCACATCACACATCATGGAATGTCTCATACAAAGATTTACAAGTAAAATCCATCACACAGGGCTTATTTTAAACCAAAGCCTCTGCCTTCTGTCTTAAAAGCACTTCCCTGCCATGTGACCAAGCCAGACAGAAACAAAGCTCCCAGGTTGAACCCTTCAGTGCCATCACCTGTGCACTCTACAGACTAACTGCATTTTATGGTACTTCAAATTCAAAACTCCTCAGCAGTTACACCCTGAGCCAAGCCTCACCCAATGGTTAAAAAAGTGCTCTAGCATGGACTACATATGAGTGTGGAGCAACGGCCGAATTATTATTAGTATGGGAAAACTGAAGAAACCCCCCAAAAATCTACTCTGATTGCCACAAATCTCACAAAATCCCACCCAAAGTTGAACCAAAGACTCCAGTGTGAAAAGTCATCACCTGATCTCCTGTTGTTTTGGTCTTCTTTTGTTTACTGAGGTTTTCAAACAAAAATTTATGACATTAATAGCATACACTACAACTTACAACTTTCCGCAGATCTAGGAATGGATCAGATGTGCAATTGAAGAGATCTGGTTCCTGCCAGCCACCAAGTGTTTCATCACATGCTCTTGATGCTTTGCCTTGAGAGTGGCTTGGACATGATTCCAGTGCAATCTTTCCGAATGGAGTGCGCTCCCACCATAATCCATGTGAGAAACTGCGAGGGCAACCATCATACACAACTGCCAATAGAAAACAACAAGATGGGCAATGAATGTATAACATACAACTGAGGTGCATTCAAATAACTACTGCTGCACTGGAAGAGCAGTCAGTATTAAAAATTATGAGTGTGTGTCCACATTCTTGCTTTAGTTATTTGGCACACAACACACATCTTTCCTCGTTACATTACTTGTCATCTGTGGCACATCTCGTTCTACCACATTTTTCCACATTATCTAATAAATGGTACAATTTTTGGGAAAACATTTTTGAATATAAGATGCGTGTTTTGATTTTCTCCACGACTTTTGTCTGAAACAATTCTCATTCTAAGAAGAATTCAGTGAGATATTACCATAAAAGTACAAGGGTCTTCACACAAAGTGCCCATTATTCTTGTAAGAGTTTAATAAAACTTTTATTTTCTTGAAAGATTGTCAAAAAATTCTCAAATATCAAATTTCATGAAAATCTGTCCAGTGGGAGTCAGACAATTACACTTAGACTGACGGACAGACACGCAACAAGCAGGCAGACAGACAGACAGACAGTCAAACATGACAAAGCTAATAGTCACTTTTTGCAAGTTTGAGAACACACCTAAAAAGAAATTGCACTGGAATTCTCATCATGAATTTCAGGAAAAACAAATACGGAGGTAATGAAGAGCAATGTCTCACCCTCACAACCACGCAGAGTAACCTCAGCATATGGATTGGAGCAGGAGTCACATCGCCGACCAATGACACCACTCCTACAGCGACACTGTCCTGTAACTGAGTCACACTGGTTGCCATATGATCCAGTAGCATAGCACTCACAGTCAAAGCAGTAGTCTGTGTCAGAGGGCTGAAAGTGGTTCTCCTGCAAAAAATGTTGTACAACTTACATAGGATGTGATGTGAGGTGTTCACTTGGCCTGTGTGCAGGCTGAAACACCCAGCAGTCTTGTACATGGTCAACACATTGCCAGAGGGTGAGTGCTACCAATTTCAATAGCACTACATTACCTGCAAACACTGGGAACCACTCACCCACTTACATACTATCACATCCCAGAAGACTTCTACACCTTGAATTTAGGGTCTGTCAATGGTCACTGGTCACAAGTTAATGAAATGTAAAATGTTCCTGAATTTCAAACAGTGCACAGCTTCATGCTCTCTTGATCATCCTCAAGGTCACCAAGTCCCTCTACGAACCTTCTGAACCATTCCAACACACATATGTGATAAAACCTTCATTTCCAAAACAGTATCAACATTTTATGTGTTTATAAAGTTGCTTTCCTGAGTTTTAAATAAAACTTGCTGTTTGCTTACTGCTTCATGACAAGAAAAAAACTCATGTGCAGGCCTGCTACAGACAAACTTTCTTGTCATTAATCCCTGCCAGTCCTCACATAAACTGATAGAAACTGGCTACGTTTGTTGTATGCACCAAACCATATTTGCATTATAGCATTTATCCCAGAACTTTATTGTTCCACCATGTATGGTGCACTGTAACTTGTCTCAACATCATAGTGGCCCCGCCAGCATTACCTTGCAGTAACATTCCCCTGTTGTCTTGTTGCAGTCAGCATTATAACCCTTCTCAACATCACAGTGGCACGGTCCACACACAGGATAACCCCACCAGCTACTAGGACACGGCTGGTCCACCTTCACCTCACAATATTCACCTGAAATATTACATAAATATCTTTTTAATGCACAAAATGTGTGAATGGAATGGGCAAAGGCTTAACAGAACATAACACCACCAGCACTCACCACAAAAACCCAATTCACATTCACACAATTAGTTGTAATATTAATACAGCTTGATTGCAATATTCCAACTCCTGAATTTACAACATTATTCCCCATTAGGCCTACATTATCCCAGTTCTCTCCTTTATAGTACAGCACTGTGCATGGGTTTCCTTCGCCCACTCATTTTTCACTTCCTAATAAGAAACTAGAGACTTCTTTTCTCATACCCACCAGTTCATCCGTCTGCCATGTTGTGTATTCTTCCCCACTCCATCCCACTCAAATCTCTTGCCTTTGTACTGGTCACAGCAGTATGCACATGCTGTATTTTTTGCCATTCTATTCCTCCACTTACTTTGTTTATCATGGTTTGCATCAAGAGACATGCCATTGCTCTGGTGGCTAGTCACCAGCCTTTCACCATGAAGACCCAGGTTCAATAATTGGTCCAGTCCATGTGAAATTTGTGGTACAGAAAGCAGCAGGACAGGTTTCGCTCCAAGTACTTTGGTTTTCCCAGTCAATATCATTCCAGCATTGCTTTATACTAATTCAGTCATCTATGAATAACGTTATATAGTCTGAGTAATTTATAGTGTTGCTGCATAACATGCACATTTAGAAAAGTGTAACCACAGTCATGGAGATGCTGACCTGCCATTTCCCACAGACACTAACATTCACAAACCACAGCTTCTTCTACAACATGAGGGTTTTCAGGAAGACATCCCCTTGGCTGGGGGAGGCATATAATTGCACTTATGGTCAGACGTTAAACAAACCATTAAGGACACATAAACACATAATCAAAAGCAAAAGTGTTTAAATTATTACAAAGTGTACCTGAGTATTCATTGGAGTTGCATTCACAGATATACCCTCGCTGACTAGGAGGGTTCTCCACACAGTTGGCTCCATTAGAACATGGATTCACCTCACACACACCAATGCAAGAAGGACCAACATAACCTACAGAAAAGATTCCATATTTAAACAGAAGTGTAGTATACAAAATTCCTAGTTTAGAAAATCATTCGTTACGAAGACATATACAAGGATATCTGCCCTGCTGCACACTGCCTGCACAAATATTGGTCCATATTAATTTTTATATCTAACAACTTCCTGTAGTTAATACAGTGTATTGGTTCATATTAAATTTTATATCTCATAGTTTCCTATATTTACTACAATGAAATTCAAATTGGATATTTTATAACATTTACTTCATTTACGTATTAATATCTTCTGTTCGCGCTAAGGGAAATATTTTTGCACACCCATTTTGTGTAATAATTTTGTTTATTGATTGTATTACTTTGAATTTCATTTATTGTGTCGGGTGGTTGCACAACTTTGCATCAGGGCATACGTGAGAGAACAGGGGCACGTGGATGACGTAATTATCACGAGTGTGGTGGCGTGATTTTAGTGTTGTGTGCAAAGGTGGGATGCAGGCTATTTCTGTTTCTGTTTCTTTGTTCAGTTACCAAGTGGCTCCGTGCTCGAGAGGACACATTATGCTAGCTTTCTGCATGAGGCAGTCTGTAGCCAGTTACAAGCTTTATTTGAGGCAGTGTGTAACTCCAGAGATAGCATTCAACAACTACAACCATAAGGGTTCAGTATATGGCTAACTGACAGAAGTTATTGCCAAGTATTAATAGTGATTAGTGATTCCCAGAAGACTAAGTGTGTGAAGACACAATGTGTACTAATTCCATGGGGGAATTACATGTGAACAGTTTTCAGCAGTTTGCATAAGGCAGTTTTAGCAACATTACAACCATTATTAACCAGTTTAAGAATTAATGTATTAAAACTATGTGATTAGTGTTCATTTGTGAAATTAAAATTAGATCCTTGTTTGACCAGCAATTTATTGATGAACGGATTTCTGTTCATTCTCTTATGTTTTACTGAACCAGAGCAGTAGTGACATCTTGCATGCATAACAATCAGAGTAACAAACCACTGCACACACATTAAAACTTCAATCATATGCTCCTTGAACTACAATTGTTTTTATTGGTCCTGACAAAACTTCCACAGGGACAAACAGTACATGAATATGCACTAGCACTTCCCACTGAAATTTTTAGTTACACCTTCAAATTGAGCCCAAATGGCTTGTTGCTGGTGTTTTAAGCACAGCAAAGAAGAAGCCAACCCACTGGTAGATACATAGATGATACATTCATGATTTGGCCACACGGACAAGAGACACTCCAAGATTTTCTCCCACGTCTTAATGGCATCCACAGGAACATCAAGTTCACCAAGGAACTTGAACAAAATGGAACATTACCATTTTTAGATGTCCTGGTAAAGAAAAAGATGAATGGCACACTGGGCCACACGGTATACAAGAAAACCACTAAACAGACGTACATCTACGTGTGGACTTAGAGCATCATCTGGAACAAAAAAGAGCAGTCCTCGCCACTCTCATCCACCATGCACGATCTATTTGCAATGAAGACAGTCTACAGGATGAACTATTTGTGATAAAGACGGTCCACAGGACGAACTATTTGTGATGAAGACAGTCTGAAGGATGAACTATTTGTGATGAAGACAGTCTGCAGGATGAACTATTTGTGATAAAGACAGTCTGCAGGATGAACTATTTGTGATAAAGACAGTCTGCAGGATGAACTATTTGTGATGAAGACGGTCCACAGGATGAACTATTTGTGATGAAGACAGTCTGCAGGATGAACTATTTGTGATGAAGACAGTCTGCAGGATGAACTATTTGTGATGAAGACAGTCTACAGGATGAATTCAACATCTACAGCAAACCTTCGAAAACAAATGCTATAGCAGGTGAGACACTCAGTATAATCAACACGCCAGGAACAAGCCACTGACAACCTCTGAAAAGCCTACAGGAGTTGCCTGGCTTCTGCACCAGCACTTCACATCTAACACAATAAGCCAACTGCTGGCTAAACATAACATTAAAACCATCCACATTCCAATAAAAAAAAAACTTCTATCACATTCAGACTGATCAAGGGCAATCTAGGCCTTAAAACATCCAGGGTGTACTGCATTCTGTGTGAATGTGGCAAAGTGTGTGGGCCAAACTTCCAGAACCACTGAAATCTGATGCCAAGAACATATAAGACACTTGCACCATGGCCAGACAGAAGGTCAGCTGTAGCAGAACACCTACTAATCATAGGATATGAAATCCTATTTGACAAAACACACAGACTGAACACAATGACTACATACATTGATTGTATGGTGAAAGAAGCAATTCAAATTCAACCACATGCCAAAAACTTCAACAGGGAGGCTGGCTTCATATTAAGCCAGTAATCAGTTTATTGAACATTCTCTACAACACTGAATAGACAGCCCAGGTCCAGCGCAACAACCTGTTGACTCCTCCCACTATCCACAGGGGTCGCATTCCACATTGCAACCAGCTGAACGGTAGGGCATCCAGTCATCAGTTTTGGTGCTAACAAAACCACCAGCACACCCTGAAGATGGGGACAGAGTTAGTTCCTCAAATGATGGAAAACCTTCCTATCCTGACACAGCTGTTTCATGGAACATACAAAAAATTTTCACTTCCTTGACTTTACATTCATTTTAAATGGTCCCTTCAGAAATACAAAACCCAGGTTTCCCTGCACTGCTGTACAAGCATAAGGAAAAGTAACAGAAAAGAATGCAACAGGGTGACACACAACAAATATGGAATAATAATCACAATATGTAGGCCAAACAAGTATAAAATATACCCTAATATCATACAATGGCACAGCACATATAGAAGGCAGCTATATTACAGAAACCTGCCGTCTGCATCCTAAATGCGAATGTTGTAAGTGATTATTCATCAAAGCTGGTGGAAGAGTGGCTAAATATGTATAAGATGTACATCAGACAGACTACGCAGTGTTCCAAAATGTTCATCTCTTCCTTCAATGTGCTGCTTTAAAAAATGTGACTCACAAATTTCATATATTCATGACAATTTCCATTCCTACATTAAAACATTCATAATGCTATACCATCTCCTATGCCCAGATGCCACCCGTTGGTCAAACACACAAATCCATGCTCATGACTTCCTATCTGCATCTGAATTTGGCTTACAAAGGAAAGCACCTGACTTTATCCACTTATTTTAAGTTAAATTCATGTATCTTTCTGAGTGAACGAGAATTTTTGCAAAGAGAAATTGGATTTGGTTAAGTTGAAAAAATACTGCAGTGAAGACAGAATAGATTCTTTACCATTTATGTCCCAATTATTATTATTTATCGTTCCTTATCAAAATCAATCTTGAGTGACCTGCCATATTCATAACAGAGACCATTACCTGGATCACAGTTACAATGATACTGCTCCCAATCTGGAATGCACTTGCTGTGCAAGGGACATTTATCTGAACCATGCTGCCTGCACTGATTGACACTACCACAGCCCTCAGCCACGTTGTCTTTCACTGCTGGCCGCTGTAGCGTGGACTGTGGAGTTCCCACACGCACATCCTGATAAAACATCAGTCAACCATGTTACAGCTATAAAACCACAAAACTCATGATAAGAATATGTTCTATGGATAAGCATAAATCTTAATAAAACTGATATGACACAGCATCAAGGCATGTTACTGAACTTATGCAGACATTGGACACTGTCCATTGTCTGATCTTGGTTACAGCAAATCAAAACTCACCACTCCAGGAAGAGCATGTCTCCATCATCAGTAAAAAAAGAAAACTACTCAAATTTAAGACTGTACATTTTATGTGCAACAATAACACATACATAAAATTTAACACCAACTTGTTGCACAATGTTTTTTTTCTTTATCTGTTAATTAAAGTTCTGACATGTTTTGGCCTTGGTTACTGGCCATCTTCAGGGAGCTCATAAGTTTTCTGATGTGTGCAGCTCATGCACCAACTTATATGGTAGAAATTTTGTGTATGAATAAAATTGTTGTTATGAAGATTAATCCTCACACTGGAGTTATAATTACAGTTTCTTATCCATATTTACAGATTCCAGGACTTACTTAATGTGAAGAAATAACTGCAACGTCAATGTTTGGACACAACAAATAACACCAACAGCTAATTAAAATAATTTTATACTGTATTTTAACCGTATATTAACCACAAACTAAATTTGATTGTGACAATTAATCTTCATAACAATAACATTAATCATATGTAGAATTTCTACTATATAAGTTGGCACATAAGGTGCACATGCCAAAAAACTTCTTGCTTCTTGAAGATGGCCAACAGCTAAGGCTAAAACATGTCGGAGCATTTATTAACAAATACAAAAATATTGAATTTTATGTTTTCCATCCCAAAGTGTTAGTAAAGCAATATAAGGACTAACTGTAACAGTCTAACACAACAGTTTATTCGTATATCTACAACTATAGATACATGGGCTACATGTTTCAAAAATGTTTGGAACAAGTTGGTTTTAAATTTTATGTATTCAAAACTATTCAGTTGGAATTATCAAACAGATCTCATCTCCACTTCCATCTGTGGTGCTGGTACAACCAAAAGAAAATCATGACTGGCCAAAAGATGTGTCAGTTTGCAAGGATACTCTAATTAGAAGTTATCTTTGAGCAAAATGGTTCATCATCTATTGTGCAAAAATTATAAGTGACACAAAACATGAATTCAGCAAGTCCCTGCACTGCAGTGACACACAACTCATTTCAAAGGACTTTGCACAGCTATATATACTTGTAGAAATGCAGCCCCCAGGATGTGGCGCTGCGTTGTAGGATGATCAGTGCCAGGTCTTTCAAAGGATTCAAGTGCCTTCACCTGCAAATTTACCTTGAAGTAAAAGGCATGTGATCCCACAGAATGTCAGAAACTAGTCACTGTACAATGATATCACAGACTGTCAGAACTGCCTGCACTTAACAACCTGCCCCACAATGATCCCACAACCTGTCAGAAACTATTTGCCCAACCACACAGCATCACATCCCAGAACACTTGCACCCTCAGCATCACTGCTGTGAGAAGCTCAAATCTCACAATATACAAATGTTCACTACTTACCTGTATACAACCTTCAAAGTAGCCATAATCTGCATTCAAACTGCCCACAGAAGCATCTGGGCCACCAATTAGGATCTTGCCAACATACAAACCCTGAAGCTTATTGGTTGCCGGAGATGTCACTTCCTGTTGACCATAATCAAGGTTAATCCATAGCTCTCCACTCATCCACTTCACCTCAATATGGTGCCAGCGCCCATCAGAAGCATACCCATTTGGCAGTAGCACAGACTCTCCATCGTAGCTGTAATGTACCTGCCCATTCACCAGCTGCAGATCATACACACAAAACATAATTATAAGAAACACGTGTTACATAGTTCACTACACACTTGCGTGAGTTGAAATTATCCTGAAGCCTTGAATAGTGGTTTGCACACAAGAATATACATGAGGTCTGAAGATGACCTTACAGAAGGTGGAAACATTATGCCAATGATGAAGATTTGACACACTGTGCTTAACCTCAAATAAGACCAAAATTTTTCCTAATTCATAATCTGAAAACCTGAGGAAGGTGCAGAGGCACTTATAAACAAACACGTTCTGCATAGATATTTTTCTAAAACCAAAAAATATGAAGGGAGGTAATCTTATATCCCAGGTTATCTTAGATTCTGGTAAATGTGACATACTGTAACTTCAAATAAATTATGTACAATATTGCTGTTTTAAGCTGTCCTGTTTATTACCAAAATAAAATACACCACAACTGAAAGACAAACTGTCCAAGAATCTGGTTTTGCATAGATGATTTTCAAAAGCACTGTCTATTTCCACAGACCAGGTTTCCAGGTTTCAATTATACACTTGCAAAACTGTACTTACAGACAGTACAGCAGAACTGTTCTGTCCAACTTGAATGCTCATAAGGAATGCATCTTTCTGCAGTGTTCTTACTGACAATGCATTCAGCCACGGAAGTTGGATGGGTCGCAACAGAGGATTGAATGAGAGAACTCCATCACCTTGGAAACGCCACGCAGGCTTGATTGCTACAAAATAAGATAAAATTATAGGCATGTATAGTAAAGCCATGAAACAGAGTTCTTCTTGAGAATCTAACAGTTCCTCAGCTACTCAAGATATTCTGCCCATTTTACAGAAACCAAAGGTTCATTACCAAGCTCACATTAGCCTGCCACTTCTCCCTGTCCTCAGCCTACATGGCTCCAAAAGATATGTCCCAACAAAAGGCTTAGTGATGCACTTCATAACATGTTAGATTCTTACAGGGAGCAGCTGTTGACACCTCGATCCACCCTAAACCTGCAGGACCACATCTTGCTGGCTGTCCACAACTGCTTATTCAATACAATTGCAGCAACCCACAATATCTGGAGGCTGTCTCCTACACCCCCATTCTGAGGATATGCCATGTAATGGTGACAGGAACCCACTTATCACAAACACAAAATCATAATCTCAACCCCAAACTAAGCATGGTAAACAGAATGTTAGGCTTCATAAAATAACAATGTAACAAATCTAGGGCCCATAAATGGCAATTATGACGGACAAAGTGGTGAGGATGGCAGCACAGACATCCATATCTTTTATACATCTCAGTGAACACAAGCAAGCTGGATTTATGCTGACCAACCCCATAATGGTTACTTTTCCAGCAATGGTTAAACTGGCTAACTTTGCTACGGAAGACAAAAATGTAACAGCAATTTATGCTGCTGGTTATGAAGAATGCATATGAAGCTCCTAATTCAGAATTGATAATAAATGAAGGACAGAAACAGATTTACTTTAAGTTCATCTCATTGACATGTGAAATTTATCACATCACATAACTGCACATTTGGCATTTTATGTTCTGGCCAATTTTGTATTCTTGGGACTGCAAAGTTACACATTTTTACTGCAGAGACTGACCAGGTTCTTCAAGCATCCCAAAAAACTGTTTTATAACCTAATCATTAAATTTATAAAACTAAACACTATGTCCTGACAGCAGTGTGTGACAGACTCTTTGACTGGTATTGTGAACTGACTGTTGTTTGTTTTCTGGAATTTGTCCACACTTTTTTTGTCCACTTCTTCTGTCACCTCAGTAAGCAAAAAGAATCGCTTTCTAAAATGATGTGATTGTAAAATGTTGGATGAAGGACAATGGCCAAAGTTAACAGTCATAATTTATTAAACATACAGCACACAAACCACCCAAGCACACTTTGTATGTAAAACAACACTTGTTTATTCACAACTGCAATATGTTTCATCAGCAGGGAGACATTCAGTACACATGGTTTAGTGTCCAACGTGATACCGTTCAGTACACATTGTTTAGTGTCCAGCGTGATACCGTTCAGTACACATTGTTTAGCGTCCAGCGTGATACCGTTCAGTACACATGGTTTAGTGTCCAGCGTGATACCGTTCAGTACACATTGTTTAGTGTCCAGTGTGATACCGTTCAGTACACATCGTTTAGTGTCCAGTGTGATACCGTTCAGTACACATAGTTTAGTGTCCAGCATGATACCATTCAGTACACATTGTTTAGTGTCCAGTGTGATACCGTTCAGTACGCATTGTTTAGTGTCCAGCGTGATACCATTCAATACACATTGTTTAGTGTCAAGCAGGATACTTTTCAGTACACATTGTTTAATGTCAAGCATGATACTGTTCAGTACACACTGTTTAGTGCCCAGTGTAATGCCATTCAGTAAACATCGTTTAGTGTCCAACATGATACCGTTCAGTACACTGTTTAGTGTCCAGCGTGATACCGTTCAGTACATATTGTTTAGTGTCCAGCATGATACCATTCTGTACACATTGTTTAATGTCCAGTGTGATACCATTCAGTACACATTGTTTAATGTCCAGCGTGATACCGTTCAGTACACATTTAGTGTCCAGCATGATACTGTTCAGTACATGTTTGTTTAGTGTACAGCATGATACCATTCAGTACAGATATGGATTTACAGCTGTGAAAGTTCCCTAGTTACAAGTGTAAGAAATCAGTCTAAAACATTAACATTGTACCTTGGCTGCAGTCTTTGTCACTCCAGCCCTCCAAACACTCACAAAGGTACGTTCCCCAGCCATCGGTGCATTTTGCACCATGGTTACATGGGTTGGACAAACAAAATGCCTTCTTCTCAGGGCAGCCGGCTACTGTTCCATTGTCAGCAACATAACTGCCAAAAAGAAACTTTACTGTTGCAACAATATCACTGTCTGGGAAAAATACTTCATATGAAACAAAATAAACTTCTTTTCATTGTAACTAACAGACTGTCTGATTGACTGACTGACTACCTAACCTACATTTGACACAACCCAAAGGTTCACTTCTGTATTCACAAAATCCTGCCATTTGCCCCTATGATGAGCCAGATTAATCCAGTCCATGCCCTCCCATGGTATTTATTAAACAACCAACTTAATATTATCCTCCCATTCTGTGCCTAGGTCTCCCAGGTGGACTCTTTCCTTCAGGTTTCCCCACCAAACCCCCTGCAAGTATTTCTCTTTCCCTCACACCTGCCCATGTCATTGCCCTTCATTTGGACACCCAAATAATGTTTACTAAGGATCACGCACCGTGCAGCACATCATTATGTAATTTCGCCCAGTGGGCTTCAGAGTTGGAATAAACATTTTGGAGCAGAGAATCATCTCTTCCCTTCCAATAATTCAAACCCTACACTGTCTAGCCTGGAGCCCAGTCATTATCCTGATTGAGCTATCCCACACACTTGAATGCAGAAACACAAAATGCCATAACAAAACTCAAAATTTCCTCTACAATATACAAAATTACTTAAAACTGAATGACATTTACATTGTGAAATGGTAGTGTCCACTGCAGATTAACAGAATACATTTTAATTTGAAAAACCTATTACGACAGTTCACTGTACACAAATTACTTACACACGTAACATCTCAATATGCACAAGTCACATACACCTCAGCAACTACATACAGACAAGCACCACAGCCTAAAATATAGCAGTCAGAATCCTGTGCAGAGGCAGGAGTTTAGCAAAAATTTCTAAGCGGATAACACAGTTCTTTCCTATTATTTATTACCTGTTAAGATCAATGAACTTGTGATCTATATACAGGTCACCGATACAGCCAATGAAATCCTTAGTATGGACCTGGAAATTGGTAGGTAAGGAGGGAAGACCCCCAATCTGTAATGGCCCTGTGAGATCCAGGAACCTGTGGCAGGTTTCTGTGAATATTGCACACCTGAAACCACAGACAGACATGCTCTTAGAACAGCATTTTCAATGAAACACTGAACCAACCAACAACTTTAAATGACACAATGTGCCAGTTAACCAGTCTGGACAATACACTGCACCAGGTAACCAGTTAGGAGGCTTCAGCATATTCGCCTCTCGTGGGAGAGGCTAAATACCCTCAGAAATGAGCACACCACAGCAAGTTCTGTGTACTTAGCATTAAACATTATAATTCACTTGTTATTAGCATCTCCTCAGAAATACATTTACATTTTGCCATATCAGAGTACAATATCCTTGAAGACAGTGAATATCATTATTGCAAGGTTGCATAAGTCTGGACAGCTACATGCCACATTGTTGAAGTCTTACAACAATCTGTAATTTCCTTATAACAGAAGTTGTGCATACGTTTTGTTCAGCACTGTTACGAGTCTATTTGCCAACTCCTACAGCATCTTGATAACAAACCCCTCAATGGAGTTACACATGATTCTAGTTACAGCTAATAAGAAATATAACATTCTAGTAAACAAGAACACATATTAGCTTTTAGCTTCACAGTGACAAATGTAAGAGCTATGTAGATGATATTTTATGTGCCAATGGACCACAAACATATTTACAAATACAAGATGACGGACTTCTGGGATGTGACACCATATGGTGTGGTGAGTCCATACCACTGTTTCACATGAAACAACCACCTCCATCTTCAGGATCACACCTACACTGAACATGGAGGCAGCCAGTTTCTACAAAGCATTATACCAATCTACATGGTGTCACATTCCAGAAGATTACAATCTTGACACTCAACATGTGAAAGTTTCAGATTTCATATTCACAAATTCTGTGTAATGTTGGTACATTAAAAAAATGAAAAAGTGAGGTTATAAAAACCAATAAAATGAATCAAAATTTGTGCTATTGAAAGCAGAAATGGGGTACTAAATTTTACTAACCATTAATTCACTGTTCCATGTAGTGTCACCAGATACACTGTACAATGTCAAGACAATTAGGCATCATACATTCTTCCTATAACTTCCTACTCTGTACTGTAACAATTCACAGACCTCACAACTTTCCATACACACATCACACAAGCAGTCCGCAGCAGCACAACAGTACCAATGCTGTATATACACAATCCATACCTGCTCTCAAGAACCTGTACACTTGTATTGGCACATGCCCACTCTGAACCAAGCTGAGATCCATACTTTATTGCCAGTGCTGTATCACAGTCATCAATACTCACTGTTGCACTCTGAAAGAAAGAAATCCTTCGTGACTAAATCAAACGTAAGTCAATGTTAGACATGCATATTCTGAGATTTTTAGGCGAATGTTATAGGGGAATCCAGTCTTCTGGGATGTGCTGCTGTGTCATTGGGACCAACATGGGTCCACTGTGATTCTGTGTCACTGGGAACAACATGGGTCCACTGTGATGCTGTGTCACTGGGAACAACATGGGTCTACTGTGATGTTGTGTCACTGGGACCAACATGGGTCCACTGTGATTCTGTCACTGGGAACAACATGGGTCCACTGTGATTCTGTGTCACTGGGAACAACATGGGTCCACTGTGATTCTGTGTCACTGGGAACAACATGGGCCCACTGTGATGCTGTGTCACTGGGAACAACATGGGTCCAATGTGATGCTGTATCACTGGGAACAATGTGGGTCCACTGTGATGCTGTATCACTGGGAACAATGTGGGTCCACTGTGATGCTGTGTCACTGGGAACAACATGGGTCTACTGTGATGCTGTGTCACCAGGAACAACATGGGTCCACTGTGATGCTGTGTCACTAGGAACAATGTGGGTCCACTGTGATGCTGTGTCACTGGGAACAACATGGGTCCACTGTGATGCTGTGTCACTGGGAACAACAAGGGTCCACTGTGATGCTGTGTCACTGGGAACAATGTGGGTCCCTGCATTTCAAATGAACATACTGTCTCACCTTCAAGGTTTCAAGGGTCTGTGAACTACATGGAATGCTGAACCCTTGAAGACAAAGGTGACACATTCCTATGAACTGCTGGAAACTGCTTACCCAGTGACACAGCATCACTTCCCAGAAGACCAGAATCGTCACTGTTAACACTTGGCAAATTAACTACCAATATGCAGGACACCATAAAAATGACTTTCTGCCATATCATTCCCACTGTCAGGGCTCTCTGCAGAACGTTTAACAACCAACAGGGACAAAACAAATGTTGGTTCAGTGCACTATTCAGCAAAGGCTCCCAACAGCAGATCTTCCTATATAACAGAAGCAATGTCTAACATTACTACTGTAATTGCCATGCACCAGTTTATGTATCATGTAAAAAGAAGAATATAGAATACATATAAAGGATGTTAAATATAATCTCTATATACAGGACCATTATTTTATCTGACAATTGCCACCAGACACTTCCCATCAGCTCACCTAATGTACAAAGCTTTGATGTGCAACAATGTGTTTGTTAGATATGACACACATCCATGAGCTGAAGGAAAATATTCCTTACATCTTCTTGAAAAATGGTGAGTAAAAGCCTACTACTGATTGCAGTACGTTAGAATAAAATAAGCAGGCTGTCACTCAAGGCAAACTGGAATAGCAACAAGCACCATGCTTCCTGTTATGCAAAATGGTTGGAGGAAGAGTCCATATGAGCTGTGAGATACAGTAATGTGTACTGTTCAAATTAAATGGATATGAGCTGTCAGATATAGTAATACAGGGGTGCTGATAAGTCCTTAGCCCGACCTACTTCCTGATGTATTTTGTTTGGTGGTGAGAATATTTCGTTTGATGCTAGTCTTGTTTTATATATATAAACAGTACTAATATTCCTCCAATTATGATTATAAACGGGATATATGAAATAATGGATAAAACACCAACACATGCACTTTTTACTCAACACTATATTAGTCTAGCATGTTGATTTTATTAAAATACATAAAATATTTAATGGTACTCCGACATGTTTCGATCTTAAGAGATCATCCTCAGGGAGTATGCCTGTACCTTGCTAAAGTCACTGAATTATTTAAAAGATTTTAAG
>Ga0209629_10000502_pt1 | contig 21572 bp, 16 predicted proteins | sample TergutCu122P5_FD_187286 | JGI IMG/M metagenome (GOLD analysis project Ga0209629, IMG submission 187286) | Cubitermes ugandensis P5 segment gut microbial communities from Kakamega Forest, Kenya - Cu122 P5 (SPAdes) (version 2) | ecosystem: Host-associated > Arthropoda: Insects > Digestive system...
CGGTTTATTATTGGCGTACGACTTCACAATTAGAAGTAGATTTTGTGCTTGGCGACCACGAAGTTGCCATCGAAGTAAAAGCCACAGAGCAGGCAAATACCCGGCATTTGAAAGGTCTGAAAGCCTTTGCTGAAGAATATGAAGTAAAAAAACTGATTCTGATAAGTAATGACCCATTACCGCGATTGGTAAATAATATTTTAATTTTGCCATGGAAAGTTTTTTTAGAACATTTATGGGCGGGGAAAATTATATAAATTATGATAAAGATATTCAAAAAAAGCAGGAACAATGACGGTAGGCCAGCAAGCAACGCCATTGATTTCAGGGAAGAATTGATTGAAAAGATTGTAAAAAATCCTTTTTTCAAGCGATATAGCATGGATGAAGCAGTTACCAATCCCTTCGTTCTTTGGGTAACCACCGAAGGACAAAATTATCAAACCGAAGTTCGCAAACCTGATTTTATTAAATATTTGCGAAAAGCTTTTGATGATGCCGAACTGTCGGAAATTGGCAGCAATGCGCAGTGGATTGTTAAAACCGAACCCTTGCCTCAAGATGCCGGTTTTTACAAAATCGACGAGGGAATTTATGTGGATACCCGTCCAATTACCGGCCAACGAGACGAACAACCCCAATACATACCCACTAAAGCTCGAATCACAATAGCTGAAAACAGCGGCGCTCTTTTGCAACATGAATATTTGTTGGATGCAGAGAAGCAGCAAACTTGGCAAATCGGCAGAGGAGCAAAAGACAGGAACGAGAAAAAAAATCATATAGCCATAAGCGACAACGAACGAGATAGGCGGTATGACAATAATAAATATGTTAGCAGCGCGCATGCACAAATTATTTTTGTTGCAAACAAAGGTTTTTGTGTGAAGTCGCTCAAAGATGACAATCGCACCATCGTATATCGTCAAGAGAACCGTGTGGCTGACCTTCAAGATTTATTTTCGGTGTCTGATCCGCTACAAGATGGCGACCGTATCGAATTAGGGAAAAAAGTATTACTTAGTTTTGAGGTTATTAATGATACTTTGAAATAAATCAGATACTTATTTCCACTATATTTTTGTTCCTACATAAGAGTTAAAGATACTTCAGGGATACCTCAAACTTACCTCTGGGATACTCCAAGTCGAGGCTTTGCAATTTGCAAAGTTTTTTTTATCTTTGCAGCAAAATAAATAATGCAATAATGAAAATTCTGAATAGAAAATTATTAGACAAATTTATTAACAAACATGCAGATGCCGAAAGCGCATTACAACATTGGATTGACATTGTTGAAGAAGCGGGATGGAAGTCTCATAATGAACTCAAATTGGATTTCCCTTCTGCTGATTATGTAGGAAATAGCAGATATGTGTTTAATATTCGAGGAAACAATTACAGGATGGTTGTAGTTGTAGTATATATTAGAGGTTCATTAACAATTCGATTTTTAGGTACTCATAAGGAATATGAAAAGATAGATTGTAAAACTATTTAAAAAAGAAAAAACATGGAAAAAAAATTTGAAGATATTACGGTTATTAAGGAAAAAGAATTATACAATAAAGCAATGGTTTATGTTGATAATTTAATCAATGAAGCGACTGCCAACGGAGCATTAAGTGAATTGGGTGCAGACAATGAATACACGCAAGAAATAGGGCGGGTAGGAAATATGTGCGCCGATTACGAAAGTACATACATGACATTCAAACATTTGAAATTCAAGTCACCCTTAGTTCTCGGTATTGAAAAAGAGTTGGCAAATCGTGCACTGAAACAACGTGAAGCCGCCGAAATGCTAAACATAAAAGAATCTACTTTTAGTCAGATAATTCGGGGCAAACGTCCGATTTCCATGCAAATGGCTAAACGTTTGTATAAGGTATTTAACATTGATCCTAAATTGATTTTGGAATATGCTTGAAAATTAGCAATAAAATATGAAAATCTCTCAAATCCTGACAGAATTAGAAAACTACGCCCCGCTTTCCCTCCAGGAAAGTTTTGACAATTCGGGATTGCAAGTCGGCGATATTTCACAGGAAGCACGAGGCATCCTGCTGTGTTTGGATGTGACGGAGGAAGTAGTCGAAGAAGCGATTGCGCTGAATTGCAATTTGATAATATCTCATCATCCCTTGCTGTTCAAGCCTTTGAAAAAATTGACAGGGAAAACCTATATTGAGCGTTGCGTAATCAAAGCCTGCAAACACGATATCGTCGTTTATGCTTCACATACCAATATGGACAATGCTTTCGGCGGCGTCAATTATCATTTGGCAGGGAAAATCGGCTTACAAAATGTCCGTGTTTTAAGCCCAATGAAAAATTGCCTCTTGAAATTGGTCGTTTTTGTTCCCGAGTCGCATGCCGAAACAGTTCGCAACGCTTTGTTCGAAGCCGGCGCCGGACAAATCGGAAATTACGGTTCGTGCAGTTTTAATGTTTCAGGCTCAGGAACTTTCCGCGCCGGAGAGCATGCGCATCCTTACGTGGGCAATCTCAACGAACTTCATTCCGAACCGGAAATCCGCATCGAAACCATTATTCCGGCCTATAAGAAATCGACCGTGCTCCGTGCCTTATTGGCTATTCATCCCTACGAAGAACCGGCTTATGATTTTTACTCGTTGGAAAATAATTGGATGCAAGCCGGTTCCGGAATTGTCGGAGAACTTCCGCATCCGGAAGATGAAGAATCATTTTTGCAAAAACTAAAAACCGTTTTCAACCTGAAAACGCTTAAACATTCGCCGCTTACGGGAAGGCAAATCCGGAAAATAGCCTTGTGCGGCGGTAGCGGCGCATTTTTAATCCCCGACGCCATTGCCTGCAACGCTGATGTTTTTATTACCGGCGAAGCCAAATACAATGATTATTACGACGTGGAAAACCGCATGCTACTGGCCGTTATCGGACATTATGAATCGGAAGTTGCTACAAAAGAAATATTTTATGATATTATTACAAAAAAAATTCCTAACTTTGTAACCCATTTTTCAATGGTAAATACAAATCCCGTAAATTTTATGTAAATCAAATATGGCAAAAAAAGAACAAGAAACTGAAAAAAAAGCGACAAAGACTACTGCGGCGAAAGCTAAAAAAGAAGCTCATGCCGGACAATCAAATACAGTGCAATCCTTGATTGATCAAGATGTTAATACAGAGAAAAAGACAACCGCAGACAGCGATGTGTCGGTTGAACAAAGACTGATCAATTTATTTAACCTGCAAACCATGCTCACGGAAATCGACAAGATCAAGACACTTCGCGGCGAACTTCCTTTGGAAGTCCAAGACTTGGAAGATGAAGTGGCCGGTCTGCAAACGCGTATCCAGAATTTCCAATTGGACGGAAAAGATATTGATACCGCAATCGGACAACAACGGATTAAAATCACCGATTCAAACACCCTGATTAATAAGTATAAAGAACAATTGGACAATGTCCGCAACAACAGGGAATTTGATAATCTATCGAAAGAAATCGAATTTCAAGGCCTTGAAGTGGAATTGGCTGAAAAACGCATTCGGGAATTTACGGCAGAATCAAAAGCGGTCAATGAAGAAATCATTAAAAGTAAGGCGCTTTTGGAAGAACGTCAAGTCGATCTGAAATCCAAAAAAGAAGAATTGGACGAGATCGTTTCCGAGACAAAAATTCAGGAAGAACAATTGCGGGAAAAAGCCAAACAATTGGAAACAACTATCGAACCTCGCCTCTTGGCCGCATTCAAACGCATTCGCAAAAGCGCGCGCAATGGCTTGGCAGTTGTTTACATCCAACGAGATGCTTGTGGCGGTTGCTTCAATAAAATTCCACCCCAAAGACAATTAGATATCAAACTACGTAAAAAAACAATTGTTTGCGAACATTGCGGACGAATCATCATTGACCCGCAACTCGCCGGAGTCGAATAACAGCAGAGGTTGTAGCAACGTCATTGCGAGGAGGAACGACGAAGCAATCTACTGTTACGTTAATTCTATCACGCCGTCATTGCGAGCCGCTTGCGGCGAAGATTAATTCTATCACGCCGTCATTGCGAGCCGCTTGCGGCGAAGCAATCCAGATTGTTGATTTTTTCTGGATTGCTTCGGATTTCGTCCTCGCAATGACGTGCAAAAAGTACCTTTTTTATGCACCCGTTACAACAATTCAAATACTGTCCCAAGTGCGGTTCCGACCAATTCGTCGAACACAATTTCAAATCCAAGATTTGCAATACCTGCGGATTTGTTTATTATTTCAACGCATCTGCTTCAACGGCAGCTTTTATTCTCAATACAGGCAAAGAATTATTAACTGTTCGTCGAGCCAAAGAACCCGCCAAAGGAACTTTGGATCTCCCCGGAGGATTTGTCGATATGTACGAAACGGCCGAAGAAGCCATTGTCAGAGAAATCAAAGAAGAAACCGGACTAACTGTAACAAAACCCGAATTTCTTTTTACCTTGCCCAATATTTATCTTTATTCCGGATTTGAAGTACACACTGTAGATTTGTTCTTTGCCTGCCAAGTCTCCGATTTTTCCCTTCTTCACGCAGACGATGATGCAGCCGAAGTTTTATTTATTCCCGTAAAAAAAATTCAACCGGAAGATTTCGGATTAGATTCCGTGCGGAAAGCAGTAGAAATGTGGATAACCAAATTTATTGAGCCATGACATTGACCGATTGGTTGCCTACGACAAAAAAAGATGTCGAACTGCGTGGATGGGACTATTTGGACGTAATTCTCTTCACCGGAGACGCCTATATCGATCATCCTTCTTTCGGCGCGGCCGTTATTGGAAGAACATTGGAAGCCATGGGTTTACGGGTGGCTATTGTACCCCAACCCAATTGGAGGGACGATTTGCGAGACTTCAAGAAATTAGGAGAACCCCGTCTCTTTTTTGCCGTATCGGCAGGAGCGATGGATTCGATGGTCAATAAATTTACCGCCAACAAACGGCTTCGTTCCGAAGACGCCTACACTCCCGATGCAAGAATCGACATGCGTCCGGAGTATCCAACCATCGTTTATTCCCGCATTCTTAGACAACTTTTTCCGGATATTCCGGTAATCATTGGCGGAATTGAAGCCTCTTTGAGGCGTTTATCACATTATGATTATTGGCAGGATAAACTTCTTCCGAGTATCCTGATTCCTTCCCAAGCGGATATTTTAGTTTACGGAAACGGAGAAAAACCGATAAAAGCCATTGTTCAAGCATTACAAAGCGGAAAATCAATCTCCGAAATCAATGATATTCCGCAAACCGTGAGAGTGTTTTGCGCGTCATTGCGAGAGTTGCGAGGAACGAAGCAACCGAAGCAATCTACCCCCGATATTATATTAAATTCGTATGAAGATTGTCTGAAAGACAAAAAACTGCAAGCCCAGAATTTTAAACACATCGAGGAAGAATCCAACCGGATGAAAGCCAATCGACTGATACAAAAGACGGGCGATGCTTTCATCATCGTCAATCCTCCTTATCCTCCGATGACAACCGAAGAAATCGACGCCTGTTACGATTTACCATATACCCGTTTACCCCATCCCAAATACAAAGAAAAACGGATTCCGGCTTATGAAATGATTCGTCATTCGATTACTGTCCACAGAGGTTGTTTTGGTGGATGCGCCTTTTGCACTATTTCGGCGCATCAGGGAAAATTTATTGCCTCCCGTTCTAAAATGTCGATTCTCAATGAAGCAAAAGCGATTACTGAAATGCCGGATTTCAAAGGATATATCAGTGACTTAGGCGGACCTTCGGCCAATATGTACGGTATGAAAGGAAAAAATCTTTCCATTTGTGAAAACTGCAAAAAACCCTCTTGCATCTTTCCGGATATCTGTAAAAATTTGAATGCCGACCATCGACCTTTACTTGAAATTTACAAGGCAGTAGATAGAATACCGGGAATAAAAAAATCATTCATCGGTAGCGGCGTTCGTTATGACTTATTAGTTTATCCGTTTGATGACGGAGAGTTGGGAAAGTCTGCCCGCGATTATACGCAGGAATTAATCCGCAATCATGTTTCAGGCAGATTGAAAGTCGCGCCCGAACATACATCTCACCAAACGCTGGAATGTATTCGCAAACCCGATTTTTCCGTATTTTACCAATTCAAAAAAATCTTCGATAAAATCAATAAGACGGAAAATTTGAATCAACAACTGATTCCGTACTTCATCAGTTCGCATCCGGCTTGTACTGAAATCGACATGGCGGAATTAGCGGTTATCGTCAAAGATTTGAATTTTCAACTCGAACAAATTCAGGATTTTACACCGACTCCAATGACTTTATCGACTGAAATTTATTACGCAGGACTTCATCCCTATACACTCCAACCTGTTTATACGGCTAAAACTCAGGCTGAAAAGATTAATCAAAGGCAATATTTCTTTTGGTATAAAAAGGAGTATAAACAAGGAATCATTCAATCCCTGAATCGTTTGAAGCGTTCGGATTTAATAAAAAAATTAAGTAGATAGTTTATGTTAACTCAACGTAATCGTCATTGCGAGCAAAGTACAATAGTATGATAAACGACGAAGCAACCTTACGTTCAAATGCAAAATCTTTTCTGCCCAGAGAATTGGATTTTCTGGCTAAAGCGTATGGATTCAAATATGCGCAGGTTAAAATAAGGAAGAGCAGAACCCGGTGGGGATCCTGCTCTTCAAAAAGGGTAATTAATTTGTCTTTTTATTTGATGTTGTTGCCTCCGCATTTAATTAGATATGTACTGCTTCACGAACTTTGTCATACCGTTCAGATGAATCATGGTCCGGCGTTTTGGGCTTTATTGAATCAATGTACCGAGGGCAAGGCAAAAGAACTACGGAAAGAGATGAAAAACCATCACATTCCATGATTCCATTTCTACTGTTAAGTTAATTCTATTATGCCGTCATTGCGAACGAGAGGGATTTCCGGATTTATTCTGTCGTTGCTCCAGCGCTATATCCCGCGCAAATTGTTGTTCGGCTTGCAGGTAAAGATAAACTTTTTGCGCCGAAATTACTTCTAAAAAATTGGCTATATATTCCTGATCCAACTTGGCTTCTTGCACCCTGCTATCCGTAATCAGTTTTACTAAAGTAGCATATTCTTCATCCGAATGGGTTTTACCTTCTTTTACTGCATCGCCAAATTCTCTTATAGCTTTTCTTACTTGTCGATTTAAAATGAATTTCTTTTCTTGTAAATCATTATATAAAGGGAAAAAAACTTTAGCTTCTTTATCCGTTAAATTCATCTCTTTTGTAAAAAAAGCAATACGTCTCTTTTTAAAAGCTTCAAACTCATCTTTTTTCTTATTGTCTTGGGCAAGCAGCTGAAAATTCATCCCGAGAAAACCAAATAATAACAACCAAACTAATTTCTTTTGCATAACATTTTATTTTTCAATAAGATAATCACTATCTCCAGTCGCTACGTCATCTTCATAACCGGCTATAGTATCCTCATATACAATTTTAGTTAATTCATCTTCATAATAGTGGTAATAATCATCTATATCATTGGAGGAATTTAATTTAAGACCTTCAGAAGCATAAACAGACACAATATCTTGCCGCTTATCTGATTCTCTAATAATAAAATTAATAATCAATGCAACTCCGGCAAACATTGCAGCTATATATACCCATGGTTTTACTTTTTCCCATAAACTAATTACTTTGGGTTTTTCAACATAACGATCCGGTAATTTTGACATAACCTCGGTAACAAAATTATCGAAATAACCTTCCGGTACAATGAATGGATTTGTTCTTTTGATTGTATCTAACCTGATATTATCACTTTTTACCATTTCACACACTCCTTTCTTATAGTTTATGACAAAGTTATGTGCGAAAAGTTTAATCACGATTTAAAAAATCTTCTATTTTTTTTGCGGCATGGTGATAGGAAGCTTTTAATGCCCCGACTGAAGTTCCTAATATTTCCGATATTTCTTCGTATGGCAAATCATCGTAATAGCGCATATTGAACACTAATTTTTGCTTTTCGGGCAAGGTAAGAATAGCTTTTTGTAATTTCAGTTGAAGCGCGTCTCCGTCAAAATATTCATCGCTTTCCAATTTATCAAACAAAAAGGCATCGTTATCATCTATCGAAACATGATTTATAGAACGTTGTTTATTCAGGAAGGTAATCGTTTCATTAACGGCAATTTTGTATAGCCATGTGGACAATTTGGCATCTCCTCTGAAAAGGTCGATATTCATCCACGCTTTTATAAGTGTATTCTGTAACAAATCATTAGCATCGTCGTGCGATAATACCATTTTTCGGATTTGCCGGTATAACTTTTCACTGTAAAAAGACACAATTTGTTCAAATGCTTTCTTTTGCAAATTATTGTCTGCGCTTTTTAGTTGTATTAATATATCTTCTTCGTTATACTGAATCATCGATTAAAAATTAAAGTGTTACTCCAAAGCCGCCATCATTCCGGATACTTCGGCAAAAGCGTACATTCGTCCTAAAAAAGAATAACCGGGGTTGTACTTCTTATCAATATCCGATAACATCAAAAATCCATGATCAACCCGCATGGGAACTTCAGGATAGGATTTGAATATACGGATCAATTCCGGAAGATTCGCTCTTCCTGACAAATGAGAAGCCTCGACAAAATCGCCGTTTGGTAAAACATCCGTACTCCGCAAATGTATAAAATGAGTACGGGAGGCAAATTTTCGCGCTAAATCCGGAACATCATTGTGAATCCCCGAACTAAGCGAACCGGCACAAAAAGCTAAACCATTATGCGGAGTATCAACTGCTTTCAACAGCCAATCAATATCTTCTTCACCGGTTACAATTCGAGGTAAACCCAAAACGGCAAAGGGGGGATCGTCGGGATGAATGCAAAGATTTACATCATACGCTTCGGCTACGGGAATTATTTGTTCCAGAAAATATTTCAGGTTTTTGCGCAATTGTTGTTTATCAATTTCTTTATAATTTGCTAATAAACGTTTGAAGATAGCTACCGGATGATGTTCGCCTTCCCTGATATTTCCATTGATAAATCCTTGTGTTTCAACGATAATCGTATCAATCAATTCGTCTTTTTCCAAGGAAGTAATGGTTTTATCCAACTCATGAACTTGTTGAATGATTTCATCGGAGTAATCGGCTGTTGCATTTTCACGTTCAAGGATATAGATGTCAAAATACGCAAAACGAACTTTGTCAAAATACAAAGTATAAGTTCCATCAGCCTGCTTATGTTTCAAATCGGTACGAATCCAATCGATAACCGGCATAAAATTATAGCAAACCGTGTGGATACCGCATTTACCCAAATTAGCCAAACTAATTTTATAATTTTCAATGAGTTGGTTTCTATCAGGACCTGCGAATTTTATGGATTCGGGCACAGGGAGACTTTCTACAACCGACCAATGTAAACCGGCATCTTCAATATATCGTTTTAAATCAAGGATTTCTTCCGCCGGCCATATTTCACCATTGGGAATATGATGCAAAGCAGTAACTATTCCCTCCACGCCGATTTGTTTTAAATCAGAAAGGCTAATAATATCATTTTTCCCGAACCATCTCCAAGTTTTCTCCATCTTATAAGTTTTTGAAGAAATGTAACCATGCGTACAGAGCTTTCATGGGTGCAAAAGTAATAAAGATTTATTGAATAAGCGTTATTTCCTATGAATTATTTTTTATTTGCAAATGTTTGTGGATTTTGAAACAAAGTTGTATCTTTGCACCGCAAAATAAAACATGGTGGTCGTAGCTCAGTTGGTTAGAGCATCAGATTGTGGTTCTGAGGGTCGTGGGTTCGAGCCCCATCTTCCACCCGAAAAGCAAAAGAGTGTAATTCAGTAAGTTACACTCTTTTTTATTTAGGTTATATTGTTTTAAAAAGAGTGTTGTTTAGTATATGAAGTTTTAAAATTTAATATAAAAAAGCCCGCTTTTTTAGGAGTGGGCTATCAGGTATTTGTTTAGGTGTAATAATTATACGAAGTGAACCTGACTTAATTCTTTTGCAAAATTGTGCAAAGATGTTTCTATTTTTTTTACTGTTTTTACACCTGGCTTACGATGTCCGTTAACGTAGTGGCTTAACTGATATTGGTTGACTCCTGTAATGTTTTGCAATCCTGCAAGCGTAAATTTATTAGAATAATATTGAAGAAATGAAGCTGTATCGTAATGAAACTCAAATTCTGATTCTACAAAATATTGATTATCTTTTTCATACGACTTTTTCATATCTTCATAACATAAATAAAAATCAGCTATTGCTTCATCTACCGTATTCCCATCGCCTATTATTCCATAATTTAAAGTGTTGTCTTCCAGATCGACATATACTCCATACGTTCCGTCGTTTCCACGCTCAATAAATGCTTTTACTTTATTCATATTTTTAGTTATTTTTTTGCTCAGGGATTATAGTTTAACCCCTGATAATTTACTGATACTTTTTAATGTTCCCGGTTTTACTTCTTCGCTTCGGTGATAACTCATTGGAAACTTATTACCTGTTATCGGACTAATATAGCGGATGACTCCCGCCATCTTCGTGCCAAAAGCAGCCGAATGCCTTTAATTTTCTTTCAACTTCTGAATACTTCAATTATTCTATTCGCTTAATTATTACAATACAAAGATAATGATATTGATTTTAATATCATAATTTTTCACCAATTATTTTTACTTTGAATAGAAAATTTGTACAAAAGAAGACCCCCGTTGTGGCATAATACTATTTTATTTATCAATTAACTATCGACACAAAGTTGCTAAAATGATAAACTTTATATATTTTTGCAGCCTGAAAAGGAAGAAAAATTGACACAAACAGAACTTGCAAATGATGTATAAAAATTCATTTCTTTTTTTTACGCTTTTATCCGGAATGCTGCTGATGACGGCGACGCACACTCCGGTAATTGCACAGCCTTCGGCTTTTAATTTAGGTATTCCGGTTACAATGTCGCTTGATATTCCAAGTTCTGTGGAATTTTGCGGAAAAAAAATCTCGCTGGAGAGGAATGATATGCGTGAACGTTTTGACCGTGAACAATTGGCGTTTATGTATATGCACTCTACAAGTTTGCAGCTAATAAAGCGGGCAAATCTCTTTTTCCCAATTATTGAGCCGATTTTAAAGGCAAACGGCATTCCCGACGATTTTAAATATTTGGCGGTTGTTGAAAGTGCGCTGGATGTACGGGCTTTATCTCCTGCAAAAGCGGCTGGGATATGGCAATTTATTATTGAAACAGGCAGGCGTTTCGGACTGGAAATCAACAATGAAGTGGACGAACGCTATCACGTGGAGAAATCAACGGTGGCGGCATGCAAATATTTGAAAGATGCATACGGAAAATATGGCGACTGGGCTACGGTGGCAGCGTCATACAATGCCGGTACGCAAAGAATCAGTTCCGAACAGGACAAACAAGCTGTTTCTTCTTCGTTTGATATGCTGTTGGTGTCCGAAACAAGCCGTTACGTGTTCCGTATTTTGGCGGCAAAACGTTTCTTGGAAAACCCGCAAAAATTCGGTTTTATGTTAAAGAGAGAGCATTTGTATCAAAACGTTCGCACCGATGAAGTGAAAGTGACCGGACCGGTGGCCGACTGGACGGAATGGGCCAAACAATACGGCATCACCTACAGCCAATTAAAAGACTTTAATGTTTGGTTGCGCGCTCGTGGTCTTACGAACAAAACAGGAAAAACATTCTTCATTTCAATTCCAAAGAAAGAGGATTTGAATTTCGATGTACGAAAAATCAAAGTATATAATAAAAACTGGGTAATTGATTGATTTTGCGTTCTCGTCATTGCGAACGGAGTGAAGCAATCTCTTCTCTGGATTGCTTCGCCCTCGCAATGACGGTAGGACAACATCATCAATTCACATTGACTCTTCCTCCCGAAGTATGCGATATAAATTCGGGCGCATAGAGACACTGGATAGTTGAAATTCCGTTGGAATAATTTCCTACGCTTGTTGCATACAGCTGATATTCAAAAATATAAGTTCCTTTCGGGAGATTGTAAAAATAATAATTCATTGATACATCTCCGGGCGCTTGATAATATATTGTTCCTTGCGCCCAGCGGATTCCCGACAGTTGATCGGCCGGTTCGAAGCAGGATGCCCGCATGTCTTTCAATAATACATATTCATAATCTCTGTCTGAACGGACTACCAAGCGCACAATCACTTTATCTCCGACTTTTATCGGAGTAGTTTCCGTAATAGGCGACAAGCTCTTTCCGGTAGAAGTCGTTTTTTCGATGAATAAGGTTTTCTCCACATTTAATCCGGTTTTTGCAGCTTCTATTTTATCCAAATTTTCGAAATATTGCCAATAGAGCGCTCCCCAACCGGGAACATCATTTTCTTGGGTTACTGTTAACTTGCTCATATCCTGAGTAATTTCGGCAGCGTCGAAAACTCGTTTGATATAACCTGTTCCGGCATCTCCTCCGGAAGTGTCAAACGCTTGATTGCCAAGCTGTATCTTTGTTTTTCCCGTATCTTCCAACCAATTCGATCCTGTTTGCAGAAGGATTTGAATGGAACTGACCAATCCCGGCAGGCTTTCCCATTCCTGTGTTTGCTTTTGTTTCAACAGCCAAAGTTTCATTTCATTCATTTCATCTGAAGAAGCGCCCGTTTCATAGAACGCTTTCATGATAAACGTTTGGTTGGCAATGGCATTATTGAAAAAGAACGAATAGGCTCGAGCGTTTGCCCAGAACATACCCATATCCGGTGAATGGGTAGCGTGTTCGCGAAGCGATTTGATGATGGATTGAGCAATATCCGTTTTTCCGGTGTGCTGCAATAATAGAGCAGCGATAGAGCGACCGTAAAGATCGGGAATGCTTGCCCAATTTTTTTCAACCAATGAAGTGTAAAACTTTGCAGCATCGGCTGCTTCAGCAAACGGAATATCTTTGTAGAGGGAACGTACCAGAAGGTATTCGAGTTCGTAGGTGGTTGGATATTGGGGTTTTAAGACCTTAGAGGAGTTTAAATATTTTAAATATTCATCATAATGTCGCTTAAATTCTCGATCAATGAATTGCACTGCTTTTTCCTGCAAATCCTTGACATCGGATGTTTCGGTTTCTTTCAATCCGTACAATATCCATTGGGTAATCGACACGCTTGGATTCATGCCTTTGAACCATGACCAGCCGCCGGCTTCGGTTTGTAGGGAGCGTAGTTTGTCAAGGGCTTGACTGTTCAGATAATCCGTCCGGTTGATGTCAAACAGCAAAGATAATCTTTGTTTCATTTCCGTTTCGTTTCGGGCTTGCATGACCCAAGGCGTTTCCTCCAACAAAATGGCTTTCAATTCCTGATTCTTTTCCAGATTGGACAAAAGCGTTTCTTTTGTTCCGTTTTGTGCAGTCCAAGTATTGATAATCTGTTTGATTTTCGGAGTAGATTTGGCTACACGAACAGCGATTGTATTTGCATAATAAGCGCCAAACCAATCCAATACATTGTCCGATTGCGGAGTGGTAAGAGAAGGCAAGGCCTGAACGGCATACCAAACCGGATTATTTGTAAACTCCAAGGTCAAGCGATGGCTTTGCAGGGTAGGGGAGTTGTTGTTCATCCGGTCGAAAGAAAATGTTCTTGTTTGCTTGCCTAAAATATTTAAAGGCAAACTTTCCGTTACCAACATCCGGTTGGGAAGAACAGGAATCAAATGTTGCTCGCCATCGCTGAAATCTGAGGTTTTTGCAACTATCTTCATAGCTGTCAGATCAATGCCTGAAGGAACATCGAATATCCAGGAAACGGAAACGGTTTTTCCGGCTTCAACGGTAAACGGTTTGGATGCTTCGGGAACGAGAATCGTCGATTGTTCGGCGCCCGGGTCGAAAAATTCGATGCTGACTGTTCCGGAAAGCGTCGAGTCCGACAAATTGGAAATGCCGGTAGTGATTGTCGTTTTATCGCTATCACGAATAAAGCGGGGAACGTTCGGAGCAATCATCAATTTTTTCTGACTGATTGCTTCTTTGATGATTTGTCCGAATTTCAAATCTTTGGTGTGCGCCAAGCCCATGAACTTCCAAGTGGTGTTGCTTTCGGGGACGGTAAAAGAAATCAACGTTTCGCCCGCATTGTTGGTTTTCAGTTGCGGGTAGAAGAAAGCGGTTTCGTTGAAGTTTTGGCGGATTTGGACAGGGGCATTCGCTCCGGAAATCACTTCCTTTAGTGGTGTCGATTCTGCTATTTTCACTTCTGAAACAGATATAGTTGCATCACTTTGTTTCATAGCTCCGTGATCGGCATAAGCAGCTTCATTATAAACTGCGGCACTCTCATCTTTCACAACCATAGGAGCAGTCGCCATCGCCATACCTCTCAATCTGGTAGCGCTTCTTAATACATTGTTGTTCACAGAAAATCCAAACCAATTGAAATTATCAAAACGGAAATTAGGAACATTAACATATTTATAATCAACAGATAAATCTTGAGAAGAAGTAGAAAATTCATTTCCTTGTTGTATATACAGATTCGGTAAATTAATAGTACGAAGCGGACGAAATGACCAATTTTGACCATAAATTTTATCTAAAGAAGCGTCATACATTGAAGCCAATAATTCGCTGAAAACACCATCTTTCTTCTCCGCATCGCGTACCGATATTTTCCATTCTTCTTTTTGTCCGGGCAACAACCGGTCGCGGAAAACTTCCATTTTCAAGTCTAACTTCTGATTGGGTAGTTTTCGCAAAATGTTTACGTTTTGGGTAAAGACTTCCGAATCTTTGATGAAGGTGAAAGAAACCAATACGCCGTCTCCATACGATTCCAAGAAAGGAATTTCAATTTTCCGGTTCTCATTGTTCAACACAAAACGTGAAACTGCTAACTTTTGAGCATTTCTACCTTTAAAAATTTCGTACAGAACATACACATTTTCGGCGGAAGAGCCATAAATGATTTGCGCTTTTTCGCCTACCGCGCATTTGGTTTTTACCGGTACCAACCATTGATGAACCGGAACCGGCGGACGTTTGTCGTTATTGGTAAACAAAGTAAAATCGGTTGAATAATCCTCTGCATCTTTGGCTGTTGCTATCAGACGATATCTGCCCGAAACCAAAGATTTCAGTTGGCTGAGGTCAATAGATTTTCCCGACTCGAAACTGCTTTCAATGAGTAATTTATCCTGTAGCCAATCGGCTTTTTCGTTATCCAATTTACCGGATTCCTTTGGTTTCAAACTAAAAACTTTATAAGTTCCACTGACTGTAACCGGATTGCGATTCAAATTCACGGCATCAATAGTAACGGTAGAAATACTATCCTTATTTACTATATCCGGCAAACCGGTGACATTCAATACAAAAGGAATGTTTCCAATGGTGATTTGCGTTTCTGAATTTTGCGTTTCGCCTCTCGTATCCGTAATATCCACTGAAATGGCGTAGGTGTAGCTTACATTTTTCCGGTTTCTGTCTGCAAAAGCTCTTTCAGGTGTAAAATTGATTTTAAAGTTACCTTGTTCATCTAATTGTACATTGCCTGAAGCTACTTGCACCGGTTGCCGGAATATCCTGAAAAGCCAAGAATCGAAACGAGTTATCCGGTATTGTGCGTTTGCATTTTGAAGACTGACGCCCGAAAAGGTTTTTGCATTTCCCGTGATGGTCACTGTATCGCCAAAGCTAAACTTATTTTCATTTTTATCGAATCGAATGTCAAAAGTAGGACGCTTGTATTCTTCCACCCGAAAAGATGCATAGCTTGTAATTTTATCCGTTTGTATGGAAAATTGTCCGGTTAATGTTCCTCTCGGTAAAATAAATTCTCCGGAAAATGAACCCCATTCGTTGGTTGTTACTTGCTGATTGGTAACTTCTTTATTGTTAGCGTCACGCAAAGTGACTGTAAACTTTTGATTTGGAATTACCTGCATTTCTTTTAAATCAAATGCAATTCCCTTGAAATAAACCGTTTGTCCCGGACGGTAAATACTCCGGTCGGTAAAAAGATTTAATGATTGACTTGTTTCCTGTGTAACGTAATTGGATAGCCACGGAACACTTGAAATAAGCAAAGAAGTATCGGCTTGATAGGTAGCATTGTAACCCGCAAGGTCATTCTCTTTTCCGGCTAAGGCCAAACCGTTGGCATCTGTTCGAAGCGATTGAGTCTTAAACAATTGGTTGAAACTTCTTTTATACAAATGCACGGATGCCCCTTCAACCGGTTTCCCGCTCAAAAGGTCGGTTACTAAAAATTCACGGTTTCCATCTACCGTTCGGGCAATTGTTGCCAAACGGCTAACTGAAAATTGTTGATTGGCAAGGTTTTTAGTATCCGCCTCCGGATTGATAACGTATTCATAATTGCCTAATTCCGTCATTGGGATTTTAATCGTTGTATCCGAATTATAATAAGGCGCTTCATTGATGAGGTTGATTTGCTGTGTTGAAACTAATTTTCCATAGTTTTTATATTTTCCATTTCTCTCCCAATTACTGGAATATACCGAAACCGGCGCATTGATTTTATAGATTTTAAGGGTAGCTTTATTGATATTTTTATAATTGATTTGCAACTTCAGTTCTTTTCCCGGATAAACGGTATTATCGCTACTCACAGTCAATTGGTTTTGGGTGATTTGTGTTAAAAGATTCTTTAACAAACCGATTCTTTCATAATTCGGGAATCTTTGGATGCCATCCAAACAAATCTCATAAACCTGCCTTTTTGAATTTTTATCTTCCGCTCTATATCTTTCGGCATCGTAGTCTCCATCAATTATGGCTTTATTACGATTAAAATAACTTGCTTTTTTATATAAGATTTCCACACAGAAATCCTCTCCGGCGTATTGTTTCTCTAATTGATCGAGTGCAGCCAAATATTTATCGTCTAAGCTCGTGCTATCATTTCCGGTTTCTTTCGTATTATTTAAAACAAATTCCAAACGATCCAAATCTACCATCAGCAGAGCAAATGGATTATTATCCTGTCGCCTGAAATCCAATAAGTTTTGATACAATTTCAGAGCTTGCGGCACAAAATCATACGCTTCTGTATTTATACCCATCAAAAAATCTATTCCTCGATAAGTCAGCAGATCATAGATAGTCGGACGCAGTTTGCGGGAAGATGCGTCACCTCCCGACAAAATATCCCCATATTTCAACACACTCGTTTTTTGCAACAGTTCGGCTGGTTTCAAAGACCGTTTTACATAATCGGCAATCCGTTGAATAAAAAGATTAGCCGGCCAAGTTTCCAAATCGGTTCCGGCATCAGCTTCGGGCATAGCCGTTCGTTGATTTATCTTCCATGAATCATTCTGGTAATATCTACTATACAGTTCTGCCAAAAGAGAATACAGAATCGCTTGTTCCGTTTTGTTTTCAGTTTTTGCGGCAAGAGTATCCATTTCTCCGATGAGCTTTGGCAGTTGGCTCTGGTCAATTACTGTTTCAAATTTGAGACGATAAATCATTGCTTTGATTACTTGAGGACTATTTCCCTCTTTCAAGGCATTTTGATAAATTTGATTTACCAATTCCAAAGCTGATTTCGGAAGCGATTGTTTTTCAAATTCCTGTACTTTGTTCCAATCCGATGCTTGAATTTTTTCTCCTGTCATTGCAACGTTTTTATTTGTTTGTGCATTCACCGAAAGTAACAAGAAGAAAGCAAAAATAAGCGAAAAATTTGTTTTCATATCTCATTTTTTATTAAATATCGGCTACTAAGGTAAAAATAAAATGGAAATTTAACAACATATTTCTATCTTTGTTGTTTAAATAAATGAATTTTATATCAAAGCATAATGAAAAAGCATATATTTGTTATTTTTCTTTGCCTTATTTCAGGCATTTCTACGAAAGTTTTAGGTCAAGACCCTGTGTTTACCACGATAAAATCGGAATTAGACCGTAATTTTTCGATTTTGAAAACCCAACCTATTCCTGCGTATTATATTTTCCTTCGGATGGATGAATATCAAACTATGAATTGTGTCGGACGATTGGGAAGGCTGCAAACGGCTCCGCGATTGGACAGTCCGACGCATGTTTTATCTTCCGGTCTTCGCGTGGGCGACAGAAATTTGGATAATACTCACGAAATCAGGGATTCCGATCAAGGAAACCATAGCGATATGAAAATCGAAGCAGACTATGTTCCAATCGACAATAACCCCGAAGTACTGAAGAAAAAAATTTGGCTCCAATTGGATAATTTATACAAAGATGATGCTCAGACCTACGAGCAAATCAAAGCCAATTTGGCTGTGAAAGTAGAACAGGAAGATAAATCGCCTGATTTTTCCATTGACAAAGCAGAAAGCTATTACGAAGCGCCTGTCACATGGGAATCGCTGAATATCGATCCGAAAATCTGGGAAGAAAAAGTTAGGAAATATTCCGAAATTTTCAATGAGAATAAAGATCTCTTGGATGGCTCTGCTTATTTATCGGCTGTCCTTGTTCGCAAAATATTCATCGATACTGAAGGACGGGAAATTGCCCAAAATGCGGTGACCTTTCAATTAGCTTTGTCGGCCGAAACTGTTGCCGACGACGGGATGCATTTGCCGCTCTACAAAACCTGGATGGGTTTTTCTTTGTCGGAACTTCCTTCGGATGAAGAAGTTATTAAAGCTGCTCAAGAAATAAGCAAAATGCTTTCCGATCTCAAGAAAGCGCCTGTTGTGGAATCTTTCACCGGCCCGGCGATTCTTTCACCTGAAGCAGCCGGCGTATTTTTTCATGAAATATTCGGACATCGAGTTGAAGGCTCCCGCCTGAAACAGGAAAACGATGCGCAAACTTTTAAGAAGAAAGTCGGCGAAAGGGTATTGCCCAAACAACTTTCCGTCATTTTCGACCCAACGATGAAATATTTTCGCAATACAACTCCTTTGAATGGCTATTATATATTTGATGATGAAGGGATTCGCGGACAAAGAACCGAAGTGGTACAAAACGGTATCCTGAAAAACTTTCTGATGTCGCGCACCCCCATCGAAGGATTTCTTCATTCCAACGGACATGGCAGGGCTCAAGTAGGTTTAGCTCCTATATCCCGCCAATCCAATTTCCTCGTCGAAAGTTCGCAAAAGCTCAGCAAGGAAGAATTATTCAAACAGTTGCGTAAAGAAGCCAAGGCGCAAGGTAAAGAATATGCTTACTATTTCAAAGATGTTTCCAGTGGTTTTACAACTACCAATCGATATTATCCCAATGCTTTTAATGTAAATCCTTTAGTGGTTTACCGGATTTATGTCGATGGTCGTCCCGACGAATTGGTGAGAGGCGTGGATCTTGTAGGAACGCCTTTGGCAATGTTCTCGCAGATTGGAGCTTGCGGCAGTGATTATGCAGTCTTCAACGGAACTTGCGGCGCCGAATCCGGTTCCATACCTGTTTCTTGTGTAGCGCCAATGCTTTTGGTAAAACAAATCGAAACGCAAAAACAAGCCAAAAGTCAAACACAGCCTCCGATTCTTCCCAAACCGGAAGGAACGAATAATATTCAACCAATTGATACGGTTATTATTCCGGCTTCCATCAAAAAAGAAGTAGAACGCGGTATGCAAGGTCTCCGGTTGCAAGGACTGCAAGACCCTTTCTTTATTGCCTATACCGTTGGCGATGTGAAGCAGTTGATGGTGACCGCTTCCAACGGAAGTCTTGTTAATTCCTCTTATTCTCCTTACAGGGGAAGCTCCGCCCGTTTGTTGATGGGTGATTATCAGCGTACGGATGAAAATTTCGTTGGTTCTACCGGCGGGTCCTCAGGTTATGACGGAACGATTTGTGCTGACAATAATGAAGACGGAATCCGATATACCGTTTGGCGCGATCTGGATGCTCTTTACAAAAATGCTGCGGAAACCTATCAACAAAAACTCTCCGCTATCAAGCAATTAAATATTCCTGCAAAGAATTTGGAACTACCTGATTGGGATAAAACAGAACCTGTCGTTATGAACCAAATTCCGATTCCCGCCGTCGATTTCAATACTTCGACTTATGAAGATTATGTAAAAGCGGCTTCAAGTGTTTTCAACAATTACGAGGAAATATTCAATTCCGGTGTTTCGGTGTATGTTTATTCGGCTGTTATTTATGTATATAATACTGAAAAATCAATTCTCCGCGTGCCTATAGTTTTTGCTTCCATCAAATCGAATGCTCAGGTCAAAACCGACGAAGGTGAAGATCTGACAAACGGATTTGATTTAACAGTAAGCAATCCCAAAGAACTTCCAAGTATCGACGACCTCAAAAAGCGCTGTAAAGAGCTGGCTGAAAACTTAATAGAAGAAGCAAAAGCGCCCAAATTGACAGAATCATACGCAGGGCCTGTTTTGTTTGAAGGAATTCCGGTGAGCAGGGCATTTTACGGTAATTTCTTCTATGGGGATAATTCCTTGATTGCTGAAAGAAAACCGCTTACTTCCGATGGTGTTTCATACGGCGGCAACAGTTTGGAAGAGATGATAAACAAACGGATTACTGCGAAGGAGATTACAATCGAAGATTTAACCGGAACACCCGAATACAATGGAGTAAAACTGCTGGGGTATGCGCCGGTAGATGCACAGGCGGTAATTCCTCCTGCCAAATTAACATTGGTCGAAAACGGTATTCTCAAAACTTTATTGAGCGACCGTGTACCCACCGAAAAAGTTCCTCATTCCAACGGACATGCGTTGTTTACTTCGGGCGTCGGATTCGCTACCAATACAGGAGTCGCCCGGATGACTTACACTACACAAAAGCCGAAGGAAGAATTACGTAAAGAACTTTTCCGTCTGGCTAAAGAAGAGGGTTACGACTATGCTTATATAGTAAAAGGAAATACGGACCGAATGCAGTTGTATCAAGTCAATATAGCCGACGGTACGGAAAAAAGAGTCCGTTCGGCAACCATCAAGGACTTGGATATTCAATCTTTTAAGAAAATTGCTGCCGTTTCGGATAAAGAATTAGTTTACAATGGACTGGCCGGAAACTTAATATCCATCATCACGCCGGATGCAATTTTATTTAGTGAATTGAGGATACAAAATGATGGAGTGGATAATTTTCGAAAGCCGCCTTTGGTAAAGTAGGAGAAAATATAAATATTTAATAACTTTATAATTAGTGTTCACGAATCGTCATTGCTTCGCTCTGCTCGCAATGACGTTGAAAAATAATAAACTTAACAATAGATGATTATGAAAAAGAGGTTGACTATAGCAATTGTAGCACACGACCAACGGAAAGCGGATATGGTGGATTGGGCGGTTTTTAATGCAAAAACTTTGTCTGCTCATAAAATAATATGTACCGGAACAACAGGGACTTTAATCAAACAAGCGTTTGAAGAGAAAGGAATTGACGCCGAAATTATATGTATGAATTCAGGGCCTTTGGGCGGTGATGCCGAAATAGCGGCCATGGTGGTACGGCACGAAATCAATCTGGCTATATTTTTGATTGACGATTTAAGTCCTCAACCTCACGAAGCCGATATTCAGATGTTGCTTCGCCAATGC
>Ga0209629_10000503_pt1 | contig 21541 bp, 8 predicted proteins | sample TergutCu122P5_FD_187286 | JGI IMG/M metagenome (GOLD analysis project Ga0209629, IMG submission 187286) | Cubitermes ugandensis P5 segment gut microbial communities from Kakamega Forest, Kenya - Cu122 P5 (SPAdes) (version 2) | ecosystem: Host-associated > Arthropoda: Insects > Digestive system >...
AGAAAATGAGGAGGAAGTGATTTTCATCCGCAGATAGACTTCGATCATCGGTTGTTTCAGGTCGGAATTGATCAGCGTCACGGTCAGCTTTTCTTTTGCGCCGCTGTAGTAATTCGGCGTATAGGGCGTATAGGGCGGAATCAACCGGGTAAAAACCTGCACGGGGTAAACGGTGATTTGGGCTTGTGCAGGGCGGACGACGGACGAGAGGAGGAGCAGCAACAACAGGATTGTGCGGCTCGTTCCGCAGGAAAACTTGTGTGTAAGGTTTTTACCCGGAGTTTTTATTCGATTCTTGAAAAGTATCATTACTTCAGTCGCTTTTAAAAGTTTTTTAATAGATAATCAATTTCAAACTTCGCGTGGAAGTCGGCGTTTCAAGCATCAGGATATATGCGCCTGACGTTAGCGTTTCATTGTAGGGAACGGAATATTTATCGCTTCCCGTTTGGGTCTTGCTGCTCAAGATGGTTCCTTGAGCTAAGCTGATGAGCCGCAACCGGATATTTGCCGGTTTATCTAATTCGACATCGGCTTGGAATGCGCCCGTATTGGGATTCGGATAGGCAATGAAGCGCTTGATGTCCGTAGGCCCTAATTCTTCCGCAGGTTTTTCGCCCGGTTTGGTAACCGTAATTATTTTATACACATCTTGGAAGCAATCTGAAACAAAGGAGCGCATGCCGACTTTGTATTCGCCTTCCCGTTTGAAAATAAGCATTGCCAATTCGGGAGTTGTTTCCACTATTTCTATGGGATCGTCCGGGGAGAAAATCCATTCGATCCGGTCGGGATCGGGATGGCTGATATTCACAAGCACTATGGTATCGTTCAGAGCTGTGGCGGAAGCTACCGCCATTTCACAACTGATGTTGTAGTCTTTTGTTTCGATGGCGAATATGTCGGTTGCTTGACAGCCTTTGCTGTCGGTAATCGTGAGCCGGTAGGTTCCGGCGCGATCCAGTTTAACATGCCTTTCGGTCGACCGGAAGCCGTTGTTGCTTGTCCACAAGAAGGTAGAAGCGGGGTCTTCGACCGCCGGATCGGGTTCGTAGGTTTGTCCGATGCAAAGTATTTGGTCATCGCCCAAATCCAATTTCAGCGGTTCGGGATTTTTCAATTCAAAGCTTTCGGAGTAAGCGCAGCCGTCGCGGTCGAAAACCGTAACGGTATAAAACCCGGCTTTGACATCGATTAAATCACGGTTTTTGCTGCCGTCGCTCCATTGATAAGTATAGGGCTCCGTTCCGCCTGTGACCGTAACAATCACTTGGCCGTTGCTACCGTCGTAACAAATCGGGTCAAACACCTCTCCGGTCAGGTGGACATCGCCGGGACCGGTTACCCGGGCCGAAGCAATCGTGTTGCATCCTCTCGAATCGGTTACAAAAACCATGTATATCCCCGGATACATTCCCTGCAAGCTGCTTGTTTCGGCTCCGGTGCTCCATTGGTAAGTATAGGGCGGCGTTCCACCCGAAACCTCTGTGGAAACCGTAGCCGTTTCTCCGCAAGCAACCTCCGCACCGATAGCGGAAACTATCAAGGGTTCGGGTTCAACAAGATTGTATGTCAGAATGATCACATTCGGCAACCAACTGTAATCCGTTATTTCCAACTTGAAATGTCCTCCGCTGAGATGCGTCAGTTTCGATTCGTTTTTCCCCGACAGCGGAATGTATTCGCCTTTTTCATTTTGTTGATACCATTGATAGAGATAGGGCAATCCTTCCTCGGGATTGACTACCCCTCCTCGTGCAAAGGCGGTTAGTTCGCCATCCGCTTTTCCGAAACAGGAAATGTAGGTTTCTTTCAACTCCGCTTCAAACGGATCGGGTTCCGTTAACGTAAATTCATCCATTGCAATACAGGCTTGATTGGAGACTGCATCCTCGGTATCGAAGTAGTTTGCATCCCTGATTTCAACAAAATAGTTTCCGGCAGGCAGGTTATTAACGGTGGAAACATAACTCCCGCCGGCAATCGCATGTTCTTCCTTTAATACTTTGCCACCGCCGGTTTTCCATATCACCGTATACGAACTGTCGGGGAAAGGTGTTCCTCCCGAGAGTTTGATTTGGATCGATCCGTTTAAAAAGCCGTATGCGGAAGGATTCACGGTTTTTACCGAATCGATAGTCAGTGGGCGGTCGGGTTGAGTCAAACCGATTGTCGCTATTTCTTCTCCATCGATTTTCGCATAACAAAGATTGGCATCTTGGATGTATACCTTATATATACCTGCATACAAGCTGTCCATCAGAAACCGGTTGTTCCCGTTGTTCCAGGTGATTATTTTGAAATCCGAATCGACATTTTCCCGCTTTGCATACATGACATAATTTCCTACGCCTCCGGATACGGAAATCTCGATTCGACCGTTCCTGCCACCGTAGCACGAAATATCATTTTTCGTTAAATTGGTAATGAGTTCGTCCGGCTGGTCAATTTCGAAGATTGGAATTTCCGTATTGACATTGGGGGGCGTACCGCTGTCTTCTACAATTACTTTGTATAAACCGGCGCCAAGTCCGGACAATATGCTGTCGTTTTGGTTTTCCAAAAGAATATCTTCATTTTCTATCTTATACCACCTATACTTATATCGCGTTCCGGAAAGGAAAGGAAGGCCTCCGGATACGTGGGCGACCAATTCTCCGGTATGGTCTCCGAAACAATCTACGGTTTTCGTATTTTCCAATACCACTGAGATAGGCCCGGGTTCGTCTAAGGTGATCGAGAGATTCAGATAACAGTTGCCCGGTTTACCGTAATACAGACTGTCTTTAATTTCAACGGTATAGACGCCTTTCGGTAAACCGGTGATTGTAGTGGTGAATAGACCGGTTACATCCGACACGGCATTAACGGCGTCGATCGGATAGCCGCTTTCATTGAACCAAACAACTTTATACGCCGAACCGGTAGTGAAAGGCGTACCGCCGGTTATTGTAAGGATAATGTATCCGTCGGCTTTTCCTTTTCCCGAAGGAGGTCGGATGATTTGGTTAGCAATGGTCAATGCACTGTCCGGTTGAGTGATGGTTACCGTATCAATGGGTTCGCCGTTGATTAATACGGGGCAGTCGTTTTTATCTTTCACATAGAGTTCATAATCGCCGCTGATCAAATTGGCGACGGTGAATATTCCGTTAACGGCCGACAGTTCCGAATAATTGTTTTCAGATACTTTTTTGTAATACAGATAATAAGGAGATGTTCCGCCGGTAACATTCACTTTGATTGTTCCGTTGTTTCCCTCAAAACAAGAAACGGGCGTCTCGGATACGGCTACCGAGATGTCATCCGGCTCCGTCAGCGTATAGTCAAACTCTTTCGTATTGGGAGGATCGCTGAAATCGGTTACTTTAACTCTGTATTTTCCCGCTCCGATATTCGACAAAGCCGCCCCTTTTTCTCCGGGGATAAGTGCAGGCACACCGGTCGAGATCACGTACCATTCGTACAGATAAGGGGGTTCGGTCGTTATTTCATTTGGGACTCCTCCGCTCGCCAAGACGGTTATTGTTCCATCGCTCTTGCCATGGCAACTGACCGGCGTCGCTTGCCAACCGGCAGTAAGCGGCAAGGGTTCTTTAAGTTCAAACTGCAAGTTTACCGTACAAGCTCCCGAGGATCCGGGATGCGTTTGTCCGTTGACTTGAACGGTATAGATGCCTTTGGGTAAATTGTTTATTGAGCTTAAAAAGTTACCGGAGCCGTCAGTGGAGTCTTTCCCGACAATGATGCCGGAACTGTTCCTCCAAACCGCTTGATACTTGGGATCGGAAGCAAACGGCAATCCGCCGCTCACACGGATAGTAATTGCGCCATCGGAACGGCCGGCGCCGGTGGGATGCTTCACCCGTTGCGCGACAACAACAAGTTCACTTGCCGGCTGAGTAATCGTTACGGTTTCAATATCATTACCGTTTATCTTTGCCGAACAGTTATTGTTATCCTTAATATATACATTATATACGCCGGCCGGCATATTATTCAGAGTATAAGTCGCAGTCGAGAATGAAACGTTTGAGTAAGCGGCCCCCCCTTGCGAGTAAAATAACTTGTAAGGCTTTGATCCGCCCGACACATTCACAGTGATGGAGCCGTCGCTTCCGCCGTAGCAGGAAACATTTACCGAAGCGAGTGTCGCTGAACCCGAATCCGGTTCATATATATCATAGTACAAGTCTTTCTTATTTACGGGATCGCTGAAATCCTTGATGGTTACGACATATTTTCCCGGTCCCAATCCGATGATAGAAGTTTGATTACCGATATACACAGAATCGGTGGGCGAAGTTATTTTGTACCATTCATATAGATAAGGAATTCCCCCCGTGCCCGGAATCCCTCCCGTTACGGAAGTCACTTCCAAGGCTGCGTTTGCATCGCCATGACAGAGGATATATTGCGTTTGAACGATGACGCCTTTGATAGCAAAGGGTTCATCTAAGGTAATCGTGAGGCTCCGCGAACAACCGTTTGCATCAGTAACCGTAATGATATAATCACCGGCCGGAATATTTTTCAGTTTAGATTCAAATATTCCGCCTTGAAACCCGTTTTCAACATCGGTCTGAATTGCTCCTGTATCTTTGTTTTTCCAAACTACCGTGTAATTTGGCGTTCCTCCTTCGACTTGAACAGTAATAGACCCATTGCTCAAGCCGTTTCCCGACGGTTTTTCGAGTCGATCGTCCGGACAGATTAAGCTGATTGGTTCCGGTTCCGTTAATTCTACTTCTTTTATAATAAGGAAGCCTTCTTGGTCTCTCGGCTCGCATCCGTTGGCGTCGATCACTCTAAACTCATAGATGCCCGCAGGCAAATTACCGACTTCCGTACCGGCGGTTTCGTTGAAACCGATCGCGCCTTGCGCTCTCCATAATAGTTTATATCCGGATGTTCCGCCGCTGATTATTACCTTAAAAGAGCCGTTGCTTTCTCCGTTGCATTTGACGGGCTGTTTTTGATCCAATTCGAAAACAACCGGGCTCGGCTCTTTGATTTCTATGTTTCCCCTCACGTTCGTGCCGTCAGGTTTTTCAGCGTATGCATAGTTCTTGTCGCCGTCTCTGTAGAAGCTGAAAATTTTAACAGTATAGATTCCTTTGTATAAATTATTGATACGTAATGTTTTGTTGTCGATTTTTTCATAAGCGACCCTGTTGCCTTCGATACCGTCGGCGGTATAAGCGGCGACTTCCACCGTTTCAAAGGGGGCGATTTCTCTGTCTAAATTCAACAGTATGCTTCCGGTTGCTTCTCCGGGGCATTTTACATCAGCCGTTGTGACGGATACGATGCCGGGACAAACTCTTCTTACGTCGATTGTCAATGCGTTGGACTTCATGCCGCATCCTAAATCGATCCATAAAATTACCTGTTTTCCCAAGGCGTTCAGCGCCTCTGTCGCTCCCAGCAGATCGACGGCGCTTGCCTCAAATCGTCCGTTATTGTAACAGGAAGGTGGAACGTCTTTCCAAATGCCGGGCGCATCGGAAATGGAATATTTCCATTTATAGACTTGAGAAGGAAAGCCGGCGGTGGCTTGTACGACTAATTTTCCTTCGTCGGTTAATTCTCTTTTATCGGAGGCAATCGTTACTTCCGGATAGCAACGAAAGGTTGTTATGGACGCTCCATGCCACAAGCAACTCCAATCGATGTTTTGGCCCGCTAAATTGAAACAAGTGGTAGCTGAAGATGTGGATCGGTAGATTACCAAGGCGTTGTCTTTACATGCGGAGCTCCACCTGCTGAAAGGCCAAAAAGAACTCCAAACTTTTCGCTCTACATCTAAAGTGATATCTTTGATAAATCCGTTGGCGACAGGAATCCGCATCGTTCCGGTTTTTCTTAAAAATTGGTCTTCAATGCCGGAAAAGAGTAAACCCGTTATGGAGGCTTTATTACCGTTAAATGTAGTGTATTCCGCCGAATACAAATGAAACTCGTGATTTTTTTCATTGCTCCTGTCCATCAAGTCGAACGTCAGGTCGAACTCGAAAAGATAATTCTGTCCGGACGATGCAAATGCGTTTGCCAGCAGAATAATAAATAATAAAACAATCTTTCTCATCAGGTTAAAAATTAGTAGTAATGTACTTTAGTCGTTTTAGCTTGCGATGTTCCTCCCGATTGAGAGGTATAAACAATCGTATATTCATAGTCGGTATCGGGCGAAACGACTTCATCGGTTAGCCGGGTTACCGTGTTTTCAACTTCTTTCCAAAAGACAATCGGTTGTTCTCCCGCTTTTTTGTAAATCGAGTAGGAAACTGCATTGGGATGAGTTTTCCACGATAGTTCAATAGTTCCGCTTTTCGTATTGACGCTCGCCCGAAAATTTGCAACTGCGTTTGCCGGTTTTATCAAATTCAACGATATACTTATCGGTTGAGGCGAAGACGTTGTTAATTGATTGATTTTGTTTCGAGCAATGACTATATATTCATAATCGCCCGATTCATCCGGCTGATCCGTGAAGTTTTGTATTTTCTCATTTCCGATAAAAACGGTATCTCTTTGCGCATTGGAAGAGGTTCGCAACAAAAGGTAGTCAACGTTTGGGTTTGTCCGGTCGGTCATCCATGATAAAAAGACTTTGCCGTCGGGTTTTAATTCATAAGCTGTAAACCGGGGAGCAGCCGGAGTGATCAGATTCGGCTTCGCTGCTTCGACCGTTTCACAAGCTTTTGATTCGTTGTATCTCATATCTAAAGCAGTCAAAGCGTAATATACTTTTTCATTTCCGAATTCAAGCGACAAAGTATCGGTATATTGATTATCGGACAAGAAATCCGACGTAATCGATGATTTTTCCCCGTCGGGAGTGAACGAACGCAGGATGCGATATCCGCGTAAGTCGGGTTCTGTATTGGCCGTCCAACTGAGATGCGCTATGGCCGCCGTATCAATGCTTACTTTTAATCCGAGGGGAACAGACGGAGGAATCGAGTCGATTTGATTCAAAGAAAACGGGAAAGAAGATGTTTCTACGCTGTCTTTGCTTACGGCGTATAATTTAAGATAATTGGTTTCGGTTTTTATTTCTAATTCCGTTTCTTTACTTCCGGGTGGAATGTTGTCTTTCACTGTTTCGTATTCTCCGTCGGGACCTGATGAACGTTTGACGATTAATTTTTCTATCGACCCGATCTCTTCGCATTCGAAACTATAATAAATACGTGCTTTGTCTTTTGCGACAAATTGGCCGGCATAGATGTTGGGAATGCAGGTAAGCGCTTTTCGTCCTTTACCGGTTATTGTATCGGAAGGAATGCCTTCTTCTCCGAAGCTGTTAATACCAATAACCCGGTAAGAAAAAATCGTTTCATTATCGGGGAAGGAATCGGTATAAAAAATCATGCGTTTGTTTTCATCCATCGCAGTCACGGGTAAGCGTGTAATTCGCCGGAAAGCGTTTTCTTTTTCGCTTTTCCTTTCCACATGATAAGAATGGTAAGTACGGGAAAGCAATTCGTAGTTCCAAAGCAAAACGACTCCTTTATCTCCCCATAACGCATCTAAATCCAAAGGTTTGAGAAATTCCTGCCTGTCTTTGAACCCGGTGAATACAAAAGCTGTGTCGCCGGGTTGTTTTTGAGGACGATCCAAGATGACGCGATACAGATATTGGTCTTTATCGTTGGTTGTTGAATCGCTATACGCCCAGCCGGCAAGTTCCGCCGCCTTGTAATCATATTCGGCCATAAACAGCGAGGTGGCAAAGCGTTGCTCCAATTCAACGGATCGGTTGATGATTTGACCGATTGTACCGTTTGAAGGACTTGCCAATTCAAAATCCTTTCCATAAATTGCTTGTGCAATGACGGCGGCATAATCCGATTCTTCGGCGGGCTTTTCCCATTGCGGTAGAGGCGCCGGTTTTAAAGCCTGTTTCAGCGCTATTCTTTCAGGGTGCGGTTGATAAACGCTATCTTTGATTAAGGTATATCGTTCCAAGGTATATCCGTAGCGGATGCCGTCCGTCCATGCTTTGGGGTTTGTCGGCGCCCAACGTAAACGGATTATTTTCGAAAGATTCGGAGAGGCTTTGATTGTAACATTCGCTCGAACAGAATCGCCTTGCCCGAATAAACCTAAAGACGCCAAGGATGCAACCCCCGTCAATAAACCTGTTAATATCCTTTTTTTATTTATATTCATGGCTCATAAACATAATTAATTTGTTTTGTTGTACCCGGCTTACCTCCGGGGAGGATGTATTTGATTTGAGTTTTGTAGTTTCCGTATCTGATAAAAGGAAATTGACTTTGTATCAATTTTAATAATGAATTGTTCGACGAACCTTTGAGAAGTAAATCGGCGGCTTTATCTCGCAATTCAAAAAAGTCGTCTCGGTAGTAATATCCCAATTGATATACTAAAGGTAATGTCTTAATGGCGCTTGGATTGCCTGTGAAATAGCCGTTCATGACCGAAAATCCCTTGACCGGAGGAGCGCCGACGATGTTCAAATCCCGTTTTGCAATACTCATTCCGCCAATAGACAACAATTGATAGGTGAGCGGCGCAATATCGACGGTATAATACGAATCATCCAAAAGCGCTTCCGCTTCAACCAATGGTTTATTACCGGAATAAACGCTTCCGCTCAATTCGGTATCATCAAATAATTCATGCGAACCTGCATTAAGATACAGCAGTCGAACATCGGAACTAAACAGAATCACTCCGCTGCTGAAATTGAATGCCGACAGTTTTTCATTCAATGTATTGTATCCGCTTGTACGAAAATCGTATTCCAAAACTTTCATACTTCCTTCCCGATTTATTTTTTGTGCAGCCTGTTGCATGTAATCCAAAGTGAATGCTTCGTTTTCCCCTGAAACAGTTACGCTTTTCGTGATCTGCGACGCCTCTTGCCGGCTTGTTCCGGTGGAGTATGCGACGAAAGCGACTCCGTAATCTTTTCGATTATCTATAACCGGGAAAGCATAGGTTATTCTTTTTTCAGATTCTACATAGCTGAATTTACTGTCTTTACCGGTTCCTCCGGGCACAACAAACGAAGCCTTGTAATCGAAGTTAGCCGGGAACAGATAACTTTGCCCTTTTTTAAGTTGAACATATCCGGTTTGGGATTCGCCTTTTAAGAAGTTCTTTTGTCCTATTACGGGATAACAATATTCAATATTGGAAAGCGGGACATAGTTGGGAGCGCCTCCGGTTTTAAAATGAACCGTTCGTGTTTCATTGGCCGGTTTACCGCTTTGAGAAACCGTTCTCCACGAGCCGCCGATATTTTCCTCAAAACCGACAGAAACAGTTAATTGCAAGTCGGCGTAGGGCGGTAATATTTCAAATGATTCAAAGGTAGCCGCCATTTTTCCTTTCTTAATGGTTCCGTTAATTCTTTGTCCTTTATTGTCGGTCAGGTAGAAATCGGCGATATTTGCCCGATAGATTTTTGTGTTTCCTTCGTCGTCTTGCGCTTCAAAAGCTTCGTCGGGATTAAGGTTGAATGTTACCTGGGGCGATAGGAAGACATCGACATCATTTTCATTTTCTTTGGGATTGACATCAGCGATGACGGGAAAATCCAAAGGCGTGTAATTTCCATCCGAACTTACTAATTCACAATCGTTACCAAAACTGAATTTCATTTTCATGTTGCCTTTAATAATTCCGAGTACATTCAAATCAACGGCCATATAGCCTCCGATCCAGACGGGATTAGGAAGTTTTGCCTGTAATAATGCGCCCGCTGAGCCTTTAATGATTGTTACATTCTTTTTAATAAACAGTATGTTGATTCTGACTCCCAGCTCTCCGCTTAAATAGGCATAACATTGCCCGTTTGCATACCATCCGTTAATCCCTATCGGCTCGCTGCTGCCGGCACAGCGGTATGCGCTCATGTCGCTCAGCATCACATCAAATCCGATGCCTGCCATGAATCGGGCATATAAGATAAGGAACTTCAAATCGCCTGTATCAAATGAAAAGCGGCTGCCGAAAGCGACTCCTTTTCCCAATGCGGCGTTTTCGGGATATTTCATGTAATCGGCTTGCTCGGGCGTAATGTGGAGTATATTAATTAGTTTCGGGTCAAGGATGGGTTTTTCCAATTTATCGCCAAGCATGAAATAGGACTCTGCTTTCAATGACAATGAGCCCAATCCCAATTTTAATCCGACAGGATTGGATGGCGTTCCTACATGGATGAACCAAGTTTGCGGCGAGCAATACAAATGAACCCAGCCGGCTTCGTCGTTATTTCCTGCGCCACGGAGTATTCCGAACACATTGACCGTTACTTTGAAATTCGCATCAAATGTTTTGGATACAAAATCATATTTCATGGAAAGCGCAGCGGTAACAGCCCCCGATAAATCCAGATCCGGGATTACTTTTTTGGCTATTTCCGAACCATCTAAGTTACCCGGCAAACCGGAGGTGAAACTTTTTCCGAAATCCGACAGCTTCGATTGAGCCATTGCATAGTATTGTTTAAATTTGTCGCCGACTAAACTCTCGACATCCATAAATTTGGCATTTCCATAAAACATGATACTGCCTATACCGCCCGAGGATAGAAAATTCATTTCGAACAAGGCACTGCCGGTAACTGCATTTTTATTTGCGATATAGAAGGATACGCCGGCTTTCACTCCCAACGAACAGTTGATGTCCGGAGCGTATGCTCTTATTCCGCTTCCGCCGGCAGGCGACATTCGGTAATAGGCTCCGCCGGTGAATCCGCTAAGCGTTACGACTCCTACCGGTACGCCCGGATTGATATTAACTTCGCCCTCGACATACCAATAACGAAATTCTTTTTGTCCGAAAACGGCTTTTACCTCTACGGAAAAAGCATCGGATAAAGCGCCGAAAGTAGCTTTTATGTCTCCGCCGAAATAGTTTCCGTAGTTGGGATCGTTTTGGGCAAGGTTTATTTCTCCGGATAAACTGAATCCGGCTAAACTGACATTGTCGATGACCATACTTTCAATGGTTAAGCCTTTGAAATCCCATTTATTGTTTTTGTATTCCGATCTCAGCTTGACCGAGGAGCCGGCCGATATGGCGCCTTGCATAAGATTAACCTTCAGACTGAAACCCAATGAGGCAATATCGCCTTGCGCCGAGAAATTGAAATTACTAATTGTAATCGGGAAATTATGTAAGGATATGTTTCCTCCGCATATTACGGATTCAACTGAAAATATGGGACTTTGGGTAGAAAGACAAAGCTTTTTAAACACCAATTGTCCGATCGATAAACCGCTTGCTTTTAATGCCATTTCTCCATCTAAAACGACTTTTGGCGCAAATTTTCCGTTAACAACCTTTATTTCCATGAATGATGTGGGAAGAATCGATAATTCACCTGCTCCGAACAGGTTAAATTCCAATTTTTGTCCTAAGGATACATTAAATAAGTATTCATCTTTAGAAATAAAAGCCTCATAATGCATGGGTTTAGAATTCTCGGTCATAGGGATATTGATATCGCCGGAAAAACCGAATTTAATGATATTGTTTGCTTCTAACCCCAATTTAAATTCCGAGACGGAAAACGAGCACCCGGATGCGTCGCCAAATTCAAACGGCAAAATATTAGCGGCGACAATATCTCCGGTTATTCCATTTTCATCGATTAAAAAATGATGAGCGGCCAATGAAGTCTTTTCTCCGGTCCCTTTTTTATTGAACATCGAAGGGAATGTAATTACAATGTCTTGGGCATAAAGACCTTTCCATAAATTTCTGTCCGGTAAGGTAAAATGCTTGGTAAAATAGTTTCCTCCAACGTCAAATACTTCCGGGTTTTTGGTATCGCTCAAATCCAAAGCAACAGCGGATAAAGAAAATTCATATCCCGGAATCCCTTTGATTTCAAATTTCGGAATCGACAGTTCCAATAATAGATCTGTTAAACTTGTGATTCTTGTCCTGAATGCGGCTCTAACCGGGCCTTCCAACGGACCTGCCAACTTAAAGGTATTTTCATTCAGAACCAATTCTCCGTCTATCGACATTTCGAGAAAGTTGCCGTTACAATCGATCGACAGGTAGGTATTTGAAGCGGAAGCCCCGGTTTTAGCATCTAAACTTCCTTTCAATATTACTTCACCCATATTTCCCAAGCGAATGGGTATATCGCTTAACAAAGAGAGTTTCACATCGCCGATTAAGTCGCCGGAGTACGATATTTTCACGCCGGTTGCTCCAAAAATAAGTTCCCGCGATTTGGAAATTGTTTCTATTTTCAGAAACAGCGTTATTTCTCCAAAGGTTTCGCCGAGTTTAATGTTTGAAATTGCTAAGGTATAGGTGCTTGGGCCAATAATTTTTTTTATTCCCACCGGCAGATTAAAAGCTTCGTTATCATTGGCTATCGACGCAAGCAGATCGCTGACGTAGCGATTACCTTGCTCCAATATGCTGAAACAGGTTTTACCTTCTTCTTCGGTTAAATTTTGCGAATAAACCGGAGTAAAAACTATAGCTGTCAATATCAAACTAAAAATAATTTTCAAGAAATTCCGCTTGCGGTTTTTTATAAAAGTTTTCATTATAATTGTCATTTATTCATTCTAAAATATTGTAAACATCAATCATCAAAGGTTATCCATTAAAAATTTAAAGAATATCCCAGCATAACCAAAGATTGAACTTTGGCGGGATTTATTATTGCCGTACGACGCTGAAAAGTATAAGCCAGCGTAACATTGTGTCGCTTAATAGGCGAATAAGCGCTGTTAAATCTGACAAGAAAAACATCGCTTTGCTTTATTCCGCTTAATCGTGAAGTATTATATGATGCGGATCCGGATAGATTAACTTTTTTCTTAAACAGGAGCGCGCTGAGATTTACGGTTGGCCCCCAGGTAAAAGAATTATCATTTTGGATGCGGCTGTTGTTTAAATTAAGCGCCGATCCGAGCGAGATTCCTTTTTCGGCAAAGTTGATCATATAAGTTGCTGAGGCATTGATCATCTCTGTCACGCTTCCGGGCCGGTAAACGCCGCCTTGTTTATTGGCAGCATCTTGATAAGACATATTCATACTTAAACTATGAATTTGCTTTTCAGTTTTTTTAGTTGTCACGTTCAAATTCATATTCAGGGATTGACTTAATTGTATATAATTAAGAGTATCTAATTTATCAAGCGTTACTTCTTGATTGATAAGCTCGAAATTCGAACGAAGATTCGTATAGGTTTGGAAATTCGTATAGGAAAGATTGGCATTCACTTTTTCGCTGAAGTTGCCTGTCAAGTTGGCTGAACCTACTATTCTGGAAGTAGCGGAAGCTTTGTCGTTTGCTAAATCGTCGCGTTCAAGGCCCAAGCTGACCGAAAGGTTCATTTTGCCGGTCCAAAACGATTGATATGCATTAACCGTAATATTTTCTAAGTCATTTGTAAAGTAATAAGCTCCTAAAGTTCTGTATCCCGGATCGATACGTTCGTATCCTATTCCTAAGCGATTGTTGTCGCCCAAGTAGCTTAATTGAAATTTAAATGCGTTATAGTAAGTAGAGCTGAGATTATTTCCGGGCAGGCTACTTTCAATGCCGCCGTTTTTTTTATCGGTAATCCGAATATCCGAAGTTAAAAAACTGATGCCGTATTCGCCTGAAAATTCAATGGATTTTACGGGTTTAATTAAAACAGCTATACTGCTTGCAAGATTTTGCATGGGAGTTATCCCAAAACTGTCGGGAGAAGCGGTTAGCGAATGAATTTGGTCTTTGGCTTCGAAAATGTTGAGCATCACTCGGTATTTTTCACTTACCCTTCCCGCTTTGAAACCGTATCCCATTCGTTTATAAGTCGGAAGAAAAGCCGGTTTCGCTTCATCATATTCAACTGCTTTTTGAAAACGTCCATACAAAGCGCCGATTTCCCATCCGTCGGGAGTCAATTCAACTCCGGCGCCGGTAAATATATGACCGTTCATGGTATAGGGCGAAAATGTCATCGATACATCCCCGATATGCCCGGTTATCCATCGAAAAGACGGGTGGATACTCAAACGGTTAGGAGAGGAAGGAAGTTTGTAGCTTAATCCTGAATTAGTCAGACTGAAAGAGAAAGGTAAGTTGATTTCTCCGTATATACTTACATTTAAACTCCCGTTGAGATAGTAAGTAAAAGGATCTCGCGCCGAAAGATCATTGCCTGTGTTTAACACGGAATTAGCCGAAAAGCCCCCGGATAATACAAACGGTTTATTTTTCTCGAATACATTTTTCAAATCTTCTATCCTCAAACTTTGAGCAACCAATTCTATGGGCAAAATAAGGAAAAGCGGTATAAATAATCGATTGACTTTAATCATTTTTTTGAATTTTAATATCCGTCAAGATGTATGAATTTTCAATGCCGTTTCTAACTGCCTCTTTAATACAAATAGCGCCTTTGCGCCCGTCAGCGGTTTCGAACAGAACCACGCGAGGCAGGGGAGACTCAGCGAAAAAATCAAATTCCGAGTTTTCGGATGTAATCTTTAAATTCTTTAAATAGACATCTGTAGTCATTGATTCAAATTGTTGAACCGTTAACTGAATAAAATCATTCCTTTCCTGGAGATTGATAAATTGGGTCGAAGTCGCACCGGGAATAGGAACCAATGGCGTATCGGAAATATGATCGGGAGATACAAAACGATTGTAAATAAAACTCGTATTTAATCCCAAAAAAGCAATATCAATCCACGGACCGTTTGATCGGTTTATTTCGCTTGCGGTGAAACTTTTTCTCAAATGTGTGGAATAAACCGATCCGATGGTTCCCTGCGCCGTATTAATTCCAAAACGAATATTTTTATGCGTTCGCAGGTTTGTATTCGATTTTACTGTAATCTCTTTTGAAATCCTTCGTTCTTGTTTGCCGTTGGAAACGTTCAAAAAAACCGTATATTTTCCGGCTTGACTGCAATACAATTCTGCATTCGGTGAAGTTTTGTCGGTTATTTCTGCTTTTTCACATTCCCATAAAAGGGTTTCCACACTTTGCAAATGAGTTTCGAATGTGGCTCTCAGCGGCGCTTCCATATCATCCATATCTTCGAATGAAGGGACAATAGCGAATGAAGCATCCAATGAATCCTTTACTTCTATGTTGCGGCTGAATAAAAAATCCGAACTACCGTTGTTTGCGATTAGAATGATTGAGTAAATTCCTTTATTAGTATAGGTTATAACCGGAGGAGAAATTCCTTCGTAAGCAGCAGGGTTTCCTCCTTCAAAAATCCATCGGTACACAGTGGCGCCCGACGATTGATTATTTATGTGGAACTGAGCGGGCGCGTAATTATTGATTTCCACTTCCGGGAAAAAGTTGAGTTTAACTGCACTATCTACACGAATAACAGATGTTTTTGTGTTTCTGCTTCCTGTATTTCCGGCTTCAAGCGTCACCAAATGTTCGCCCGGCGAGGTAAATACAACGGGTTCCGGGTTTTTTTGCGTTGAATGTTCCGGTTCGCCTCCTTCAAAAGTCCAATAAAACTCGTCGGCATTTTTTGTATGATTGATTAAGGTGACGGTAAGCGGGCTAGTATGATTTTCATTTGCCAAGTTCCACGAAAAATCAACCTCTACGGGAATAACTTGTTCTTGACGACATGCCGTACATAAAGTCATAAGATAAGTCAAATAAAGTAGAACGGTATATGCTCGTTTCATACTACCATTTTTTAGAGGTTAAACAAATATTTTATAACGAATTATTTTTTAAACAAAGATAAATAAACATTTTTACCTGTAAATATTTATTATGGTTTTTTTATTATTTTTTTATTTTGCATTAATAGTTCGTTGTCCCCGAAAGGGAGGTTTTGGTTGTATGTACATTGCGCCTTTACCCCCAATTATCTCCGTGAAACTCTGTGCCTCCTCTGTGGTTGTCTGTGTAATTATTACACGGAGAATCACAGAGGAGGCACAGAGAAACAAAGAGGTAAAATTGCAATACTTTTTTTAATTGATTTTTTTACAGCTTCGAAATGAAACTATACGTCCCGGATGCAACTTGAAATACTGCATAGCCTTCTTTCATTCCATTGTATTTCGCTCCGGCAGGCGCCTTAACGGCTTCTTTACCGCTTACCGGTACATATACGATTGCTGAGCAGTTTGCCGGAACTTTTATTGTCCAGGTGAAAGCGCCGTCTTCAATTTTCCATGAACTACCGATGAGACCACGAATCGACCGGAACGAGGCATCGACATAGTCTAAACCTTTGGATAGATAGGGTTTGAAAGCTATTTGCTTATATCCGACGCTTCCGGGAGCATTTTGTATTCCTGCCAAATATCCGTAGTACCATGCAATCAGGTCGCCTAACAGCATTACGTGGTTTCCCGAGTTCATGGCCGGATCGGCAGTATTCCCGTTCCAAAGTTCCCAGATGGTGGTAGCTCCATTTTCGACCATATAGCCCCAACTCGGATAGGTCGTGTTGGTGGCGATTTGATAGGCAATGTCGGTGCGTCCGTAGTCGGAAAGTCCCCGCATCAATTGTTGTATTCCCACTAATCCGGCGCTTACATGTCCTTTAAAATCGCCCATGGTTTTTTCAACGATGTTGTTGAAAACCGCATTCTTGTACTCGTCGGGAACCATACCGAAACGTAAAGGCAGGATATTCGCCGTGACGGTGTTGTTGCTGTAACAACCGGCCGGTTTGTCAAGAAACTTTTCATTGAAAGCTTTTTTAACCGATTCGGCTTCTTTGGCAAATTGGTCGGCATCTACGGGCTTATCAAGCAGCACTGCAAAGCGATTCAGCAATGTGGATAAATGATAATAAAAAGTCGTTCCCAAAACAGCCGCAGCAGTAATGCGAGTCGAATCTTTGGAGTGAATCAGTTCGGGCGATTCGGGAGGCATACACCAGTCGCCGTAGGTATCTTTCTTCATGATATAATCGATCATGTATTTCTCTTTCATATAGTTCATCCATTTTTTCATCGAGGCGTAATGTTTGATGATGGGTTCTTTGTCGCCAAATTGGTCATATAACATTCCGGCGATGATAATATAAGCTCCGGGCCATGTCATATTATCGCTATATATCTGCCAATAGTTTGGGGCCACGTCAGGAATGCTGCCGGTTTCGCGCTGCGCCTGCTCGATATCGTCGAGCCATTTGGCATATAACCGGTGATTATCGAATATAAAACTTTCGCCCAACGAACCCACAGCCCGGTCGCCTAACCAGCCCATGCGTTCGTCGCGTTGCGGACAATCGGTAGGCATGCTGCGATAGTTCCCGCGGATTCCCCAATAGGCATTTTTGTAGATATTATTAATCATTTTATTTGATGTCTCAAACTTGCCTGTTACATCCATTTCATCAATCATTACTCGACCTTCAAAATCGCTGAGGGAGGGAGTAACCGGAAATCCGGTTATCTCAACGAATCGGAAACCGTGATAGGTAAACGACGGTTCCCAAATCTCAACGTCTTTCCCTTTCAGCGTATATTTGTCGGTTACCAAGGCGCCTCGTATATTATCCAAGTAAAGTGATCCGTCCTTTTTCAGTGTTTCCGCGAAGCGTAATTTAACTTGATCACCGGCTTTTCCCTTTACTTTTATACGTAGTTTGCCCACCATGTTCTGCCCCATATCGAGAATATACATGCCGGGCTTCAATTCGGTAATAGCTATAGGCGATATTGTTTCCATAATTTGGATGTTCCGGTTTCTCTGCGCTTCCAATTTACCGCCCGGAGCTTCGGTTTTTTCGGCTTGAAGCCAATTTTTATCGTCAAATCCGGCAAGCGTCCACCCCGGCGTCTCCATGCGGGCGTCGTACTCTTCGCCGTCAAATTCGCTGTTAGAACGTATCGGACCGTTTGCCGTAACTTTCCATGAGGTATCGCTTACAATGGTTTGACGACTTCCGTCGGTATAGGTTACTTCGAGTTGCGTTATCATTTTCGGGAATCCGAAATTTCGGATGCCGGGTTGCCTCATCGAGAAAAAACGGCCGTTGCCTAAAACAACCCCCATGGCATTGGCGCCGGCTTTCAGCAATTCGGTTACATCGAAAGTGTTGTATTTGACTGATTTCGAATAGTCGGTAGCAGTTGGAGAAAACACCTGTGTTCCCACTCTTTTGCCATTGATAAATGCTTCGTAAAACCCTAATCCCGAGATATACAAGCTTGCATTGGCAATTGTTTTCGGGTCTAAAGTAAACTCTTTACGGAAATAACGCGCAGAAAGTCGTGTGTTTTTTTCAAGCACATCGCCGGGAAAACTTTTGTCTAAACCTGTCCATTCGGCTTTCCAATCCGAAGAATCCAATAAAGCTGACGTCCATGAGGCATTGGCGCTCCACCCGGCGTCTCCTTTGTTGGTTGCGACTTTTACTTTCCAGTAACACTTCATCCGGCTTTTCGGTTTCGAACCGGAATAAGGAATGTAAAGGGTATTGTCCGATTTTACGAACTTTGAATCCCATAAATCGCCTTCGCCGGCATTCAATTTATCGAGCGAAGAAGCGACAATAATACGATAGCCGGTTTGCCGGATGTCGTTAACATCAGACGATAATTCCCAACTCAAGCGGGGAGCGGCAATGTCGATCCCAACCGGATCGGACAACGATTCACAACGGAGATTGGTTACCATTACCGGCGCATTTTTTGCACAGGCAGTCAGAAATAATCCTGCGTAGAAGAAAAGAATAAATAGCTTTTTCATGTTATAAATTTAATATTTAATTATTTATGTTTCAATCTCTTTTTTTATATATACATTATTTGTTTTTAAAAGGTTATATGTAACCCGCAACATATTCATGCTCTTGGATGTAATTTTACATGTGAGTTTCACAATAATGCTTGTTTATAATCCACTTCTGTCGGGATTTTGATAGTAAATCTGACGCCGCCGTGTTGTCTGTTTTCAACATGGATAGTTCCTTTGTGCAGTTCTACAATCCCCTTGGTTATCGCCAAACCTAAACCCAAACCATCTTCAGTTATTTGATTATCAACTTTATAAAATTTATTGAAAATAAACGGTATCGCTTCAGGCGGGAAGCCCCTTCCTCTGTCCATTTCCTGAATAATCAAATGTCCTCCATCATAAAACGCCTTCAAACGAATGGTTGAACCTGAAGTTGAATATTTGCAGGAATTATAAACCAAATTGTAAATTGCACGCTGCATTAAATTAAAATCAAGTTTTACCATTGGCATCCCGGGGGGAATGATACTTTCAAAATGATAGGATAGCAAATCGTTTTTCAGATTATCCATTACTTGCCGGAACAAATTGTTTAAATCGCACCATTCGAAATCCGGTTGAATTTTTCCGGTTTCGAGGCGAGATATATCCGACAGATTCTCCACCAAACGATTCAGTTGTTCTGATGCTTTAAAAATTTCTGTATATTTTTCATCTGTATAAATCAGCGACTTCGAAGCATTTCCAATAATAGCTACCGGCGATTGTAATTCCCGTGAAAGCGAGTTTAATAATATTTTATATAATTTGTCTGAAGCATCGCGAAAAGTCGTCCGACGCGCTAATTGGGCAAAATAATGATGTTCAAGAGTATTGGCAATTTGCGTCAGGAATATGTCCCAAAATAACTCCGTTTCGCCGCTGAATTTTTTTGAGGTTTGAATGATAATCACGCCTTGTTTCGTTCGCGAGCCGTTCAAAGGGAAAAAAGTATAATTACTCGACGATAGCGTATCGGTAAATTTTCCCGCCTTTTTTGAATGTTTGAAAACCCACTGAGCAATGCTATATTCAGATTCAGTCAAATCGAACAATTTTAAATGGCTTAATTTTGTAGAGAATTGCTTTTTCTTCAACTTTCCGGTTCCGTCTTGAAGCAGGAAAAATGTTTCCACTCCAAAATATTTCTTACTGTTTGTGCGAGATATTTCTATAATGTTTTTAGTGTTTTCTGCAGTCGCCAATTGATTGGTAAGATGAAAAAGTGCATTGGTTTTTTCTTCTCGGCGTCGCGTCAATCGTTCTTGTTTGCGAAGACGAGAGGTCAAAGTTCCGGTAACGAGCGCAACAACGAAAAATAATCCAAAAGCGAGTATATCATCGGGGCGGGAAATACCCATAGTGAAAATCGGCGGAATGAAAAAATAATCCCAGGCTATCGCACTGAACGCTGAAGCCACCATAACGGGTCCTAACCTTAAAAAACCGGATAGAATGAGAATAACAAATAATAATATGAAAGAAATGGTTTGATAACCCGTTTTTGCAGAAATGGGTAAACATAACACAACTGTGATTAATATAACGAAAACTGCCAAAAGATAATCTTTATAAGAAGAAGAAAAATCAGGGTATGAAATCAGTTTTTTCTTATATTGACGTGCTTTGCTACCCGGCTCAATGATATAAATATCAATTTCGCCGCTTTCTTTTAACAGGCGATTCACGAAATCATCTCGCCTGAAAATTGAGGAAAGGAAACTCTGTTTGCCCGATTTACCGATAATAATATGGGTGATATTCTCTTTTCGTGCGATGTCCAGCGTGGTTGCTACAAGGTCGTCGCCTGAGGTAACGATAATTTCCGCTCCAAACTGACGCGCCAAATCAATATTTTTTGCTAACTGCTCTTGTTGGAATTCGTTCAATACCTGCGTATTTTCCACGTGAAGCGCCGTCATATCCGCTCCCATGGTATAAGCAAGATTTTTTGCCCAACGAATGAGTTTGGTAGACGATTCGCTTGGTCCGACAAGTACCATCAGGTGCATTCCGGATTTCCAAGGGCCTTCAATCCGTTTTTGCTGCATATAGGTTTTCAATTGCTTATCCACGCGATCGGCAACCAATCGCAGTGACATTTCACGCAGAGCGGTAATATTTCCTTTCCTGAAAAATTTCTGCGCTGCTTCCTTCGATTGATCAGGCGCATAAATTTTCCCTTCCGCCAAACGGTCGAGCAAAGTATTAGGAGTTATATCAATCAGTTCTACCTCATCAGCCATTTCAAAAATCTCATCGGGAATAGTTTCCCTAACAATGACTCCGGTGATTTGAGCTACCGTGTCATTTCGACTTTCCAAATGCTGGATATTGACCGTTGTATAAACATTTATGCCATCATCGAGTAATTCCTGTACGTCCTGATAGCGTTTGGCGTGGCGCGAACCGGGCGCGTTTGTGTGCGCAAGTTCGTCTACCAAAACCAAATAGGGATGTCGTAATAAAATGGCGTCCAAATCCATTTCTTCGAGAACAGTTCCTTTGTATTCTATTTTTTTCCGGGGAATGACTTCCAGATTTTCGAGTAAAGCCGTTGTTTCGGGGCGATTATGAACTTCTACATATCCCACAATCACATCAACGCCTTTCGACTTATCCATTTGTGCGGTTTGCAGCATCGTGTAGGTTTTGCCCACGCCGGGCGACATTCCGAAAAAGATTTTCAGTTTGCCGCGTTTCTTCGCATTCTCGCTCTCTTTTATCGAAGTAAGAAGTTTGTCGGGGTCGGGACGATGATCGTCGGTTCGCATATTGTGTAAAGTTTAACTTATAATCTTATTGATCC
>Ga0209629_10000504_pt1 | contig 21528 bp, 17 predicted proteins | sample TergutCu122P5_FD_187286 | JGI IMG/M metagenome (GOLD analysis project Ga0209629, IMG submission 187286) | Cubitermes ugandensis P5 segment gut microbial communities from Kakamega Forest, Kenya - Cu122 P5 (SPAdes) (version 2) | ecosystem: Host-associated > Arthropoda: Insects > Digestive system...
GGCATCGGGCCAGGATCGATTTGCACCACGCGCATCGTCGCCGGCGTGGGCGTGCCGCAAATCACCGCTATTGATAACGTAGCACAGGCGCTGCAGGGCACCGGCGTGCCGCTGATCGCCGACGGCGGCGTGCGCTACAGCGGCGATCTTGCCAAAGCCATTGCCGCCGGCGCCAACACGGTGATGATGGGTGGCATTTTTGCCGGCACCGAAGAAGCGCCGGGCGAAGTCATTCTGTATCAAGGCCGCAGCTACAAAAGCTACCGCGGCATGGGCAGCATCGGCGCGATGCAGCAAGGCAGCGCCGACCGCTACTTCCAGGAAAGCAGCACCGGCAACCCCAACGCCGACAAACTGGTGCCCGAAGGCGTCGAAGGCCGCGTGCCCTACAAGGGCAGCGTGGTCGCCATCATCTTCCAGATGGCCGGCGGCCTGCGCGCCAGCATGGGCTACTGCGGCTGCGCCACCATCGACGCCATGCGCGAGCAGGCCGAGTTCGTGCAAATCACCGCCGCCGGCATCCGCGAATCGCACGTGCACGACGTGCAGATTACCAAGGAAGCGCCCAATTACAGGGCGGATTGATCTTTTGCGCGGCGCTGGGGTCAAGGGCTGAAATCTGCGCATCCCGAATGCGCATTTGGCGATACCCATGGCACAAGGTCTCGTTTCCAAACCCGCGCGGCGCAAGCGCACCGCCAATCTGAGCCTGCGCCAAGACGTATTGACCGACGCGCGCGCCTTGGGCATCAACCTGTCGCGGGCGTGCGAGCGGCATCTGTGCGATTTGATCCGCCGTGAACGCGAGCGCCGCTGGCGCACCGAGCACGCCGATTTCGTGGCCGCCTACAACACCACGGTTGAAGAAAGGTGGCCTGCCGCTGGAACACTGGAAAACCTTTTGAATGGCCCGGTTCGACGTGTATGCCAACAGTGGCCTGCACCGGCGTCATGGGGGTAGGGTAGAGCGCCCGTTTGCAGGTTTTTAGGGCCGCGCAACCGCCTTGCCAAGAGGGGGGCAAGGCGCGGCGCGCTGCCTCCGGGGCCCGCTGTTTTTGCAATCTGCGCCATCACTTCGGGGCGTAGATGCTCACCCAGTCGAGTTGGACGTGACCCGCAGCCGAAGGTGACGGCGCTGGCTGGGTTTTGTCCGCGTACGTTTCCATCTGGAAAACCAGGACGAACGACGTGGACGGGACATCGGAGGTCTGGGTGCCGATGAGCCGGTCGTCCAGGTAGTAGGTGAGAGAGCCGGGGCGCCACTCAATGGAAGCGATGTGCCATCCGGTGTCGGCGGCAGCGATGCCCGTGGGCAGCGACGACTGGAGTTTGGCGCCGGGTGGATGCAGGAAGGCGTACATCTCTCCGTCCTTCCCTGGGAGCAGATCGGCTTCGGGAAAGTCGATCTCGCCATTGATCTCGCCCGCGCCCTCACCGCCGGTGTCGGGCCACAGGATGACAACCATCTTGTATCCTGGGATGCTGTCGGCGCGGAACCGGAACGTGTATTTGCCGTAGGTCTGACCGCCTGTGGCACTGCCGGGAATCTTGGGAATCACCGCACCCACGTAGTGCGTGCCGTCCTCGGTGTCTGTGTGCAGGTGCCAGTCGAGAACGCCGTTGGCTACCGACAGCACCTTCTCCGGGCTGTAGGTGCCCCGCCCGGAAGTGTCGGTGAACCCGGAGTAGGGTTCCCACCAGTTGCCGTAGACTGCGGTGAACTGCCCGAGGGGCGCCGGGGTGGTGAAGTCCTCGGTGAAAACCTGGCGCCAGCCGTCCAGGTCACCGACCGGCATCGAGCTATCGTCCTCTGGAGAAACCCCGCCATAAAACTTGACCCCTTCGGAGGTCCAGCCGCTGGCGGCCAGCGCATCTCGGTCCGCCTGACTCACCGCGAAGCGGAAAACTCCGTTCTTGTAGAAACGATAGACCGGCTGCGTACAACTGGCCGGGTAGGGTGATACATAAAAATTGACACCCAGATCGGCATACTCATATCTCCGGGTAGCCGACTTAATTTCAGCCGGGTTGATCATCCAGATGAAATCACGGCTGGCGGCGTTGTACAGCCGGTGCGCGGCCACCAGTCCATAGGCGGGCTTGAGCGAGGCGAGAAACGGCGTACCGTTGCTTTGCGTAAACCCGTACCAGCTGGCGAAGGCGGCTTCGATCTGCCAGGGCGTCAGCAGATTGGTCTGGAGCGCGGGATTGATAACCTGGTAAATTGGACTGGATAGCGCCGAGCAATTCTGCGCAGCCGCGCCCGCCGACACGCAGGCAAAGGCAGCCATGCACAGCGGCAGTGCCCATGCGGATTTCCGCAGCGTGGTGCCGGTGTTGGTGAAAATGTGATTACAAACGGATGCCATAGTCTTTATCTCGGTTGATAAACAAAAAAATCAAGAATATTCCTGAAGTGGTTTCGTTTGAATCCCTGCCCTGAAACCGCTTTCCGCCCTTGCCGCGCTGTGATTGCTGGCGCGGCGGTGACGGCCAGCGCACAGGGCAGTGGTGGCAGACCTGAAGTCCCAAGGGGGCCGGGGCGGCAGGGCTGCCTTCCAAACGAAACCGGGGCGGATAGTGAGGGCTGTCGCTCGAAGGCTCAAGGACTTTGCGACGAAACGTCGAAAAACGGGCGCGAAACGACAAAAAACGGGAGTGAAATGCAGACGGCGCCTCCGCGGGCCGGCGTCATGGGGGCAGGTCGGAGTGCTTGTTTGCTGGTTTTTGAGGCCGCGCAACCGCCTTGTCAGAAGGGGATGCAAGGCGCGGGGCGCTTATGGCCGGGCCGTGGGCAAGCGCTACAACGCGGCCGAAAATCCCTGAAAAATCACTGTACAACGGACAAAGCCGCAAAAATTGGCGGTTCAACCCACCGTCACATCAGCCACCGGCGCGCCGGTAAGCCGCTTGATGTCTTGCGGCGTGAGCTGTACCAGCGCATTCGGGTGCCCCGCCGCGGCCCACACCTGGGCAAAGCGCAGCAGTTCGCGGTCGATCAGCGCAACGGGCGCGCTGGCGTGCGCGAAAGGCGAGACGCCGCCGATGGAAAAGCCGGTTTTGGCCTTGACGAAATCGGCGCCGGCGCGCGCCGTTTTGCCAATCAGCGCATCGACTTTGTTCTGATCCACGCGCCGGTCGCCGGAGGTGATGACCAGCACCGCCGCATCATCACTCTCGCGCCGGAAGATGATGCTTTTGGCGATAGCCCCAAGCGGCACGCCCAGCGCGTCGGCGGCCTGCTGCGCGGTGTGGCAGGCTTGGCTCAGCATCACCGGCGCATGCGCATGGCCAGCGGCATGCAGCGCGCGGGCAACGCGCTGGACAGCTTCCGGAAAAGTATCCCCTTCACGATCTTGCATGAACCCATTTTCTCCAAAAAAGTCCGTTATGCCCCCGCCATTTCCCGCACCGCCGCCAGCGCCTGTTCGATGCGATCGACCGGGTAAATCGTCATGCCCTCCCACTCGCGCGGGAGGCGCTTGGGCGCGTTGGCCTTGGGCACCAGGGCGGCGGAAAAGCCGAGTTTGGCGGCTTCTTTCAAACGCTCCTGCCCGCGCGGGGCGGGGCGCACTTCGCCGGCCAGGCCGATTTCGCCGAAGGCCACCAGGCCCTTGGGCAGCGGTTGGCCGCGCAGCGACGACTGGATCGCCAGCAGCACCGCCAGGTCGGCAGCCGGTTCGCCGATGCGCACGCCACCGACGGCGTTGACGAACACGTCCTGGTCGCCGCAGGCCACGCCCGCGTGGCGGTGCAGTACCGCCAGCAGCATCGCCAGCCGGTCGCGCTCCAGCCCGACCGAAAGGCGCCGGGGGCTGGGGCCGCCCGCATCGACCAGCGCCTGCACTTCGACCAGCAGGGGGCGGGTGCCTTCCAGCGTGACCAGCACGCAACTGCCGGGCACCGGCTGCGCGTGCGGGGTCAGAAAGATCGCGCTGGGGTTGCTTACGCCCTTGAGGCCGCGCTCGGTCATGGCGAATACGCCGATTTCACCCGCCGCGCCAAAGCGGTTTTTGATCGCGCGGATCAGCCGGAAGCTCGAATGCGTGTCGCCCTCGAAGTACAGCACGGTATCGACCATGTGTTCCAGCACGCGCGGGCCGGCCAGTTGGCCGTCCTTGGTGACGTGGCCGACCAGCACCACCGCGCCGCCGCCCGCCTTGGCCCAGCGCGTCAGGTGCGCGGCGCATTCGCGCACCTGCGCCACGCTGCCGGGGGCGCTGGTGAGCTGGTCGCTGTAGACGGTTTGGATGGAGTCGATCACCGCCACCGCAGGCTGGCGCTCGGTCAGAGTGGCCAGGATTTTTTCGAGCTGGATTTCGGCCAGCACCGCCACGCGCGAGCCGGTCAGCCCCAGCCGGCGCGCGCGCAGCGCCACTTGCGCGCCGCTTTCTTCGCCAGTTACGTACAGGGTGCCGCCACGCTTTTCCGCCTTGGGCTGTTCGGCCATCAGCATTTCACCGCGCTCCAGCGCATCGAGCGCTTGCAGCAGCAGCGTCGATTTGCCGATGCCCGGATCGCCGCCGATCAGCACCACGCCGCCGGCGACGATGCCCCCGCCCAGCACGCGGTCGAGTTCGGTTTGCCCGGTGGGCGTGCGCGCGATTTCTTCGGCCTCGATCTCGGCCAGCGGCCGCACCTCGCCGGCGGGCGCCAGGGCCGCGAAGGCGCCGCCGAGCCGGTTCTTGCCCGCAGCGGGTTCGGCCACGCTTTCGACCAGCGTGTTCCATGCCTCGCAAGCCGGGCAGCGGCCCAGCCAGCGCGGACTGCTGGCGCCGCAGGTTTGGCAGACGTAGAGGATGCGTTCTTTAACCATGAGGGGTTTATTTTCACTTGGAGCCGGACCCGGCCGCGCAGGGTAGCATCGACGATTGCATCAACTTCAGGAAAGGCAGGTCGTGTTCAACAGCATTTGTATCGTCGGCGCCGGGGCGATTGGCGGCTGGATCGGCGCGCGGCTGGCCGCCGCCGGCCATGCGGTGAGCTGCCTGGCGCGTGGGGCGACGCTGGCGGCGCTGCAAGCCCACGGCTTGCGGCTGCGCGAGACCCTGGATGGCCAGGTGCGCGAGTCGGTCCACCCGGTGCGCGCCAGCGGTGAGGCCGCGCAAATCGCCGCGCAGTCGGGCGTGCCGGATCTGGTGGTGATCGCGCTCAAGGCGCCGGCGCTGCCCGAAGTGGCGCCGCGCCTGGCGCCGCTGCTGGGGCCGCAAACCGCCGTGCTCACGGCCATGAACGGCGTGCCGTGGTGGTTTCTGCACGGGCTGGATGGCGCGCTGAAGGGGCAGACGTTGAATGCGGTCGATCCGGGCGGGGTGATTGGGCGCGCCATTGCGGCCGATCGCGTGATCGGCGGCGTGGTGCACGCCAGTTGCTCGGTCGATGCGCCCGGCGTGGTCCGCCATCGCGCGGGCAACGAGCTGATTGTGGGCGAACCATCGGGCGCGCAAACGCCCCGCCTGCGCGCGCTGGCCGATCTGCTGACCCGCGCCGGATTCGAGACCACCGTCTCGCACCAAATCCAGGCCGATATTTGGTACAAGCTCTGGGGCAATATGACGATCAACCCGGCTTGCGCATTGACCGGCGTGACCGCCGACAAGCTGCTGGCCGACGGTCTGGCGCGTGATTTCATGACCGCAGTGATGCTCGAAGCGCGCGCCGTTGGGATGCGGCTGGGCCTTCCGATCGCGGGTAGCGTGGAGGAGCGGCACGCCATCACGCGCTCGCTGGGGGCGCTCAAGCCTTCCATGGTGCAGGACGTGGAGGCGGGCAAGCCGGTGGAGCTGGACGCACTGGTCACCGCGGTGCATGAATTGGGACAGCTCACCGGCGTGGCCACGCCCTTTACCAATGCGCTGCTGGGTTTGGCGCGCGTGCATGCGCGCGCCAGGGGGCTTTATCCCGAATAAGAGGCCCTAGCTCACGGCTGCGCCACGGCGTAACCCTCTTCGGCGATAGCCTGGGCCAGCGCCTCGCGTGGGGCGGCCGATTGCACTTCGACGCGGTTTTGAGCGCGGTCGACCGTGACTTGCGCCTGCGGGTCCACCTGCTTGATGGCCCGCACCACCGCCTGTTCGCAGTGACCGCAGGTCATGCCGGTGACGGTGAAGGTCTGGTGCATGGCCGATTCCTTTGGGTTAAGCGGCGCCCGTGCTGATCAGACCGTTTCGCCGTACACCGACACGGTGATTTCGGCCACCACATCCGTGTGCAGGGAAATCCCCACGGTGGTGTCGCCCACGATCTTGATCGGGCCGTTGGGCAGGCGGATTTGCGACTTGTGCACCTCAAAGCCCTGTTTTTGCAGCTCTTCGGCGATGTCGTGGTTGGTCACGGAGCCGAACAGGCGTCCGTCAACCCCCGCCTTCTGCGTGAGTTTGATGGCGTTGCCGTTGAGTTTGCCGGCCTGTTCCTGCGCCTTGGCCAAACGCTCGGCCGATTGCCGCTCCAGTTCGGCGCGGCGCGCTTCGAACTCGGCCTTGTTGGCTGCGGTGGCGCGGCGCGCGCGGCCCGTGGGGATCAGGTAATTGCGGGCGTAACCGTCTTTGACCTTGACGATATCACCCAGGCCGCCGAGGTTGAGGATTCTGTCCAGAAGAATGACTTGCATGGCGTGTGTGCTCCTTCTTGCGCTCAGACCCGGTGCAGGTCGGTGTAGGGCAGCAGCGCCAGGAAACGCGCGCGCTTGATGGCGGTGTTGAGCTGGCGCTGGTAAATCGCCCGCGTGCCGGTCAGGCGCGCCGGGGTGATGCGGCCGTTTTCTCCGATGAAGTCGCGCAGCGTATCGATATCCTTGTAGTCGATTTCCTGCACGCCGGTGACCGTGAAACGGCAAAAGCGCTTGCGTTTGAACAGCAGCGACTGGGTATTGCGCTTGGGACGATTGTCCTTGTTGAATTTTTTGAACATGGGCATGAAAGCCTCCTTGTGAAAACTATGAAACTTGACCGGGTTGAAAATCCAGAACATGCAGTACCACGGACAGGGTGCGCGGCGGATGGGTCGAGCCCCCGCCCGGACTGGCCAAGAACCCTGTGAACCGCCACAGCGATCCGACCGCCTGCCGGTCCAGGCGTTCGGCCACCGCACCGATGGCTTTGGCCTTGACCTGGGCCCGCACACGCCGCTCGGCACCCGCTTCCACCACCACCGATTCATGCGCCAGCTTCAAATCCAGCGCCGGCAATCCGGCGGGCGTCGAGCGCAGCGCGCCGCGTTCGACGATGCAGGCGGAAAGCTCGGTGCGATTCACGCGAGCGCCGGCCGGCAATACCGTGTGTACCGCAAGACCAGCCGCGCCATCAGGTGGCCTGAGTCGCCGCCGCTTCAGTGGCCTGTTGCTGCTGGGCCTTGCGCGCTTCCTCGCGTTCGACCGTCCTGATCATGGGAGACGGGCCGGTTTCCGCGTGCTTTTTGTGCACCGTCAAGTGGCGCAGCACCGCGTCGTTGAAGCGGAAGGCATGTTCCAGTTCGGCCATGATTTCCTGGCCGGCCTCGATGTTCAGGCACAGGTAATGCGCCTTGGCCAGCTTGTTGATCTGGTAGGCCAGCTGCCGCCGCCCCCAGTCTTCCACACGGTGGATTTTGCCGCCGCCAGCGGTAATCAGGCCCTTGTAGCGTTCGAGCATGGCGGGCACCTGCTCGCTTTGATCCGGGTGGATCAGCAAGACGATTTCGTAATGACGCATGCAGACTCCTTATGGATGAAAATAGCCGCCCCGGCGTCAGAGCGGGTGCGGCAAGGGAACCTAATATTATAAGCTGTCCCGCCGTGCGCGGGGCAGCGAACAGGTTCTTATTTCATCTTGGCCAGCCGTTCGCGCGCGGCGGAAGCGGCTTCGGACCGGGGGTAGGTCTTGATGAGTTGTTGCAGCGTCGCGCGGGCCGCCTTCTGATCTTTGAGTTCTATCTGGCAATTGGCGATCGACAGCAGCGCCTCGGGCGCTTTTTCATGCTGGGGCGCTACGTTAAGGAGTATGCGGAAATTGCTGATGGCCTCTTTGTAGTTGCGCGTGGCGTACTGCGCGTTACCCAGCCAGAACAAGGCCGCGGGCGCGAGAACGCTGTGCGGATAACGCTTGATGAAACTGGCAAAGCCGGTTTGCGCCGCCGTGAAGTTGCCGCCCCGGAACTGTGTCAGCGCGGCGTCGTAATCCTGTTTTTCCCGTTGGTTCGCGGTGGGGGTGGGATTGGCCGCGGCCGGTGCGCTTTCCTGCTGCGACGCGGCGGCGGCATCGCTGCTGGCCCCCTCGGGAGCGCCGTTGGGCGGCGCATCAGGCGAAAGGCCCACTTGCCGCTGCAAATCGGCCAGTTGTTTTTGCAGGTCGGATAACTGCTGAGCCGACTGCTCGTTTTGCCCGCGCTCGCGCGCCAGATCGCCCTTGAGACTGTCGATTTGCTGCTGCAAATCCAGCATGCTCCGCCGCAACTGGGTATTTTCGTCAATCAACTTGTTTTGCGACAGCACGACCTGATCGACGCGCCTGCGCAAATCCAAAATGGCCTGTCGCGCCTGATCGTCCCCGAACAAATCGGCGCGCGCGCTTGCGCCAACACCCAGCGCAGCCGCCGCCGTCAGCGCCAGTATTCCGGCGCGCAGAGTCAACAACAGGGGCGCGGGCTGGAGGTCAGCCTTGCGCGTGGGCATGGTCGGCATCACGGTGGCTTACCGGTAGCGAAACTCGACGCGACGATTCTTGGCATAAGCCATTTCATCGTGCCCCAAATCGGCGGGTTTTTCCGCCCCCAGGCTCACCGCTTCGACTTGGCTGCTGGACGCGCCATCCAGCACCAGCACGCGCAGCACCGCTTCGGCGCGCCGCTGGCCCAGCGCCAGGTTGTATTCGCGGCTGCCGCGCTCGTCGGTATTGCCCTCCAGCACCACATGGCTGGCCGAGCGCGACCGCAGATAACGCGCTTGCTGGTCAATCAAGCCCTGGTACTCGGGCTTGACGGTGGCACTGTCAAAGTCGAAATAAACCACCCGGCCCACGCTGGCGGGCGGGCCGGAAAGGCTATCCCCGTTCACGCCACTGGTCTGCCCGGATGCATCCCCCGGTTTCTGGCTGTTTGACGCGCCGGTGCGTCCCGCCGGCGGGGTACTGAGCTTGGGCGAGGAAGTACAGCCCGACAACACCACCGCCAAAGCGGCCAGAACGACATAGTGAACGAAGTGAGGTTTGATTGCCATAAAAAACTCCTGCAATGAAAATAAGGATACACGATGCGGGTCAAAGCGCGCAACGGGCCCGGTACATCTTGCCCATGCCTGATTTACCAACGCTTTCAGCGTTGGTAAGGACCCCATGCCGGTTCACGGACATCGCCCGACGCACCTGTCAGACGGGCCTTGATCTTACCGTCAATGGTAGTGGTCATCAGCAATCCACGGCCGCCCTGCCGCGTAGCATAGACGATTAAGCGGCTGTTGGGGGCAAAGCTTGGACTAGCGTCATCGGTCGTATCGGTCAGGGCGCTGATTTGCCCCGAGGACAGGTTCATCACGTGCAGCCGGTAGCTGCCGCCGCTGCGCGAGATATAAGCCATCCAACGCCCGTCCGGGCTGAGCGCGGGCGAAACGTTGTAGCTACCCTCGAACGTCACGCGCTGCGCATTGCCGCCGCTGGCCGGCATACGGTAAATTTGCGGCGCGCCGCCGCGGTCACTGACAAAATAGATTTGCCCGCCATCGGGCGAAAAACGCGGTTCGGTGTCGATGCTTTCCGACTGGGTAATGCGCCGCAGCGGCCCGCCGCCGACACTGATGAGGTAAAGCTGCGAACCGCCGCCCAGCGACAGCGTGACGGCCAGCGTGCGCCCATCGGGCGACCAGGCCGGCGCGCTGTTGGAACCCTTGAAGTTGGCCAGCAACTGCCGCTGGCCGGAGGCCACGTCCTGCACATAAATCACCGGCTTGCGCGACTCGAACGAAACATAGGCGATGCTGTGCCCGTCGGGCGACCAAGTCGGTGAGATGATCGATTCCGGGCTGGAAAACGCCGGCTGCGCACTGCCGCCATCGGCGTCGGTCACCCACAGGGTGTAATGGTTGCCCGAGCGCGTCACGTAGGTCAGGCGGGTGGAAAATACTCCCTTCTCGCCGGTCAGTTTTTCGTAGATGTAATCCGCGATCTTGTGTGCCGCCAACCTCAGGTCGGCCTGCGGCACCATGTAGTTTTGCCCGCCCAGATCGGCGTCCCTGACCACGTCCCACAGCCGGAAACGCACGTCATAACGTCCGCCCCCAATATCCCTAACGCTGCCGCTGGCCAGAGAATCGGCCTTGCGCTGACGCCACGCCGACACATCCGGACGCTTGGTCTCGTCCATCATCGCCTGCGCCGCGTTCTCGGGGTGGATGATGCGAAATTGCCCGCTGCGCACCAAGTCGGCGCCGATGATCTGGCTGATCGGCTGCGGACAGCCCATCTCGCCGGGAAACGGCGTGATGGCGATCGGCAATTGAGTCACCCCCACGCCGGCAATTTCGACCCGGAATTGCGCCAGCGCGGACAGCGGCGCGAGCAGCAGCGGCGCGGCCAGTAACTCACGGCGGCGCAGGCCGGTAACTGGAGAAGAAAGCAAAGATTTTGAACTGGTCATGCCTGGAAAATTTTTTGCCGCATTCTAGTTGACCGGCTTTCCATGGAAATGCAAGCCGGTGCGCTTGAACGGGTTGGCCTGATTGATCAGCGCTGTCTGGTGAATCGCATCAACTGGCCCGGACCGCGCCTTCCAGCGCGTCGATGAAGATCGACGGCACGTCGCAGCCGGTCTGGTCGCGGATTTCCTGAAAACAGGTGGGGCTGGTGACGTTGATTTCGGTGACGCAGGTGCCGATGATGTCCAGCCCGATGAGCAGCAGCCCGCGGGCGTTGAGCGCGCGGCCTATGGCTTGCGCGGCGGCGCGGTCGGCATCGGAAAGGGGCTGGGCGACGCCCTTGCCGCCGGCCGCAAGGTTGCCGCGCACTTCGCCGCTTTGCGGTATGCGGGCCAGGCACCAAGGCACCGGCTCGCCGCCGATGATGAGCACGCGCTTGTCGCCTTCGGCAATTTCCGGCAGAAACTTTTGCACCATTACGGTGCTGGCACCGCCGTGGTTGAGCGTTTCGATGATGCTGCCCAGGTTCAGGCCGTCTTCGCGCACGCGAAAGATGCCCATGCCGCCCATGCCGTCCAGGGGCTTGAGGATGATGTCGCGCTGCTCGGCGTGAAAGCGCCGGATGTCGGCCGCCGAGCGCGTGACCAGGGTCGGCGGGGCCCATTGCGGCCATTCCAGGATGGCGAGCTTTTCCGGGTGGTCGCGCAGCGCCCGCGGGCGGTTGAAGACGCGCGCGCCTTCGCGCTCGGCCTGCTCCAGCAGGTGCGTGGCGTAGATGTATTCGGCGTCGAAGGGCGGGTCCTTGCGCATCAGCACGGCGTCGAATTCCTTGAGCGCGGCGCGGCGCGTGGTCGTGACCTCGAACCAGTCGTCCCCGGCGTCCTTGAGCCGCACCTGGCGCACATCGGCGCAAACCGCGCCACCGCGCTGCCATGACAGGTGTCCCGGTTCGCAGGTGGCCAGCAGATAACCGCGCCGCGCCGCCTCGCGCATCATGGCGCAGGTGGTGTCCTTGTAGGTTTTGAGCTGTTCCAGCGGGTCGGCGATGATGAGCAGGTTCATGAACAGCCCCTCAGATCTCGACCTTGGAGCCGAGTTCGACCACCTGGTTGTTGGGCAGATTCAAAAACTCCGCCGCCGAGGTGGCGTTGTGGTGCATCTGCGCGAACAGCTTGGCGCGCCAGAGGTGTATTTCCGGGTTCACGGTGGGCGCGACGATGTCGCGCGAGAGAAAGTAGCTGGTCGTCATCGGGTTCACGTCGATGCCACCGCGCCCGGCCAGCAACGCCAGCGATTTGGGAACATCCTGGTCGTTCTTGAAACCGTAATCGAGCACAACCTGCCAGCAGTCGTGGCCCAGCGGTTCGAGTTCAAAGCGCTTGTCCAGGCTGATCCACGGCACCTCATGGCTGCGCACGTGCACGAACAGGTTCTGCTCGTGCAGCACCTTGTTGTGCTTGAGGTTGTGCAGCAGCGCGTTGGGCACGATGCCCGGCTGCGAGATCATGAATATGGCCGTGCCGGACACGCGCGCGGGCGGCGCGAGGAATACCGAATCGAGAAAGGGTTTGAGGTCGACGGCGTGGGCGCGCAGCGCTTCGCTTATCAACTCCCGGCCGCGCCGCCAGGTGGTCATGAACATGAACGCCGTGCCGGCGATGAGCAGCGGGAACCACCCGCCATCGATCAGCTTGAGCAGGTTCGACGAAAAGAACGTGATGTCGATGACAAAGAAAAAGCCCGTGGCCGCCAGGCACAGCGAGAGCGGGTAGTTCCAGCCGTAGCGGATCACGAAGAACGTGAGCGTGGTGGTGATGAGCATGTCCAGCGTCACCGCGATGCCGTAGGCCGCCGCCAGGTTGCCCGACGATTTGAACATCAGCACCGTCAGCGCGATCATGCCGAACAAAACCCAGTTGACGAACGGCAGATAAATCTGGCCCAGTTCGCGCGTGCTGGTGTGGCGTACCTGCAGCCGCGGCAGAAAACCGAGCTGGATGGCTTGCTTGGTGACGCTGAACGCGCCGGCGATCAGCGACTGCGAGGCGATCACGGTGGCCACCGTCGCCAGCCCCACCAGCGGCAACATGATCCAGCTTGGCGCCAGGTGAAAGAACGGGTTGCGCACCGCCTCGGGATGGGTCAACAGCAGCGCGCCCTGGCCGAAGTAGTTGAGCACCAGCGCCGGCATCGCCAGAAAGAACCAGGCCATGCGGATCGGGCGCTTGCCGAAGTGCCCCATGTCGGCGTAGAGCGCCTCGCCGCCGGTCACGCACAGCACCACCGCGCCCAGGATGATGAAGGCCAGGCCCGGCTGCCGGCCGATGAATCCGAACGCGTAATTCGGCAACAGCGCCCACAGAACGGTCGGATGCCCGGCGATCCGGTACAGTCCTAGCGCGGCGATGCTGGCAAACCACAACAGCATGATCGGGCCGAAAAATTTGCCGATGCCGCCGGTGCCGCGCTTTTGTCCCCAGAACAGCAGGAACAGCACCAGCAGTGTGAGCGGAATCACGAATTCCTTGAACGAGGGCGAAATCACTTCCAGCCCCTCCACCGCCGACAGCACCGAAATGCTGGGCGTGATCACGCCATCGCCGTAAAACAGGCAGGTGCCGAAGATGCCCACCAGCAGCATCACCCGCCGCAGCGCCGGAGAGCGCTCGCCGATTGAGCGCGAGGCCAGCGCCAGCAGGGCGATCAGGCCGCCCTCGCCGTTGTTGTCGGCGCGCAGCACCAGTGTGACGTATTTGATTGAGACGATGCTGGTGAGCGTCCAGAACACCAGTGACAGCACGCCATAGATGTTGTCATGGGTGAAGGGCACGTGGTGGCTTTCGTGGAAAACCTCCTTGAGGGTGTAGAGCACGCTGGTGCCGACGTCGCCGAAAACGACCCCCAGCGCGCCGATCATCAGCACCGGCATCGCGGTTTTGTTGACGTGCGATGACGCTGGCGTGCCGGGTGTTTTTTGTTCGGTCATCCTAGAAACCGCAGTTGGACGCATTCGTCAGTGCCGTGATCGGCGCGCCAGGCAAGGCGCGAGGACGCCGCAGGCTCATGCCTGCAAGAACGAGCAACGCCGCATGACGCGGCGAGCGCGGTGCTGGCGAGTGCGTAGCGCTGTCACCCAAGAGGTGGACGTGATCGAAGTCACAAACATCAATATCCATGCGGTTCTCCTGAAGGTTGCCAGCGGTCAACTGCGGTTTCTAGGATCATGGCAAAGAAGGTTGCGGCGAAATGCTGCGCGGGCCGTGCGATGGCACGTCAGGCGGATGCGTCGAGCGTCAGCATTTGCGGGTCAGTGGCTTCCAGTTCGTAACTTGCGGCCACCAGCGCCAGCCGCCCGATCACGCCATACAGGTAAAAGCGGTTGGGCGCGTCCCCCCCGTCCCCGGTAGCCGGCGCCGGACGCGGCAATTGCGCATTTCCGGAAAACGCCAGCGGCACACAGCGCGCCCGCGCATCCGTCTCCTCCTGCTGCGCGCGCAGGCGGTAGTATCCTCCAACCACGTAGCGGTCTATGGTGTAGACCACCGGGTCGGCTTCCGCGTCGTGGATGCGCTCGATCTCGGGCACGCCTTCCTGCACCAGGATTTCGCTCGAAACCGCGCCGGGTGCTGCTTCGCTATTGCCGCCCTTGGGCAGACGCGCCAGCAACGTGTCCAGGTCCTTCAGATCGTGCACGGCAGTTAGATGCAGCCTGTGCCCGCGCGCCTTGATGACCACGAACGGCTTGTCGTGGATGCCATATTCCTTGTATTTGCGCCGGATTTTCGACAACAGCGCGCTCACCTGTTTGCGCAGCATCTCGGCATCAGGCTGCGCGCCCGGCGCGATTTCGCCGCAAGCGGCGAACAGCGGATGAATCAGCCAGGGGTCGATACCCAGCAGCTTGCCAAAGCGCTTGCAGATTTCCTCGTGGCACTGGTAATGGCGGCTCATGCGCCGCACGCTCCAGCCCGCTTGCAGCGGCGGCAGCAGGTATTGCTCGTACAGATCTTCCAGAATGCCGGGCACGCCCGACGCCAGGTCGTTGTTGAGCAGGATGGTGCAGGGGTCGAAGTGCTTCAAACCCAGCCGCAGCCCCGCCGGGCCGATGCGCTGCGCCGGCTCGAACGTGATGGAATCGCCGCCGGGCAGCGGGTAGACCGCGTCTTGCTTGAGCGCCGGGTCGATCGAGCCAAAGCGCACGTTCAGGCCCGCCATGCAGAAAATTTCCCGCAAGCGCGCCAGACTGGCCAGACAGGACCCGCCGGGTGTTCCGTTGCCCGGCACGATCAGCAGGTTGCGCGCTTCCGGGCAGATCTTCTCGATCGCCGCTTGGGCGGCCTGCACTGCCAGCGGCAGCACGTCACCGGCCAGGTTGTGCCAGCCTGCGGGATACAGGTTGATATCGGTCGGCGCAACCTTGAAGCCCGCGTTGCGGATGTCGGTGGCGGCGTAAATGGGCGGCGTGTGCTCCATCCACTCCAACCGGAACCAGCGCTCAATCGCCGGCGTGGCATCCAGGATGCGCTGCTCCAGCTCGTTGAGGGGACCGGTCAGGGCCGTGATCAGATGGGGAACCATGCGTCAGAAAACAAAACCATTGCCTGCCCATTCTAGGGCGTGCCATCAGGTGTTCAGGCCGTGCTGGGTTGGGGTTCGCAACAGTAAAGTATTAAATCGAAACCGCCCTAGCAAAGTCAGTGCTTGAAAAGGCTCTTGGCCGCATTTTGGAGTATTTGCCGCGAAACCGCCTTTTTTCATCGCTGCGCGCCCGCGTCGTCGGCGCGCGTTACCTTGAACCAGCGCACCGCGCCGCCCTTGGTCAGCAGCACTTGAAACTGCAAGCCGCCCAGGCTGAGGCGCTCGCCGCGCCGGGGCACGCGGCCTATTTCGTGGGCGATCAGGCCGCCGATGGTGTCGAATTCCACCTCCAGGTCGCTGTCGTCCGGCGCGGCGGCCAAGTGCGCGTCGAATGCCTCGTTGACGCGCGAAAGCGGCGTATCGCCCGCCACGCGCCAGGTATCGTCGGCCAGCGCGAAGATATCGCCGTTCTCGGCCTGGTGGTTGTCGAATTCGTCCTCGATTTCGCCGACGATTTCTTCGAGCACGTCCTCAATGGTGATCAGGCCCGCCGTGCGCCCGAACTCATCGACCACTATCGCCAGATGGTTGCGGTTGAGGCGGAACGCGCGCAGCAGATCGTTGAGATTTTTGCTCTCGGGCACGAACGTGGCTGGGCGCAGCAGGGTGCGCAGATTCAGTTCCGGCGCGCGCTGCAATTTCAGCAAGTCCTTGGCCAGCAGAATGCCGATGATGTTTTCGTGCTCGCCCTGGTACACCGGAAAGCGCGAATGCGCCGTCGTGATGACTTGATGGAGCAGTTCGTCATACGGCGCGTCGATGTCCAGCAGATCCATGCGCGGCGCGGCCACCATGGCGTCGCCCGCGGTCATCTCCGACAGGCGCAGCACGCCTTCGAGCATGACGCGGCTTTGGGCGTCGATGACGGCGTTGTCCTCGGCCTCGGCCAGCGTCTCGATCAGCTCGCCGGTGGAGTCGGGGCCGGGGTGGATGAACCCGGCGATCTTCTGGAACAGGCTGCGCTTGTCTTCGCGCCCGGTATGGCGTTCATCGTGGGACGGGTTTGGGTCTGACACGGGATTGGAACCGGCAGTAGCAATAGGCCAAAGGATAGCCGATGCTTCAACAGTCAGTCAAAAATCAGGCTGAAAATCAGATCCAGTCCCGCATTCTGGCCGGTCTGGGCGCGCACCTGCCAGCGGCGCGAGAGTTGATAAAAGATCAACAGCGACCCGGTCGCGCCCGAGAGGCTTTGCTGATACGCCGCGTACAGGCGGTTGGACAGCCGCTTGCCCAGCGTCACGCTGGCGTTTTGCACCCCGCCGGCGTCCGTGACGTTATTCAGGCTGAGCGCATCGAGTCCCAGATTCGCCGCCAGCCCCTTGCTGTCGCGCCCGCCCAGCACCGCCAGCGCCGCCGCTTGCAGCATCGCGCTTTCGGCGCCGGTGGCCGGCGCGGCGTGTCCCAGCAGCAGCCAGGCCAGGACTTGGCTATCGGGCAAGACCGGATCGGAATACAGCCGCACGCGCGGCAGCAGCGCGGTGCCTTGCACCTGTACGCCGGCTTTTTGATTGGCGTCATAAATCGGCCGCAGCGCCAGAATGTCGAGCGCCGGGTTGTCCGCCGTGCCGGTGAAGCGCAGCGCGCCGTGCGTGATTTCCAGGTTCTGGCCATACGCCCGGAAGCGCCCGCCAACGGTGTTGATGGTGCCGGTGATCCGGGGCAGCCCGGTCAGCGGGCCTTGCGCCGCCAGCGTCAGCGTGCCCTGCAGGCGCGTTTCGATGCCTTGTCCCTGCACGCGGAACCGCTCGCCCAGGTCGATTTGCACTTGAATATTGGCTTGCAGCGCGCTGTCGGCGCTGACCGCGGGCTTGCTGTTGCCGGCCGCCGGGTGCGGATCGGCCGTGGCCTGGCCGCGCAGCGTGCGGTGTTCCTCGTCATGCACCACCACATCCTGGCCCAGTTCCGGCGCGCTTTGGTCGGGCAGGGTAATGTTGGCCTGGTCGATTTTGATTTGCCCGCTGGCCGATACCTCGCGCCCATCGAGCGCGGCTTGCACGCGGCCCGAGACGGTAACTTGCCGGTCGGGCCGGATGCTGGCGCGCAGATGGTCCAGCACGGCCGTCAGCCGCGCTTGCGCGCGGCCCTCGATCCAACCGGCCTCGCCCGTGGCGGTGATCGTGCCGCCCGTGCCGCCGTCCGGATCGTCGCGGTTCGTGCCTTGCAAACTCAGCTCGTCGATGACCAGCTTGGCGCCGTCGAACCGCGCGCGCAACTGGCCGCGGCGCAGTTGCACCCCATCGACCACCGACCGCAGCGCCAGCCGCTCCGCTGTCAGAGCGCCGGTGATTTGCGGATCGGCGCGCGTTCCGGCGATGTGCGCATCCGCCGTCAGCGCGCCGCGCAGCCGCCAGCCCGGCGGCGCCAGCGTCGACCAGACCGAAAGCTGCGGCAGCCGCGCGCTGACCTGGCCTGTCAGCGGCGCGTCTTCCGGCCACGCCCAGCCTATGCCTTCCGGCGTGGGCGTAAGCTGCGTGCTCAGGTCGGCGCTGAACTGTCCGGCGCGCTCGCTTGCCCACCGGGCCTGCATCCGCACGGCGCGCCCGTGCCCTTCAACCGTCACGCGCGCCTCGCGCAAACCCGCCGCAACGCGCGTTCGCAAGCCGGTTTGCGGGTCGCTGGCGGTCAGCGTCAAATCGCCCGCAACGCGCTCCAGGCTGGCTTGCGCATCGAGCGGCTGGCCCGGCCCGACATGCGCGCGCCATGCGCCCGCCAGCGCCACGTCGCCGGTAACGCCCGCGTCTTGCGAGGGCCGGCCTGCCAGTTGTTCGATCCACGCCAGGGTCAGGCCGGTCAAACGCCCGCTGGTGGCCAGCCGGCGCCCGTCCCAGCGCGACTCGTCCCAGGCCACGGTGGCGTGCTGGCTGTCTTCAGGGGTCTTCCCAGAGGCATTCAGCGTCACCGCGCCCGCGCCAACCTCGAACACCCCGCCTGATTTGAGGGCAAGCGCCACCGGCGCGGCGCTCGCCAGCGTCCATGTGCCAAGCCGCGGGTCTTGTGCCTGCAAGTTCAAATCGGCGATCGACGCGCGCCAAACCGGCGGCGACGAACCCGGCGCTTGGCCGCCGCTGGCTGCCAGGTGCCATGCTCCGTGCCGGCTGCCCTGGCTGGCGCGGCCATCGAGCGTAAAACGCGCCTGCGCCAGCGTGCCGTCCAAACTGGCGCGCAGATCCTGCACGCGGAGCGGGGCATCATCGGCTGCGGCGCCGCGCACCGTCAGCTCCGGCACGGTCAGACTGGCTTGTACCGCGGCGGTCTGTGGATTGCGCCAGCCGCCGCGCCAATCGGCCGCGAAACGCGCCTGCCCCTGTACCTGGCCCGGCGCCCGCGCCAGCGCCGCGCCCAATCCCGGCAGCGTGCGCGCCCAGGCCAGCAGGCGCGCGGCGTCGCGCACATCGGCCTGCGCCCGGCCCGCGCCGCGCTCGGGCGCGATGTCGCCCTTGATCGCCAGCGCCGCCCCCGGTGCGGTCAGTGTGGCGTCGATCGCGCCTTGCCGCGCCTCCAACTGCCAATGCCCGCTGGCCGCCAGGCTGCTGCCCGCGCCGCTGACCGCGAGTGTGTGCAGCGTCAGGGTCTGGCCCTGCCAGTCCAGGCTGGCCTGCGCGCGCTCGATGGGCACACTCCGCTCGGTATTGATCAAATCGGCGCTGCCCCGCCAGCCGTCAGGTCCGATGGGCGCGACTTCCAGTTGCCCCGTGATCGCCGTGCGCGGCGCTTGCGGCCAAAACGCGGCCAGCAGCGTTTGCAGATCAAGCCGCTCGACCCGCGCGTGCGCCTCGGGCAGCGGCTGCGCGGCCCAGGGCGCCAGCCGCGCGCGCACCTGCGCTTGCTGGGGCGGTGCGCCCGCCGTCCGCGCCTCCAGCGTGGCCTGCAAATCCGTCAGCGGCCCATGCAGCGTGGCCTGAACCGTCAGCGGCACGCTGGCCTGGGCTTGCAGCGAACCGCTCAACGCGGCCTCCAGCGTCAGCGGCGCATCGGCTTGCTGCACGATGCGGCCGCGCAATTCGGCGCTGCCGTGCGTGGTTTCAACCTGCACCTGGCCGATTTCCAGTTTGTGCCGCTTGCCGTCATATAAATAGCTGCCGGCAGCCTTGCGCACGGTCACGGTGGGTGGTCCCGCCCAGTACAGCTCATCCGCGGCGAACCGGTCGACCCGCACCGCCAGCGGCAGCGCCAGCGATTGCGGCGGCGTGGCAGGTTGATCGTGCGCATGCGCGCGCTGGTCTTCCAGCTCGATCCGCGCGGCGGCCAGCTCATGCACATGCAGCAGGCCATGTAGCAACGCTTGGGGCGACCAGGCAATGCGCGCGCCGCGCACCCGCAGATGCAAGCCATCCTGCGACCACGCCAGCTGCTCGACCGTGCCGCCGTGGCGGACATCGCCCCGTACCCCTTGCGCGGTCAGCGGTGTCCAGTGCCCGGCCCAGCGCAGCGCCGTCGCCAGCGACCCTTCCATCCCCGTCCAAACCCACAGCGCGGCCAAGGCCATCACCAGCACCGCCAGCAGGCCCGCCAGCGGCAGCAAGGTCAGGCGCCGCCAATGCCGCCAGAACCTCTTCGGCCCGCGCGCCGGCGGCGCTGGCGCAGGAGCGCTATCGGTATCGGGCGCGGCTTCGGTCATTCAGAAAGTAAACCCCACATTCATGTGCAGCCGGAACTGGTGCGAGTGCAACCCATACGCCACCGACAGCTCCATCGGCCCGGCCGGCGAAATCAGCCGCACCCCCGTACCCACCCCCGTTTGCATCCGCAAATCTCCGGGGTGATTGGCTACCCCGCCCGTATCCACGAACACGATGTGTTCCAGCAAACCCGGCATGCGCTGCTGGAAAATCGGGCGCTGGTACTCGATACTGCCCACCGCCAGATAGCGTCCCGGCGCAATCACATCCTGCGGCAAGTGCATACCGATGCCGCGGTAGGCATAGCCCCGCACCGACGTATCGCCGCCGGTGCGCCACAAATACGTTGCCGGCACGCGCGCGCCGGCGCTGGCCAGCAGCGCGCCCAACTCGGTGCGCAGCGCGAAACGGCTGCCCCTGCTGCCCGCGGGAATCAGTCCCATCCAGCGGCCCGACAGGCGCAAAAACGGATCGGACTTGCCCTTGGTCGTCACGCCCAGCCACACGCTGCCCGACAGACCAAAGCCGCGCCGGGGCGCCAGCAGGCTATCAAAATAACGCCCCGTCCAGCTTGTATTGGCGCTAACCGCCGCGCCATCGCCCACCAGTACGTTGGTTGCCGCGCCCGAGCCGGTCACCACCGCGTTGTTGTACTCCAGGTACACGCTCCGGTTGTACTGCGGGGTTTCCTGCATGCGGCCCGCGCGCAGCGTCTGCGAGTTGGTCGTCAGCATCCCGTCGTCTTGCTGCATCACCCGCGCCAGCGCATTCCAGCGCCAGCCGTCCAGGTTGGGCAGCGATGTCAGGCCCGTCTGCAGCAGCGGCTCCTTGGTATCGATGCGCAGCGTCGTATCGTTGCGCCAGCGAGTACCCATGAACGTGTTGTCGCGCCATTCCACCGACGCGCGCGGGCCGCTGTCGGTGCGGTAGCCCACCCCCAATTGCAGCTTGTAGCGCTTGGCCTCGGTCACGCTGTAATGCACCGGCGCGGCGCTCGGATCGTCCGCATCCGGGTCGATGCTGACATAGGCCGAATCGTAGTAGCCGCTGGCCGCCAGGCGCTGCTGCGCATCGACCAGCTTTTGCTGTTCGTACACCTGGCCCGGCTTCAGCCACGACAAACGCTCGGGCAAATCAGCCGGATAACGCCGCGCCCCTTCCACCGTGGCCGCGCCCAGATAAAACGGCGGCCCCGAATCGAGCGTAACCGCCAGCTTGGCGCGCCCCTGCGGCGCGTCCACATCGGCCTGGCTGAAACCGATGCGCCCGCGCGGGTAGCGGCGCTCCACCAGCGCGCGCAGCGCCCCGGTCTTGGCATCGCTCCAGGCCTCCTGCGTAAAACGGCGGCCGGGCGACAGACTCCAGCGGTTTTGGATATCCGTGCGCTGCGCCGCCGCGTCGCCGTCCTGCGTCGTGGCGATATCGCCCGCAAAATCCACCCGCGCCTGCCGCACCACCGCCGCCACGCCAGGTTCAATTGCAATCACTACCACCGGCTGCGCGGCTTGTGGCGAAGACTCGCCCGGCTCGGCCGCGGACGCTGCCTCGCCCGGCGCCGCGTCTTCGCGCCGCACCGTCACCCGCGCATTGAAATACCCCGCAGTCGCCAGCAGCTCGCGCACCTGGCGCCGCGCCAGCACCATCAGGCGCTCCAGTTCCGCGGCGTCC